>Ga0307489_10000674_pt1 | contig 21315 bp, 35 predicted proteins | sample SB12metaG_FD_202247 | JGI IMG/M metagenome (GOLD analysis project Ga0307489, IMG submission 202247) | Sea-ice brine microbial communities from Beaufort Sea near Barrow, Alaska, United States - SB 1.2 | ecosystem: Environmental > Aquatic > Marine > Coastal | place: USA: Alaska | collected... | reverse complement strand
CACGTCATCCCACACATTCTGCACCCTCGTTTCTTGAGTCACGTGACGTCCAATGACGCGGCGAGCTGTGTATACGGTTTAGGGTTTAGGGTTCAGGGGTTAGGGTTTAGAGGTTGAAGTTCGTGGTTATAGGGATTAGGGATGAAGGTAGCAGGCCTGACCTGGGCGCGGGGCATGGCGCGCGCTGCCGCCGCCACCCCGCTCTCCCCCGCGCCGCTGATCTGTATCGCTTTGGCGCAGAGCGCGATCACCCGGAACCCCTTGGCAGCGAGCCGCCGGTGCGCCGTGGCGTACCCCGGAGGCACTTTCTGCAGGCAGCTCTCCATGATGTAGCGGCGCAAGTTCAAATCTAAAGCAAGGTTTGAAAGCGGTTCATGACATTCTAGTTTCCAGCGCTCAGTTCCAGGCGCTTTCATCGTGGCTTTAATAGGATTAACTTGCACCGCCCTACCATGGCCTCGGGCGCGCCCTTGGCGAGGCACCAGTAGGCGCCCGCAGCGAAGCCGTCGGTCTTGCATACCACGGACATGCGGCGGAGCTCTGAGCTGAACAGGTGCCTCGAGAGCACCCTTGCGCCTCTGCGTGGGAGGCCGCGGCTCGCTGATTGGTCGGGACCAGCTAAGGCCCAATCAGCGCCCGCCATTCCTGCACGCTCCAGGGGGTCGCCCACCACGCTGCCGTCGATGACTGCCAGCGCCTGGCACGCGCCGAGGACTAGTGCTGCTTCGGAGATGTCCCCCCCGCTGCCTCCCCCCGCCGCCGCCGCCACCGCCGCCACCGCTACCGGCGCCGGCGCTGCCGCGCCCCCGCTACCCGATGACGCACTATCGTCCGCAACGTTCGAGACCGCCGTAGTCCCCGCCGCCGCCGCCGCCAACAACGCCGCCTCAACCGCCGATCTCGCCACGTCCCTCGCCACAGGGGCTTACATTCGTCCAATGTTCAGCTCAACGCCAATTTTGTGGGATACGTTGGGTGGGTTCAGTACTTGTAGACAAAAATGGCTCAGTTTGAGGTTACAAGTGGAGGACCGTAAGCCCCTGCCTGACCACCACAGGCGGCAGCTCCTCGTCATCGTCCGAAGCTTTGAATTTCGTTTTGGTCGGCAGCTCGCACGTGGCAACGCCCTCGAAGTGCAAGTCGTCCGAGGTGAGCGTCCCCGTCTTATCGAAGCAGCACACGTCCACTTTTCCCGCCATGGTGATGCGGAACGGCTCTGTGCAGAACACGCCAACCTTGGTGTGCCGGCGCAAGTTGCAATTGAAAGCAACGTTTTAGAGCGGGTCCATCACGTCCTAGTTTCAAGAGAAAAGCATCGATCCAGGCGCTTTCAACGCGGGTTTGTTACGGTCAACCTGCACCACCCAACCTTAGTGAGCGCCAGCAGTGAGGTGTTCACTGCGATGGACAGCTCCATGGGCAGCTCAGGGGGGATCACGCTGGTCAGAATCATGACGCAGTTCAGAAACAGCTTGTACCGGCTGCGCGTCGGGTCCGCCAGGCCGGTCACCAGCACGTGCGCGGATGCCGCCGCCCAGGGGCTTACATTCGTCCCCTTCTCAGGTCAACGTGAGCACTTTTCGTGGTATGCGTTGGGTACCTTCAGTATTCGGCGTAGCCTACTCTTGTATACCTCTACACGGGAAACCGACCTTCAAAATCTAACGCGAGTCCCTCGCTTTGGCGAATCAATAGACCGCCAAAAAAAAAACATTCATCGCGATTCCCTCGGTTTTGAATCATTTTAGACCGCCAAAAACATGTAAAGCAGACGCTAGTCCCTCGGTTTCGCGAGTTAACAGACCATCGAATGGAAAGAAATGAGACGAAAAGAAATTTTCTTGGATGGATCAATGTTTTACGTGGGCAACCCTGCGAAAACGCTTTTGGAAGGTTGCTGACTGATCAGCTACGACAACGATTTGACCCGCCCCTTGGGTGCACCGGTACACTATGAGCAAACAGTCAGGCCCTGCCGCCCCATGGGTGCACCGGTACACTATGAGCAAACAGTCAGGTCCTGCCGCCCCATGGGTGCACCGGTACACTATGAGCAAACAGTCAGGCCCTGCCGCCCCATGGGTGCACCGGTACACTATGAGCAAACAGTCAGGTCCTGCCGCCCCTTGGGTGCACCGGTACACTATGAGCAAACAGACAGGCCCTGCCGTCCCATGGGTGCACCGGTACACTATGAGCAAACAGTCAGGTCCTGCCGCCCCTTGGGTGCACCGGTACACTATGAGCAAACAGTCAGGCCCTGCCGCCCCTTGGGTGCACCGGTACACTATGAGCAAACGGCTGCGCCGAACACCCCCAGCGGGGGCCTCTCCGGGAGAGGGAGAGGAGGGCCCCGCACGAGTATATATGTGGGTCATAACTCTTCACAGACTGGGCAGGCACCGGCTCTCTGACCAAACCGGCTTGGGTTGAGCTTGAGGTGAGGAGTGGACGAGTGTAAGCCCCTACCGCCGCCGCGAAGGCCAGCAGGAACAGGATGAAGGCGCCCGTCTCGCGCGAGTTGGCCGTCACGCGCTCCGACGCGAACAGGATGGTCCGCATCAGCTCCCCCTGCGCCGTGCCGAACCCCGTGCGCAGCACCGACCTGTACTGCCGCAACTTTGAATTCAAAAGTAAAGTTTGAAAGCACTTCATCGTGCTCTAGCTTCAATCGCTGAAATCAAGCGGGGCCAGCCAAGGGCCAGCCTGGGGTCAGAATGGAGTCAACCTGGGGTCAACATGGGGTCAACCTGGGGTCAACCTGGGGCCGACCTGGGGTCAACCCGGGGTCAACCTGGGGTGGAGCTGCAGCGCCCCACCACAGCGAGGCAGCCGCCGTCGGGCGTGCGGAGCTTGGCGCCTTTGTCGCCGTCGTGCTGCAGCATCCGCGTGCCGCCGAAGAGCACGTGGTGCCGGTCCGCGGGCAGCGTCAGGCGCCCTGTCGCATCGGTTCGCTGACCTACCGGGTGCTTCCGCTGCGGCGTGGTCTCGCCAGTCAGCATCGCCTCCGTGGTCATGGCCTCCCCGGCGATCAGCAAAAGGTCCGCGGGAATCACCCGGGGCTGGCCCGAGCAAGAGGGTCATTGGCATTAGGGTTTAGAGTTTGATGACTAGGGTTGAGGGTTGAGGGTTTAGGGTGAATAGGCACTCGACCAAGTTCGGAGCACGGCTTACCTTGAGTTTGGATGCTCATACAGACGCGCGGAGGAGGAGGAGGAGGAGGAGATACAACGTCGGTGGAGTGCTTGTTATTGTTCTCAACAACCCCCCCCTGCATCGCGCGAAACAGCCAGGGCGCCGACCGGGCGCGCGATGCTGACCACGTCGCCCGGGAGCAGGTCGGTCGACTCCACGCGGTCCCAGCGGCCGCCGCGGTGCACTAGGAGGGCCATGGCGGGCGGCTTGAGGCGGCGCAGGTCGGACAGGTTGCGCTGCCGGCTGGCCACCGCGTGCCACGGTCGTTCACCACAACCACTGACCGACATCGCATCACGTTCTGGGTGAATGCTCATACAGACATGCGGAGGAGGAGGAGGATCGGCAACACGGGTGGAGTGGTGGTTCTAAGGACCCCCTTAGGTTTCAGGGTTTAGGATTATTAGGGTTTGAGGTTTTTAGGGTTTTGCCCCCCTTGCCACGGTGGACTCGAAGACGACCAGCATGGCCAGGGTGAACACGGAGTAGTACCAGTACTCGTCCAGGCACCACAGCGCGCAGCAGAACACCTGGAACACGAAGAACGGCGCCAGGCAGCAGGGTCATTGAAACATGCACTTGAACCGAGATTGGAGCATGACTTACCTTCAGGGTGAATGATCATACAGACGCGTAGAGCAGGAGCAGGAGGAAGAGATTCAACGTCGGTGGAGTGCTTGTTCTCAGCTGTCCCCCTGCCAAGAGCTGCTCCTTGGAGGAGGGCCATTCAGAACAAGCGCTCGAACCGACATTGGAGCACGACTCACCTTCAGGGTGAATGCTCCTGCAGACGCGTGGAGAAGGTGTTATCGATTCAACGTCGGTCGAGTGCTTTTTCTCAACAAGCCCCCTGCCTTGAGGAGCTCAGAGAAGGTGGGTGTGGGGAAGTCAAACTCGTTGTTGCCCCATCTGCGGCGGGCGACGTCGGCCTTGGCTGCGGAGCCGTATCCAGTGCGGGCGACGTAGGAGGCGAAGGCGTCGGACGTGGGGTAGCACGGGGGCGCGAACACGCCGCCGCCGCCGCCGCCGCCGCCGCCGCCGCCGCCCTCCAGGCGGAACCGCTGCCGCACCCCAGGGCCTGCGCCGCTTTTCATTCTACCTTATACCTAGTGTCGTAGGGATGTGTCCCGATTATCTCTTCGCCGGCGAAGGTCTATTTACTCATGAATCAAATCCCGGTCGAAGTTTTGTAGAGTTGGTCGGCGATATTTTCTAGTACACTATGAGGGACCGGTACAATATGAGAGACATGGTGCAAGGCTCTGCCGCCGAAACATGAAGCTGAGCTCAGACGCGGGGGGCTCTTTCGCATCGGCGGCGGCGGCGGCGGCGGGGGCGGGGGCGGCGTCGGATGCGGCGGTGAGCGTGAGCGGGCACATCTCCGGCGGCGCGTGCGGCTCCGCGGGGCAGGGCCCGCCACATGCCGCTCGCCCCGTCGTTCGCCTCGTCACAGGATGCCGTTTGACACACAAGAAGCGAGGTTGATTGAGGGTTGAAAACATGTGCGGGCGCCGGGCAATATCTGGTTGTTCGTGTCCCTGCCGCCGGGATGACCATTGCGACCATGGAGCGGGCGGTGACGGCGGCGGGGGAGCAGGCCAGCACCGCGGCGTAGCGGCGCAACTTCAATTTGAATGCAAGATCAGCAGACAGTTTCTCATTCTTCAGTTACAAGCGCTTAGTTCCAGCCGCTGTCAACATGGATTTCATCGGTTCAACATGCACCGCCTGACCGAGGCCGGGGTGATCCGGCTGTATGTCATCATCGCCTTCACAGCCACCCGCGTGCAGGGCCCGCTCTCTCACGCGCTGCTGTCGGAATACACCCCCTATACAACCCCTCTACACCCCCTATGCCCCCTATACACCCCCTATACACTCCCTATACACCCCCTGTACACCCCCTATACATCCCCTATACATCGCTGCATGTCACGGTGTATTGGTACTCAGAGGGAGGAGACCGAAGACGAGGCAATGTGTGCAGGGACAATGTGAGCAAACAGTCGGATGGATGCCAGAGGGTACCTCGCCACACTTGGCTCACCTGGCGAAAGTGCACTGGGACATGTGAGCAGCCAGCCAGACGATACCGTGCCAGAAGACGAGGTGAACGTGTACCGGTACACTGTGAGCCAACAGTCAGTGCGGTGAGCCGGTCCAAAAACACGCAAGGGCGGGCGGCGCGGCGGCGGCCGGCGTGGAACAACGACGTCGCAATCCGAGACGAGCCCGTTGTAAAACCCAGGCGGTTCAGGAGTAGGCTCTATCACGATATCGTCCGTCATCGTCAGAGACGGTGCATACCGAGACCGTTAGCGCCGTTCATATGGGGAAGCTTACACTTTCACCGGCTCCGATGGGAGCACGGCTCTCTCTCCTTCTCGAGGCTGTCAACGCCGTTTAGAGAAGGTTTTACAGGGTAGGCACCCTAGTAGCCCCTTTCCATTGGATCGGGTATTTCTCCGCGTTGGCACACACAGGGCAGCGCCCCTACCGACCACTGCGTCGCGAGGTGCGCGAGGGCGTGCATGAGGACCCCGGCGCCGACGATGAGCGTGGCCTCGAACGCGTCGGACGCCGCGCGCTGGGCGACGCCGGCGAGCACCGCGTGCAGCACCGCGAAGGGGAAGACGTCCAGGCGCTGGTGGATGGGGAGTTGGGAGTAGAGCCGCACGTCGCGCACCCCGCCGGAGGTTGCGGCGGCGGCGGAGGTGGCGGCGGCGGCGGCGGCGGCGGCGGCGGCGGAGGCGGCGGCGGCGGGGGTGGTCGTCACCATCTCGCCGCCGCCGCCCTCGCGATCGGAGCCTCGTGTGTTTGAGAATGAACTGCACTGGAATGATGGAAGGTAAGACGCAGGCCTAGCTAGATGCTAGACGTGACGCCATCCAACGACGTTGAAACCTCGCCGCGCCGCGAGGCGTCGCCTCGGGGGAGTCAAAGGCTAAGGCTCCCCCACCTTTCGATACCAGGTGACGCCAACTACTCGTACCAGTTCACGTTGAAAGCACGTTGAAAGATCGTGAACGGTCAGTCTTGGAATTTGTGACGGAAGTTTCCGTTGCACTTCGCCGTCGACCAATCACGTCGCAGCGATCCAGACGATATTTACCATCACGTGAGAGTTCGGGTGCCGACACAAAATCTTGCGATATCAAACAGCAAAACGTTATAACGCAAGTGCTGAACAGCCGCACGCCACTCTACCAGCACCCCGCGGCCACAGCGGCCTCTTCCGCGTGCAGCGAACACCGCACATCAGCACATCTACTGCAGCCGGCGGGCGGATCTCCTACCGTCGGAGCGCGCTCCGCGGGCAGGCATTGGAAAAAGTTCGGGCAGAATCGGGACTTTCAGGGAATATCAACGCGTGCGGCACGTGGGGTGCTGACGGTTATTGTAACTCTTTGCAGTGAAGGGGGAAGGAGCGGGGGAGAGGGACGAGGAAGAAGGCGGGCGGAAGGTGCCGCGGGGTGGTGGCGGCATGGCCGCGCTGCGTGTGAGCGCGCCGCGGCCGCGAGCCATGGACTTCGGAATGGCCCTCGAGCAGGTGCGCTTCTCATTCTCACACCACCCACAGCCTGCCTTTCACCCCTCTTCCTCCCTCTCCTCCTCCTCGTCAGGCTGCGCACTGGCGCTCCGTCCACTGTGTGAGGCACAACTCCAGCCCCCGCGAGCCGCCGTGCGCCGTGCTCACTCGATCCAAACTTCACTATCACAAGTCACATGAAAGGTCGTTTGCAAACTGCGGCATGGGCTGAATTTTACACGTGTCGACAACTCGACACCTCATCAACCAAACTCTCGCAGTGCCGCCTTCCCTCTGCCTCTCTGAGTTTTTGGTTTCAAGAAAGTGAGATGGCTTGATGAAGAGCTCCCCTTGATGAATATCGACCGCTTGCATGCTCGTGTTTGACTGACGCCCCCACCCCTCCCCCGCCCCCACCCCGGCCCCCGCCGTCACAGTTCGGCGGCGAGTACGAGTTTCTGACGGACAGCGTGGGCCAGTTCCTGGAGGAGGCAGGGCCGCCATGGCACAGAGTGACATCATATCCCATGTCGATACTGTCATATCTCATATCGACACTGGCATCTTCCATATCGATACTGCCACGTATGGGTCATCTTCCATAACCATACGGTCATCTTCCATATCGATACTGTCATTTGGAGGTCATTTCCGTATCGATACTGCCGTTTGGTCATCTTGTGGACAGGACGACGAGATCATATCTTGTCACTCTGCCGTGGCGTACATTGCCCTCCACATCATCGAACGCATTTTGAACTCTTGGTGCGGAGTTGAGTAGCATTCTGTGACGTGGTGAGCAGATTTTGTTGGGCCATAGTCGGCGGCGCGGGGTCAGGTGTCGGCGTGCGGCGGCGCCGCCGGGGCACCCGACCCCGACCTCAAGCTGATCGCGTTTCAGGCGGGGCACGGTGACTGACTTGACTCGACTCATTACACCGCACCGCACAGTGTCCCAGTACACACTCCCCTCCTCGGCCTGACACAGTGTCCTGACCGTCCGCTCACAGTGCATGGGAGACATGTGTACACTCGCCACATCCTCCTTCCTGGCCTGTCGACTCCGTACACCTCGTATTGTGGCAGGGCGGCAGCCTGAGGCCAGGGCGAAAGTCTGCTGCCTCCTTACACGCGGAAGAATCTCTCTATCTGTCTCTCTCGTGCCAGCTGTGCGTGTATCCCAGCGTGGTACCACTACCACGAGGGGGGTGGAGTGACACGTCGCCGCGGGCACGAGTGTGCGGCCCTGGGTGTCGGCGCATTCACTGAAGGGCGCGGGGCGCACCGTGCACGCGGCGGCGCTGGGCGACACGTGCGAACGCCTCGAGGTGAGGCGGTGCAGGTTGACCCTATCAAACCCACGCCGAAACGCCTGGGACTAAGCACTTGAAACTCAAATGTGTTGAATCGTTCTCAAACTGTCCTCTCAAATTCAGTTTGCGCCACTACATCGAGGCGCTAGCGCAGGGCAAGGCGGCGGCGGTGCTGGCGGGCCGCAAGGTGGGGCCCAGGATGACAAGATGACAGCACCAGTATCGATGTGGAAGCTGACCTTAAAATGACGGTATCGATGTGGAAGATCTGTTCCAAAATTATTTTCGTAAGCGAGGGACCTGTGGTGCCCTTCCGCAATCCGAAACTAAAGCTACGGAAGAAGGGCTGCCACGTTAGAACTTTCGAGCGCTCAGGAGATGAGCGGTCAGGACAGTTCCGACACCAATGTTAATGAAATCTCGAACCATCCAAGAATTTCTGAAAGATTCCAAATGTAAATACCAAGGGTGTCCACTCCTTTTCTCCAAACCTCCGAGGGTAGGATTGGGATTGATCTCAAACGCCAACGTACAAGGTGGGGGCTGACAATGTGTTGGAAGGGCATTTGGTGCAACATCTGGGCGACCCTGGCGGTTGGAAGAGTTGACAATGGTGGAGGTGGCGGCGCTGGCGGCGGATCACCTGGAGGCGCTGGGGCAGGGGCTTACACTCGTCCTTTAGCTCAACGTGAGCACTTTCTGTGGGATACGCTGGCTGGCGTCAGTCTGGCAGTGGTCAAAACGGCTCAAGTTGAGCTGAATCGTGGACGAGTGTAATCCCCTACGCTGGGGGCGCACGCCGCGGGGCTCAAGGGGGTGTCCTCTTTTCCCTTGGACCATGCTTGCGCGGAGCTTGGCGACACACAGCTGTGTCCCACGCTCGCGCGACTGGCGTCCAACACCGCCAAGAGTTTCGCGCTGGTGCTGGCGGTGCGCGTGGCGGCGGCGCGCCTGGCCGCCGCCGCGCGCCGCCGCAGCCGCTCGTCCCCGTCCCCTTTCCCGTCCGGCGCTGGGTCGCCGGCGCTGGGCGGCAGCAGGCGGCCCGACAGCTTCGACGGCATCGCGGCGGCGGGCCAGCGCGCGGCGGACCGCGCGCTGCAGGAGGACGCCGTCAGCGCTCTCAGCGCGGTGACTCACGACGCCGACGCCATCGGCGCGGCGGCGCTGCACGCTGCGGCGGAGGCGCTCACACAGGAGGTGCGGCGCGCGCTGTGCGACGACGCCATGATGCCGCAGCTCCCGTTAGCGCGGGACAGCGGTGCGGGAGTGTCGCGTGAGCCTGCGTCAAGGAGCACTAGTGGAGGGTTGGTTGACCCGCAGTCGACGACCGCCAGTGTGCTGGACGCTCGGGTGCTGGCGGTGTTTGGCGGCGCGGCGGAGCACTACATGTGGGACAGCTGGCAGGTGCTGGGCCAGGGGTTCCCGGACGTGGAGGAGGAGCTGGGCGCGATGGGGCTGCTGGCGGCGGCGGCGGGCGCGGCGGGGGCGCCGGGCGCGGCGGCGGCGGTGGAGCACGTGGTGGAGCGCCCGGTGTTGGACGCCGACGCCGCCGCCGCCGCGATCATCCTCGCCACCGCCGTGCGCGCCACCGTTGCCGCCGACGCCGCCGACGCCACCGATGACGACGCCGACGACGACACCAAGCGCCCGTTCGAACCGACCTCAGCCTTCCGGCCGAGCGACCGCTCCCCCACGCACTCGGTGATGAACAGCCTGGACGTGACCGATAGGGACATGCTGCACAACACCGCGGAGAAGACGTACCAGGGCCGTGGGAACAGTCTGTCGTGTGACCTGCGGACGCCCGCGGCCCGGGGGAGCGGGGGCAGGGCCCCCAACACCCCATATCCCCAGGCGGGGGCGGGGGGGGACTCCATCAACAGCACGTACACAGCGCCGTGCGACTTTGTGTTTGCCATTCGCGACGTGGGGGGCGACGAGCAGTTTGCGTTCAGCCTGCTGCACAGCCTGGTACGCGACGCGCAGACGTGGAGCGCCGCGGCGGCCAGCCAGGTGTTGAAGCGCGGGGGCCTCGGCGGGCCCACGGCGCCGGAGGCCGCTCTGGTGGCGGCGGCGGGGACGCTTCACGAGGGCGCCCTGATGATGTCGGCTCCCAACCTCGCCGGTTGCCTCGAGGCGTTCCTCGTGGCGCACGGGGCGGGGGGCGCGGGGGCACGGCAGCAGCGGGGGCGCAGCGGCGGCGGCGGCGGCCTTATGGAGCAGCGGCACAGTGCGCCGGCGTACTCCACGCGGCAGCAGGACCTGCAGCGCCAGGAGTGGAGGGGTGCCGACATCGGCGGCGGCGTCACCGACCCGCAGGGCAGCGTCGGCCGCAGACTTAGCGGCGGCGCCGGCGGCCGCGTCAGTGGCGACGGCGCGAGTGGTGGCGGCGGCGGCGGCCGTGTCAGTGGCAGCGGCCGCGTCAGTGGCAGTGGCTGTGGCAGTGCCGATGGTGGTGACGGCATCGGGGCCGGGGGCGGCGGCAGTGCGCGGGAGACCAGTCGCGCCCAGGCGGAGCTGAGGCGCCTGGTGGAGGAAGTGAACACCTCAGTGGACGAGCTCACGGCGTTCGCCGATGGTCTGGCGCGCGCCAAGGTGCAGGCAACGGGCAGCGCGGCGGCGGGGGGGTCGGTGCGGCGGGTGTCCCAAGAGGAGCGGGCGCGCCGCCTGTCCGACGAGCATGGATCGCCGCGGCTGCTGTCGTCCAGCCACTTCATGATCGAGCGGGACTTGTTCAGCAGCGCTGCCATGCTGCAGCGTAACAACGGTGGGCGGGACCTGTTGAGCAGTCAACGGAGATCGTTCGGCAGCACCCCCAACCTACAGCGGATGGACAGCGTCGAGGAAGACGACATCTTGGAGCTGCAGGCCCAGCCCAGCGGCGGCCGACCCAACGACGTCAACGCAACCGACGACATCGACCGCCTCAACCAGCCCACCCAAGACAATCTCAACGCCATGTGCGAATTCTACAACGCCATCGACGGCAGGAGCTTACACTCGTCCACTTCTCTGCTCAACCTCAGCCGTTTCTGACAGAGACTATACCCTAAATACCCCCTAAAACTCCCGTAAAACCCCAAACACCTCCGAAGCACCTCACTAAACAACCCCAAGCACCCCCTGTCCCATACACAAGCGCTTCCAGTGAGCGAAAAGTGGACGAGTGTAAGCCCCTGATCGACGGCGTCGACGACCTGAACAACCAACTCTACAAAACCACCGAGAAGAAACTCAACCAACTCAGCGAAATCTACAAGCCCGCCAGCCAGTCACTCAAAGACATCGACAACCTGCAGCTTAGTGGTCAGGACCAGGCAGGGGTGTTGGCGAGAACAAGCCATCGACCGACGGTGAATGAATCATCTCCTCCTCCTCCTCCTCCGCGCGTCTATATGAGCATTCACCCTGAAAGTGAGTCTCGAGTCATGCGGGCACGTCCGCGGGCACGTCCGATCTTGGTTGGGGTGCTTGTTCTCGGCGACCCTGGCGGCCGGACATGCCGCCCGGTCGGCAACACATACCGCCGCCGCCTAGCTTCGACACCCGCAGCACGGCGGCCGCGGGTGGGGCCTGCCAGGTGTTGGGATTCACTGTCATCCAACACACATTTTGAACCCTCATCTCCTGAGTTGAAACGGCATCCTGTGTCGAAATGAACAACATCCACCAGGCCCTCCTTCTCCTCCTCCTCCCACCTCCTCACCCTCCTGCTCGCATTCCAAATCCACGTTTCTTGGGTTCAGCAGCATTTTATGACGAGGCGAGCATTGTCTGGCCGGGGGGACCCTGGCCGTGGATCCGGTGGCGGCCCGTCCGGATCCGGCGATTCCGGCGAGTCTGGCGAGTCCCACGCCGGATCGTGGAATGGTCAGTGGACTCGTGCGGACATCGGATACTCGGTTTCACAGACCGCGGCGCAAGAGCTTATTGGGGGAAGACAATCGGCCGTTCGCCGCGCTGGGTACGGCAGTGCAGCTTGACCCTATCAAACCCCGGTTGAAACCGCCTGGAATTAAGTGCTTAAACCTGAATTCCAACATACTGCCTTCAACTTTTGGTTTCAAATTCAACTTGCGCCGCTACAGCTGGGAGGAATCCCAAACGGCGCGGATGGGACTGCTGGAATCGCTGACGCAGACGGGAGCGGAAAGGGGAACGGGAACGGAAACGGGGATGCGACGCTGCTGGAGGCATGGGAGGCGTGGGAGCAGCGCAAGCGACTGGCGTCGCTGTCGCTGCCGACGTGGCAGCAGCACGACGTAGTGGACGTGGCGGCCGCGGTGGCGGCGGCGGGGGGTGACTGGTAGGACCGCCTGCCCTCATATAATGGGCACCTGACCCCCCTATGGTGGGCTCCTGACCCCCTAGAATGGGCCCTTGACTCCCCTATAATGGGCGCCTAATCCCCCAATAATGGGAACCTGACTCCCCTATCATGGGCACCTGACCCCCCAATGATGGGCACCTAGACCTCCTACAATGTGCACTTGACCAGGTATTGCCCGCCACGTCATAGGAACTGAATTCAGATCAAGAAGCGAGGGGTCGCAAGTGTGTGGACGACGTGGCGACCATCTGACCGGCCCTGGGGAGCGGGATGTGATGGTGGAGTGCGTGACGCGGTACTCGGTCATGGCGCGCGAGCAGGTGGAGGCACGGGCTTGCACTCGTCCACTGCTCACCTCAACGTAAGCACTTGGAGGTCTAATAACCCAAGAATCACGTCGACGCACCATCGACTTATGACGTGCCAACACAATCCCTTGCAGAGGCTTACGCTCGTCCACCTCTCAGCTTAACCTGTGCGGTCTTTGTACTGAAACTACCAATCAAACCAATGAATGCCGCAAAAAGTGCTTACGTTGAGCTGAAAAGTGTACGAGTTTAAGCCCCTGGGTGGAGGCCATGCGGCTCATCCTCATCGATGCGCCGCCGCTGCCGCTCGACGGCTTCGGAGGCGGTGGACGCGGAAGCGGCGGAGGTGGAGGCGGCGGCGCCGGCGTTGACTCCCTGCATGCCCAAACAGTCAATGGCGGCGGCGGCGGCGGCGGCGGCGGCGGCGGCGGCGGGAAAGAGCCCATCGACTTCTCCGCGCTGCTGGCGTGCGCTAGCGCCATGAGTGGCGGCGCCGGCGTGCGGTGTGCCCCTCCGCTGGTGCACGCGCTGGCCGCCCTCGAGGATGAGCTCCAAGCCGCCTCCCGCAGCAGCGCCGCCCGCCGCTCTCTAGAAGGCACCTGGCACGGCGTGTGCGCGGCCAGTAAGGCGCTCAAGGTAAGGCGGGGCATGTTGGCCCTATGAAACCCACGCTGATAGCGCTTGGAACTAAGCGCTTAAAACTAAAATTCGATGAACCGCTTTCAACTTTCGGTTTCAATTTCATCTTGCCCCGCTACGTCAAGGAGCGGCTCAGCGGCAGTGCCAGCAGGGCATCCGGCGGCGGCGGCGGCGGCGGCGGCGGCGGCGGCGGGGGTGGGGGCGATGGGGGGGGTGCCGGGGGGTATGCCGCAGCGCGCGAGCTACAGACGTCATCGGCGCGGCTGCTGTCGGAGGTTGACGCGCGCGTGACGTCGTACGAGGACCACGTGGTGTCGCTGGGCTGGGCGGTGCAGCTTCACCCTCTCAAATCCCCATTGAAAGCCCCTGGAACAACCGGTAAGTGCATGAACCTGAAATATAATGGACTGCTTTCAAGTTTTGGGTTTTCAATTTCAACTTGCGCCGCTGCAGCTGGGCAAGATCTCCAAGTTTTCTCCGCGCTACGTGGTGAGCGGCACCTTCCACGGCGACGTGCACGCCGCGGTGTCGCACCTCCGGGATGTGCTGTCGCACATGTACGAGGTAGGGGGGGACGGAATATTCCTGTGGAATTGCCCACAATTCTTATGCGATCTTCCCGACTTTGTGCCTAAAATTCCCAGGAATAGTTCGAAAACTTTGCCCTAGCCGCTCAAGCCCAAACCGCTTCATCCGCCCAAAATCGCGCAGAATCGCCCAAGATGCCGAGAAGTTTCGAGAAAGTGCTTAAAGTTCCCAGAACACTCCGGCGTTCTACTAGAATGGCCCACAGTACCAAACAGACATGCCGGCATAATCCGTTCACCCCTACGACGAGGCGCACGCGCTGACGGTGGACGCCGTGCTGTCCGCGGCGGACAAGTTCGGCACGGACGGAGCGGAGGCGGGGGATCTGGGCATCTTCGACTCCGCACACTCCGGCGACGGGAAAGTCTACGTGAATCCGCCGAGCGCGGGGTGCGTGAGGAAGCGGAAGGCGATGGTCGAGAACGCGGTGCGGCGGCTGCGTGACGCGGCGCACGCGCTTTGGACGTGCGAGGTGAGGCGATGCAGGTTAAACCGATTATATCCAAGCTGAAACCGCCTGGAACTAAGCGCTTGAGACTAAAATACGAGGTTCTGCTTTCAGGTTTTGCTTTCAATTTCAACTTGCGTCGCTACAGCGAGGAGCAATGCGGGGAACTGCGCATGCGGGGCGCGGTGCAGGTCATGGTAAGGCGGTGCAGGTTGACACTATCAAAACCCTTGTTGAAAGCACCTATGGTTTAAGCGCTTGAAGCCACAACATGATGAATCGCTTATAATGTTTGAATCCAATTTCAAGTTGCGCCGCTACATGATGGGCGAGGCGCGGGAGCACGCGGAGTGGGCCATGAACGAGCTGTTATCGACACCTCGGTGCTCTGTGGACAGCTGCGCCACCGCCGCCGCCGCCGCCGCCGCCGCCGCCGCCGCTGCCGCCGCCGCCGCGTGCTTCAACGACCACGGCGCGATCCTGGGCAGGGGCTTACACTCGTCCACTTTTCGGCTCAACGTAAGCGCTTTCTGTGGGACATGGGTCGGGGTGCATTTAGGGGTTGTTTAGGAGGCGTTACGGGTATTATGGGGTGTTTAGGGTGTATTTTGTGTCAGAAACGGCTCAAGTTGAGCTGGAATGTGAACGAGTGTCAGCCCCTGATCCTGGGCGTGCTGGGCGCGGAGAAGCGTGAGGTGGAGGGGGTGGCGGCTGACTTCCAGCGGCTGGCGGCGCACGCCATGCCGCCGCCGCCGGTCATGACGTCGTGGGGCACCGTGGTGGCGCCGCCGGAGCGCGAGCCTGCGTGGCGTAAACGGAGTGATGACGGCGGTGGTGCTGGCAGGGGGGTGCCCCAGCGGAAGTTGACGACCAAGTGGGGAGCCGGCGCCGACGCGGGGGTGATGACGTGGAGGTTCAGCGGGGGCGACGCCGACGACCCAGGCGGCGGGGGCGAGGGTGGCGTTGACTCCCTGTTTGGGTACAGAGTCGGGCGACTCAGCAGCGGCGGTGGGTACATTGATCGCGCCGCCGCACAGCCGCGGCGCAGGGATCGCGCCGCCGCGCAACGCAGGGATAGGGATCGCGCCACGGTGCAGCGTCGGGATCGCGTGGTCGCGCAGCGGAGGGGCGGCGCTGCCGAGCACTGCACGTGGACGGAGCAGTTGTTCTGGGCAGAGGCTTACACTAGTCCACTTTTCAGCTCAACTTGAGCCGTTTCTGACATAAAAACTCACCCTGCACACTCCCTGTAACCCCTAAACACGCCTTCACACCTCCTAAACAACCCTTAAACGCACCCCTATCACACACAAAGCGCTTACGTTGAGATGAAAAGTGGACGAGTGTAAGCCTCTGGTTCTGGAGCGACGGGATGTCGGGGGATGTGGCGCTGGTCTGTGTCGTGCTCGTGTGCTGCTTCATCGTGGCAATCCGCGTTTGGCACGACGCTGAATTCACAGCAGCGCCTTAGCCGCTTCACCGGCGAGGGACCACAGTGTGACGAGAGGGAGACGCTTCCGTATGTATGAGGAGGCACCAGGCTTTCGCCATGGCCCTCGTTATGACGGCGGCATGAGGGCCGAAGAATCGATGCATCCACCTGAGGTTGCGGGAGTCCATCGAGTGACGGCAGAATGGGGATGTCAGGATGGCAGGATGGGAGGTCGTTTGGGGAAAGGGGAGGATGGGAGGTTAGTTGGGGGGATGGGAGGATGGGAGGATGGGAGAGGGCGGTGACACACCGTTATAGACGTTTGCCAAAGAGCTTTACTAGATAGGTCAAAATCAGTCGAGCTACGACCGATCTCGACCGAAAGCGATCAACGTATCAGGCACCATTGACAACGATCGAAATCGATCGATACTAGCGGCCGACATCGGTATAGCTTCATGGGTGTTTTGTCATACTGCATTGATGTCCGCTAAGTTAGACGAATGTCGCGCTCGGAACCGAAAGCAGAGCCCACTCTCTTCAGTTCTTTACTTCTCGAAATGTACACATCATGTATGATGGTCAGTATGTGACCGGTATTTGATGTATGCATGACTATTCAGTGTATGATGTCTGCCCCCCAAGTAGCGCACAGCCCACGGCCTGACCCGCCCCCTCTCTTCCACCCCCACCCCCACCCCATCACCCGCCCCCCCCCTCTTCCACTCCCTCCACCACCGTTCAATCCAACTACACCTCAGGCGCTCACAGTTCGAGCACTAAACCTCCCCCATCCACCAACATTGGCCTGGCGGCCTCCCCGGCTACCCCCTAGAGTTTAGGGTTTAGGCTACCCCCTCTCCACTCTGTGCTCCAGGTCATCTGGTTGTTCATAGCTCTTCACCTGCTCTGCTTGCAAGGCAATTCACACACATCTTGAACCCTCGTTGACGTTGTATATCCTCCTCCACCTCCTCCTCCTCCTCTACCTCCTCCTCCTCCTCTTCCTCCTACTCACACACACTCTCACACACTCCACACACAATGTGTGTTTTCGACTAAAGCCAGATTCATCGATCCCCGAAACGAATATAATACTCCGCCCAATCAATCCTAACTCGAACAGTACTTCAACCACGCAACATTTCAACCCCAGTTTCCAGATTCGGTTTCAACTCCGAGTGTCGTTTCGAATCCAGAGTCGACGGCTTCCACTCCCAGCGTCGACGGTTTGGATTCCCAGTTTCAACTTCAGTTCCCAGGCTTGCCTGAGATGTCCGTCTCCCCCCCCTCGCTGCTGGTCCTGTTGAATCCCAAGTATGTCCCCTTCACGTAGTGCCGCGAGTGGGAATTGAAACCAGTTTTATCATGATTCACTTTGAAGCGCTGGAACCAGGAAGCGATGAACCAGCCAGGCGCTTTCAACGCGGGTATCAACTTGCACCGCCTCACCTTGAACACACTGACCAGCGTGTTGCGCAGCGTGGCCGGGTAGAACGGCTTGCTCATGCTCCCGGCAGTAGGGTCATTGAGAACAGGCACTTGACCGAGATCGGAGTGTGACTCACCTTCAGGGTGAGCACTCGCACTCATACAGACGCGCGGGGGAGGGGGAGGAGGAGGAGATTCAACGTCGGTCTCGGGCGTGTTATCGGCCGCCCCCCCTGCCCGTCCATGCCCGCGTTCTTGACCTGCTCCGTGTACTCGGGCCCCACGTTGGCCGAACGCCAGGGGCTAACACTCGTCCACTTTTCATATCAACATAAGCACAAGCACTTTCTGCGGGATATGAATTGGTTTCATTAACAAAAACAACTTAGATCGGGGTGAGAAGTAGACGAGTGTAAGCCCCTGCCGACAGCCCGATAATCATGTGCGGCGTCACCTTGTACTCCTTCTCCATCTTCCGTATCTCCACCGTGGCGGCGGCGCCGTCCACCAGGGGCTTGTTTAGGGTTTATAGTTTAGGGTTTAGGGTTTAGGGTGTAAGGTTTAGGGTTGAGGGTTTAGCATTCACTCGTCCACTTGTCAGCTCGGTATACGCACTCTATTGTGTGATATATCAGATGGTCTCAGTGACACAAACGGCTCAGGTTCAAGTGAGAAGCGGAGGAGTGTCCTCATTAGGTCGTGGGTTGCCTCGTCATGGATGTGGTGTGATGCGTCACACGGTCGAATGGTGCGATAGGAGGGAGGGTGTCACACATAGGGTGTCACGCAAGGGTCATGTACATATACAAATGGAAACCCTAACGCCTAAAGCCTAAACCCTAAAGTGACGGCCCCACCGTCGAGCACGGGCATCATCAGGTCCATGAGGATGCAGTGGTAGTTGGGAAGCTTCCTCTCAAACCGCTCCTTGATGTAGGGTTTGGGGATTAGGGTTTAGGGATTAGGGGCTGGGGTTTAGAGATTAAGGATGAGGGAGTAGGGTTTACGCAAGTTGAATTTGAATTTGAAAGCAAAGCTTGAAACTGGTACATCATGCTTCAGTTTCAAGCGCTTAGTTCCAGGCGCTCTCACCGTGAGTTCGATAGATTAAATTTGGAAGCATGAATTGACACCGGTACATCATGTTTCAGTTTCAGAGCTCATCCCCAGTCGCTTGCAACGTGGGTTGGACAGGGTCAACCTGCTCCGCCTTACCTTGATGAGGTCCACCGCCTGCTGCCCGTGCACCGCGATCTCCAGATCCGCGCCGCACTTGATGATTGAGAACTTGGCCATCTGCTGGTTCATGGCGTTGTCCTCCACCAGCAGAACTGACATGCCCTTGAGCTCCCCGCCGGCGTCAGCCTACGGCCAGGGGCTTACACTCGTCCACATTTCAGCTCAACCTGAGCCGTTTCTGACACAAAATACACCCTAAGCACCCCCTAAGCACCCCTTAAGCACCCCCTAAGCACCCCCTAGACATCCCCAAAATGCACCTCCCTGAGGCACAGAAGCGCTTATGTTGAGCCGGAATGTGGACGAGTGTGCGCCCCTGCCTCCGGCTCACCACGGATGGGCACCTTGCTGTTGTCCGTGGCGTTGGCCACCGCCGTCTGCAACCTCTCCAGCTCCTGCACGTCGTCCAGCGTGTCGAACCCAAAGTCACTATCCCGGCATAGCATCGTCAGCTTGTTCACCGCCGCGCACCAGGGGCCAACAGAACGAGCAGGGTCTGTTAACTCAAGAACCACGTAGACTCAGCTTAAACGGATCACGTGCCAACACTATTGCAGGAGGGTCATTGACAACAGCACTCGAACCGAGATCGGACGAGCCCGCATGACTCGCCTTCAGGGTAGATGCTCACACAGACGCGCGGCGGCAAGGGAAGGGTGCGGAGATACAACGTCGGTGAAGTGCTTGTTCTCAACAACCATTCCAAAACCGTTCCACAACCGTTCCACAACCGTTCCACAACTGTTCCACAACCCCCCTGCCTTGACGAGGTCGCTGGGCTTGACGGGCTTCATCACCGTCTGCACGTTGCGCATGTCCGACACCTTGTGGTGCAGGTCCAGCAGCTGGTACGGCAGCCCGAATATGATGACGCCAGTCTTGGGAGTCTGCTGCAGTGCCGCCGGCCAGGGTCAGGCACACATTGGGGTTTAGGGTTTAGGGTTTGGGGTTTAGGGTTGTGGGTTCACCCAGGGCCGGCCGGACATCGCTCACCGCGTCATAGGATGTCGTCATAGTCACGAGACGAGGGTGCATGACACGTGTGGATGACGTGGCGGGCGGGGTATGCGTGAGGCCGCGCCGCCAGGGTGTCGTTCATGTTGTCCACGTCGGTGAGGATGATGGGGGTGCCCAGCAGCGAGGCGTCCTTCACCTTCCGCTGCAGCTTGTCGATCGTCGGCACGCTCACGTAGTTCACGCCAGGGCGCGCGCCGAAGCACTTGAGGATGGACGTCACGTGCTTGCGCGTGGAGTCCTTGATGTCGGGGTGGAAGATGGCGCGTGCGTTGCCCGGCAGCAGGGGCTACACTCGTCCACTTCATGGCTCAACTAAAGCGCTTTCTGTGAAACAGTAGGTGAGTTAAGGGGCTGTTCAGGGATTGTTTTTGGGGGTGTTAGGGAATGTGAGGGGGTGTTTGGGGTGTGTTGTTGTGTCAGAAACGGCTCAGGTTGAGCTGAAAAGTGGACGAGTGCAAGCCCCTGCCCGGCAGGCTCTCCACGTTGATGAACTCCGACGGGAAGCTTCCGCCGTCGATGGACGTCTCACGCACGTGGCGGAAGTCCACCGTGAAGAAGAACTTGGTGCCCACATCTAGGGGCTTACACTCGTCCACTTTGCGGCTCAACGTGAGCGCTTTCTGAGAGATAGGGGGTGCATTCAGGGGTTGCTCAGGGGGTGTTGAGGAGGTGATGAAGGTTTACCAGGGGCTATTAGGGGATGTGTAGGGTGTGTTTTGTGTCAGGAACGGCTCAGATTGAGCTGAAAAGCGGATGAGTGTAAGCCCCTGCCCACGTCCTCCACGGACTCGAAGTCGATCTCGCCACCCATGCACTCGATGATGGACTTGGTGATGACCAGCCCGAGCCCCGTGCCCTTCTCGCGCGCCGCCTTGTGGTCCGAGGGCTGGCAGAAGGGCACGAACAGCGTGTGCTGCTTCGACGCCGGGATGCCCACCCCATTGTCCTCCACGCTGAACGTGATGGTGGAAGTGTCCGCCTCGAGCCAGGACCTTACACTCGTCCGCTTCTTCAGCTGAACGTATGCACTTTTTGGATATGTTGAGTAGCGTCAGTCTGTCAGTGACAGACCTGACTGTCAGTGACAGAAACGGCTCAGGTTGAGGGTTCCCAGGGGCTTTTCAGGGGTTAGGAAGCCACAAACCCTAACCCGGAAACCCTCAGGTTGAGCTGAAAGGTGGACAAGTGTAAGCCCTTACCTCGCGTGACAGCACTGAGATGGAGAACTGCACCATGGCGGTGCGCCCGTCCACGTTGGAGCTGTACTTGATGGCGTTATCCACCAGGTTGACGCAGCACTGCCTGAGGCGGAAGAAGTCGCCGATGAACTTGGTGTTGAAGTGCTCAGGCGCCGTGATCAGTATCACCAGCTCCACGCCGCGGCTCGACGCCTTCTGCGAGATGTCCGTCACCTGCTCGATCAGCTGCCGCACAGCAGGGTCATTCAGAACAACCACTTGCCCGAGATCGGATGTGCCCGCATGTCCTGCCTTGAGTGTGAATGCTCATACTGACAGACGATGCGCAGAGGAGAAAGAGGAGGAGGAGGAGGAGGAGGAGGAGGACGAGGAGGAGGAGGAGGACGAGGAGGAGGACGAGGAGGAGGAAGACGAGGAGGACGAGGGGATTCAACATAGATGGAGTGGTGGTTGTCGCCACCCCCCCTGCCGCAGCGTGAAGGTGTCCTCCGACAGCTCGATGGACGCCTCGCTGCCGCCAGAGGAGTCCTTCGCACCCTCAAACTTGGCAAAGTCCAGAACTTGGTTGATGAGGCCCAGCAGCGCCTCCGCCGAGGTGAGGCTGGCCTTCATGAAGGGGCTTGCACTGGTCCACTTCTCAGCTCAAC
>Ga0307489_10000673_pt1 | contig 21335 bp, 26 predicted proteins | sample SB12metaG_FD_202247 | JGI IMG/M metagenome (GOLD analysis project Ga0307489, IMG submission 202247) | Sea-ice brine microbial communities from Beaufort Sea near Barrow, Alaska, United States - SB 1.2 | ecosystem: Environmental > Aquatic > Marine > Coastal | place: USA: Alaska | collected... | reverse complement strand
GCGTCTCTCCAGCTGCTGATCGGCCGCGGGCTGCTCCGGATGCGGCCGTCGCCGCGGCGCCGCGGCGCGTGCGTCGCTGCAGAGCGATAGCGGTAACAAGGACGGAAATAAAGACGGCGCCGGCAATTATTACGACGAGGGTAATCACCTCGTCCTTGGTTACCACGTTCTTGGATTCCCGAGGTGGCTTGTCCGCGTGCATGGCCTCTGCCTCGAGAGCGCCCGCAGCCCTGGCGTCCGCAGAGGCGGGCGGCGCAGTGGGCACGGGGGACAAGATGCCGTCGGCCCTCGGCGGGGGGGCGCTCGCGGCCATCTCTGCCGATAACACCCTCAACGTTGCCCAGCAGGGGTCTGCGAAACGTCCGGTCCAGTCGGCGTCCTCGGCGCTGAAGGTGAGCCGCCGCGCGCCGCCGCCCCCCGGCCCGACGCGGTACGCATCGAGCTCGCCGTCCCGCCGCGCGCCGCCGCCCCCCGGCCCGCCGCCGTACGCCTCGAGCTCGCGGTCGGTCGAAAGCAGCTTGTGGTCGGTCGACTCTCGCTGGTACTCCGCCAGGCACAGTGCGCCGCGGACGACGTCCGCCAACAACACGCCCGGGGTCTGGTTCACCGCGCGCTCGGCGAGGAGGAGCGAGCACGCCGAGACGTCGAACGGGTGGGCGCCGGTGAGGTGAAAGGCAGCCCGCTCCAGCCGCCACCCGAGCTCACACCCGCAGTCCGAGCAGGCGTCCGCGCCGCCGCCGCCGCTGCAGTGCTTCGCCAGAGCAGCGCCGTCCAAGAACACGCGACGCATGTCATCCACGGGGCACGGGTGACTGAGGGGGACGTCGTCGAAGATGCTGGGGAAGAGGGACCGCCGCGGGGCCGGCGCGAGCGAGTGGGCCGGGGGGGGAGCGTCGAGGTCGTTCTTGACGCGGGCGGCACCCCTGGTGACACTGATCGCCTCTCGCCCCCGACCTTTTGACCCGCCGACGGCGCCGAGTGCGGGGAGGAGGGGCGCGGTCGTCGCGACGGGCGCGCCCCCCTGAACACCCTCCTCAAGGTCGTCCATGGCGCGCGACGCCGCTACCAGCAGCAGGAGCAGGAGGAGGGGCGCCATTCGCCTGCGCGTGCAGTGTGTCGTGTGTATATACAGTCGTCGGACGGGGGAGGCCTGGCCCTTCTTCTCCTCATCCCAGCGCAGCTTCTTCGCGTCCTTGGTCGGCGCCATCGCGGCCCTCTCCTCCAGATCCGCCTCGGTGCGACTATATCTACCGCGGTGAGACACCCGGGGCTGATGCCCCGCAGACAGACGGGGCGGCGCGGTGAGAAGTGACCCCACCAATTGTGTGCGCGCCGCCTTTTTCGTGGAGGGTGAGCTCAAATGATTAGGGGGGCGACCGACCACCATACGGGCGGACAGCCTCGCGCCAGCTCGCTCGTTTTGGTTGGGCGCCTGATTGCTTGTCGTTGCTTTCTGAAGCTCTTTTCCGGTGCCGGACCGAACCGCGGCCGCCGCGCGACATTGTTTCAGCGCACGCCTCACACGAGCCCTACAGAGCGTTCGTCCTCGCAATATCCTTTGCGCATCCGTCGCATTATCCCTTCCGTCGATCACAGCACCATGATGGCCGTTTCCACCACCTTTCAGGCGGTTCGTCTCGCGGGAGCCGCGGGGCCCCGCCCCCGCCGCGTCGCGCCCTTCGCCGCCGCCTCCGCTAAGAGGATCACCTCCAACCCGCGCGCGGCGCTCTTCTCCGGCTCCTCGCGCCGCGCCGCCGCCGCCGCCGCCGGGCTGCGCGTCTCCACCTGCGGCAGCGGCAGCGGCGGAGGAGAAGAAGGCCGCGGTGCGGGTGGCGGCAGCGGCGACAGTGGCGGCGGCGGCGGAGGACGCAAAGACAGCAGAGGAAGCGAGGATGGCGCAGGAGGCGCGGGCGGTGGAGGCGCGGGATGCCAGGGAGGCCTCGGAGAGCCCGCCGCGGAGTCCGTGCTCCCCAGCCAGTAGCGGCGGTGGCGAGGGCGGCGGCAGCGGCGGCGGGAGATCCACAATAGTAAAGTTGAGATAATTGTGGATACTCCAGATTCCGCCGCTGCCGCCGCTGTTACTGCCAACGCTGCTTATGCGTCCATACACCGTCCCCTGCGCCGCCTCCACCGCCTCAACCCCAGACGCCGCTGCCGCCCCTGCCCCCGACAGCATCCCTGCTGCAGCTTTCACCGCCGCCGCCCCCACCGCCGCCCCAGCCCCTTCTGCCGCCGCCGCCTCCGCGCCAGCAGTATCCACCGCAGCCGCCGCCGCGCACACCTGGCATCCTTGGGCACCCCCACCACCCCCGCGGGCTCCCACCCAATCAGCTCCCGCCACCTGTCCTCCAGCTGATAAAGCACCCTGGATATGACGGTAGGTAGCATGATGCAGATCGCCACCGGGTCCACCAACACCACTCTGCAAGGGCTTACACTCGTCCGCTTATCAGCTCAACGTGAGCACTTTCTGTGCGACACGTTGGATTCCAAGATCAAAACGGCTCAGGTTGAGCTGAGAAGTGGACGAGTGTGAGCCCCTGCCACTGCGGCGACGGGGCTGCGCTGGCAAGCCCGGGCTACTACAAAGGTGCCGAAGGAGTGGCCTAGGTGTGGCGGCGCACGTTGAGATTACACGCACAGTGTCAAAACGTTTCATATGACATCCTATTTTAGCTTCAGGCGCTGAGACCTTGGGCGCTATCATCACAGGTTTTGATACATTCAACCTGCACTGCCATACCCAGGAGGCACAGGCGCATCATGTGGTGCCGGCGGCACCGGCCCTCCATCGCATCCACCAGCTCGTCCGGCGTTGGCACCTTGGTGCACGCGTGCATGCTGTCCTGTGGGCAGAGTGACAAGACATCCCATATCGATACTGTCATCTTCCATATCGATACCGTCATCTGCCATATCGATACTGTCATCTTCCATGTCGGTACTGTCATCTTAAGGTTATCTTCCACATCGATACGGTCATCTTCGATATCGACACTGTCAGTTCATGGTCGCTTTCCACATCGATACCGTCATCTTGTCATCTTGTGAACAGGATGACCATATCGTAGGTTGTAACCCTGCCTGCGGGAGGCAGACGAGGGCGATGGGGCGGGAGGGGTTGCCGCGCAGGAGGTGCGCCACAGTCCACAGGTAGGGCGGCATGCCGACGCCCAGGCCGTGGAGAATCACCATGGGTGCCTGCGTGTGGTTGTCGGTGTTGAGGGGAGGAGGCTGGCAACCGGCGAAGCACCGCCGCATGTCTCTGCTTACGCCGCCGCTGTCGCCGCCTCCGCTGCCCGCCGGCCCCCAGCCGCACATTCCACACTCGACCTCCCCCCCATCGACCTTACCCGCGCCCGCCCCCACCCCAGCCCCCTCTCCTCCACTCCCCTCATCCCCTTTCCCCGGCGCTTCAACCCCCTCAATCGGCCAGCCATTGAGCCCCACCACCAGTGGCACGCGCTGCGGCGGTGGCGGCTCTCGCCCACCCTTCAACCAGTACGTCACCCCCGTGTCTAGGGGCTTACACTCGTCCACTTATCGGCTCAACGTAAGCATTCCTTGTGGACTACAGGCTTCCACTTTATGGCTCGACGTGAGCACCTTTTGTGGGCTATGTTCGGAGGTCGCATGTGCAAAAACGTCTCAGGTGTTGCTGGGAAGTGGACGGCTGATGTAGCTTCAGTGACCGGAAACGGCTGAGGTTGAGCTGAAAAGTGGACGAGTGTAAGCCCCTGCCCGTGTCCCCGCACGTGTGGTGGTCGAACCCCCACGCCCGCAGCACCAACCCGGCGAAGAACGCACAGCTGTGCGAGTACGCCACGGTGTAGCGGCGCAAGTTGAAATTAAAAGCAAAACTTGAAAGCAGTTCATCATAGAGCTATGGCAGTTTTAAGAGCTTAGTTCCAGGCGCTTCAAATGTGGGTTTGACAAGGCCAACCTGCACCGCCCTACCACGGCGCACAGCGGCTGATGCATCACCCACAACCAGGGGCTTACACTCGTCCACTTTCCAGCTCAATCCGAGCCGTTTCTTTTCATTGAAGCCACAGCAAGAGCCCGCTTCTCAGCACAGTCTCAGACGTTTTTGCCTATGCAACTTCCCAACATACCCAGCATGAAGCGTTCACGTCAAGCCAAAACGTGAGGACGCGTGCAACCCACAAACAGCGCTTACGTTGAGCTGTGGTGGACGAGTGTAAGCCCCTGCCCACAACTCTCTCGCATGTGAGCCATGAAGCGTAGCCCCTCGGTCAGAGGCTTAACACTCGTTCCCATTTCAGCTCAACTTGAGCTCTTCTGTCCACCTTGTAACCCAACTTAACTCATGAATGTGTTGTGGAGTTGCTTACGTTGAGCTGAAATGGGAACGAGTGTAAGACCTTGCCCTCGGTCCGCCCGGGCTCGAACACCACGCCCCATGTGTTCTCCACCTCCTGCCAGGGGCTTACATTCGTCCACGTTTTCGCTCAACGTAAGCGCTTTATGTGGGATAGGGGAGGCTTCAAGGGTTGTTTAGGAGGTGTTTAGGGGGTGTCACGGGGTGTTGGGGGTTGATCAGGGTGTATTCTATGTCAGAAACGGCTCAGGTTGAGCTGAAAATTGTAAGCCCCTGCCGCCTGTATGAACCACTCGATCTCTGCCTCATCCGCGTCGCCCAGCGCCCCCTCGACGCCGCCGTAGAACAGGGGCGTACACTCGTCCACTTCTCAGCTCAACCTGAGCCGTTTCTGCTACACAAACACACTCTAAAAACTGCCTGACACCCCCCGACACCCCCTGACACCCCCTAAACAACCCCTGAAGAACCCCTGAACGCACCCCCTATACCACAAGAAGCGCTTACGTTGAGCTGAAAAGTGAACTCATGTAAGCCCCTGCCGTAGAACGCGTAGCGGTTGAATTCTCGCAGGTTCTCGCGGCGCACCAGCCACGGGTCCGCGCCGCGGAACCACTAAGAGAGGAACGCGCGAATGCACGGGATTCCATCGTCCTTGATCTAGCGGCGCAAGTTGGAGATGAAAGCAAAGTCTTAATCGTGTCATAATTTCAAGCGCTGTTATGACACTCAGGCACTATCAACATGGGTTTTGATACTGTCGACCGGGGTCCAGGGCTGAAGGGCGAAAGCCTAGTTCCTCCTCATGCACGCGGAAGCGTCTCTGTCTCTCGACCTGCACCGCCACGGGGGGCGGGGCGAAAGCATCGTGCCTCCTGATGCACGGTGACGCGACTCTTCCTCCGACCTGCGCCGCCTTACCTTGAGGAGGAGGAAGCGCGGCAGGTGCTGGCGGCGCTTCGTGGGCTCCAGGTCAGGCACTGTCCAGGGTGTGGCGGCGCAAGTTGACATTGAAAGCAAAGTTTGAAACCGCGTCATCAAACGTCAGGGTCAAGCGCTGACACCAGGCGCGGCCAAGCCGGAGAGAGAGTGAGAGACGCGTCCGCGTACGTGTATCAGGAGGCACCAGGCTGACGCCCTTCCCCCCTTGGGTCGGCCAAGCCGGGTTCAACCTGCACCGCCCTACCAGGGCTCGTGCGAGACGCGCAGGTACCAACGATGAACAAACCACGCGGCTTCCGCCGTCAGCCATACAGAGGCGGCGGTCCGAGAGGATACACGGGGGAAGAAGCGGGAGCGGCTGGTCGGACAGGACACTGCGCGTGTGGGACGTCAAGACATGGAGCGAGGTGGCTCAGCTGGAGGGGCACGACGACGAAGTGAGCTGCTGCGCGTGGTACCCTAACGGCACGCAGCTCGCCTCTGCCTCGCTATGTAAAATGCCGTTGCGCGTGTGGGACGTCAGCACATGGACCAAGGTGGCCTGGATGGCGGGAAGCCGAAGCATCGCGTGGAGCCCCGATGGCACGCGGCTCGCCTCCGTGCACGGCGAGTGGGAGGTGTCCGTGTATAAGGCACCGGCACCGGCCGTGACGCCCGTGCCCGTGGACGACGACGACGACGCCAACGTCGCAACAGTCCCCGACTCGTCCTTGGAGGCGGCGCTGGCTCACGTCGGGATGTGGGCGGAGTCGACGGCGGAGCGGTCGGCACTTGAGCTCGCCGCTGCCAGCACGCGCGCCGACCTCGCCGACACGCGCGCCGAAGTCGCCCACGCGCGCGCCGACCTCGCCGACACGCGCACGCGGCGGCTGGAGGGAGACCCGGAGGCGCTGCAGAGTGCTCCCTCGAGGAGCTGCGCCAGCTGTTGGATGATTTCGAGCGCGCTGGCCCCGCCTGTGGCACGCGCTGACCCGCGCCGTCGCCGCCGACATCGCCGAGGACGCCACCGTCTGCCGCATCTGCCTCGACCGCCGCAGATCCACGGCGCTCAATTGCGGATGCGTGCACAGTCTGTGGTTATTCTGATATACCAGCTTGCGTCGTGTTGACATGTCCTTTGGCATCTTGCAGGCACCTTTTCTGCGGGCAGTGCGCGGCGCGAGTGACTGCGTGCCCGGAGTGTCGGCACGCCATCACCTCGCGCACGCGCGTGTACCTGTAGGTGGGTGGCGGTGACGCGCATGACGGCGCCCTCACCATCCGCGTCCCTGCGTGCTAGCAACGATGCAGCCACGCGACGCACGATCTTCATCCATAATGAAACGACGCATGCGAACTGAAACCTTGATATGACACGATCCGCATCGTCCCCGCGTGAAACAATGAACGTGAACCATGATATAATCCGCATCCCACCGAGGTCTGAGCCGGGATCCCGGGAACGGCCGGGCTACTCGTACGCCATGAGCGATACCAACTAGACGCGGATAACGCATCCATATGAAGCACACATCTCGGTAGGATGTTCCACCGGGACGGCGGCGGCTCTTTTCAGTTGGAGGAGTGAGGGTGCTGACTGTCAGACTTGAAGACTGTGTATGTAGATGGGACGTTATTGTATAAACTCCAAATCCAAGCAAATCCTATAATTGTCCTACATCAAGTTTACTACTGCACTAAACTCACTACAGGACTAGCTCTATACTTTCTTCAGAGGTGAAAGTTGGACTGAGGTATACCCAGGGCCGTTCATCCCATTTGCCCACACCCACACTCCGCTTCTCTTGTTATGGGTCGGGGCCTTCATTCACCCATCTGTTCCATCATTGCATCGATCGAGTCACCGCCCACTAATCCCAAAGCCAACGTCTTGCTGTCCGGCCTGATTTGCTTCCTTCCCCTTACGCATCTCACTTGCAAAATGCTGATGGCCTTGCGCGCAAAGCAGACTTCACACATCTTCCTGAGCTTCGTGAGTTTCCGCAGGTTGCCCCTATCAAACTTGTATTGAAAGCGCTTAAAACAAAGCGCTTGAAACTAAAAGTTGATGAACAGCTTTCAAGTTTTGCTTTCACATTCAAATTGCGCCGCTAAATCTGGGTAATTTTGGCATCCATCACCGTCGCATTCCGCATGAGGACACCGTCGCCATTGCCGTCATCATCGTCATGGCAGGGGGGGTATGTATAAATTATATTACGGGGGTTTATAATGATTTCTTTAATTCTTTTGTATGAGTATTTCACTAGTCACATGAGTATCCTGCCGTGACATAGCCCTTCTTCGTTCATCAAATGGCCCCTGTATTGAGAACGTACATTCGACCGACATTGAATATTATTTTTCTCATCCACGCGTCAGTATGAGAGGGGAGGTATTGTGAACATGCACTCGACTGACGTTTAATCACCTCCTCCTTCTCCACCTCCTCTGCCCGTCTGTATGAGCATTTATCATGTAGGTACATCATGCTGCGACATCGGTTCGAGTGCTTGTTCTAACTGACCCTCCTGCATGATATTTGTCATGTTCAACAGAAGGAGCTGGTCGGGGCCGGGGCGGGAGCACCGCCACAAGGAGGTACCAGGAACAAATCGTGGGCAGAGTACCTCAAGGGCGGGGTCGGGGGCGGGGCCGGGGGCGGGGGCGGGGTCGTGGGCGGAGGCGTCTGCGGAGTCGGTGGCGGCGATGAACACGGCGCGGGAGAGGGTGGTGGGAATATGGGGCGGCTGAGTGGATGCGTGAGCAGGTGTACGTGGGGTGCGCGTAGTGTTGACGGGTCCATTGATGTTTTTAGCTAGCTAGACAATACCCACATCAAGGCCTCTGTTTTCGGGCTCGGATTCTTAAACTAATTAGGGGAGAAATTAGCACGTTGTTTGTTTGAAAGCTGGGTATCACTCTTTGTAACATACGTTTCGTCTTAGAGCTACATGCAAAACACACGTCCTCTTTGCCATCAGTGCAGGCTGGATATGAAATGTATCCCATAACGTTCCATTACCAGAGTTGCAGTGTTCATCCTTGCACCGATAAGCACCGATCAACCGACCCATGGCATGCAGCATACGTACCTTTCAGGACGATCGACGAATCAAAAATGCCCAACCTGACCCGCGCGCGCGGATCAGCAAATTACAAAAATCAGCGCTGCACGCGGGAAATTTGGCAGTATGGGCATTTCAGTGATCGTCGACATACCGAAATCGGCCTATTGCCGGACGATAGAAGGGAATTTTGATACATCATAAAACTAAGAGACATAACTCACGATCATCGAAACTCAACCGGAAGGCACTCACATGGTGAGCATTAAACCAAACCCGTCCACCAGAACTGGCGTGGCAGTGTGAGGGCCTGCCTCGATGCGGCGAGTGTGTACGGGTACACTGGCACACGACACTATGAGCGGACAATCAATTTGAACAAAACAAAACTGAAGAAGCGAGTGTGCAGGTCACCTCAAACTATAGTGCAAACAGCCCAATGTAACATGAATAATCGCCGTCTCATCCCCGCCGTGAGGGACTCGTAATCTGCCGGTGACTCGGATGTCTGAGACTGTTTGCTCATAGTGTACCCCACACCCGCTCCCCCGTACAGCTCCGGCCCGTCCAGCCCGTGTCCGTCCAGCCCATGTCCGTCCATCCCATGTCCGTCCATTCCCTGTCCGTCCAGCCCCTCCACAAACTCCAACAACCGCCGCCGCGCCTCGTAGCTCTGCGGCGCCAGCACCTGCAAACGTTGACCGGAGGGAGGGTGGGTCAATTGATAGGAGCGATGAATCGAGCCATACGTGAGGCAAGGCGTGTTGCTGGGTGAGATGAGGCGCGTTGATCGGCGAGGGGAGGTGAGCGGACAGGTGAGGGGAGGCGAGGTGAGTTGATAATTGACAAGAGACAGACCACGTCATGCGCGAACCCTCGATTGATGACTCGAGTCGTGGGAGTAGTAGATGGGAGTGAGAGAGTGAGTCGATACTTGATACGAGTGAGACCGTCTCGTTGACATGCGACGCACCTCGCCGTGAGCGAAGCCCTCCAGCCACAGCACGTTCGCCGCCCCGCGGTTCAGCACGTGGCTGGCGATGGCGTCAGGGTTTAGAATATCGTCCGCCGATGGCAGGATCACCAAGGACTTCTTCGGCATGTCCTGCACCCAGGAGCTTACACTCATTCACGTTCGCGCTCAACTTGAGCAACTCCAGGACACATTCATGAATTGCTTTGGGTTAAACGGTGGACAGAGGAGCTCAAGTTGAGGTGAAATGGGAACTAGTGTAAGCCCCTGCCTCCACCCACATGCACACCTTGAACCACCAGAACTGGCGGCACAGCACCACGTTGCATGACAGCTCTCTGATCACCACCCAGTCGCGCACAAGCGTTATCAGGAACAGGGGAAGGAGCACGTGGAGACCACGGTTTTCAGTGCCGCCGCCGCCGCTGCGCGCTGCCGCCGCTGCTGCCGCCGCTGCCACCGCCACCACCGCTGTTACTGCCACTGCTGCTTGTGCGTCCGTACAGCGTCCTCTCCGCCGCCGCCGCTTTAACCCCCGCTGCCGCCCCCGCCCTCATCCACACCCCCGCTGCCGCACCCACCGCACCCGCCACCGCCACCCCCGCCCCCACCGCCTCCGCCGCCGCCGCCTCCGCGGCTCCAACATCCGCCACCGCCGCCGCCGCCGCCCACTTGGCATCCCTAGGCATCCCCACCAACCCTGCGGGCTCCCACCCAATGAGCTCCCGCCACCTGTCCTCCAGCTGATAGAGCACCTTGGATCAGGGGCTTACACTCATCCACTTTTCAACTCAACCTGAGCCGTTTCCTGTCATTGACCCCATCAACAGACACAGAATATCACACACAACGTGCTTACGTTGAGCCGAACGTCGGACGAGCGCAGCCCCTGCCTGGGATATGACGGTAGGCAGCATGAGGCAGATGGCCACCGGGTCCACCAGCACCACTGCGGCGACGTGGCTGCGCTGGCAAGCCCGCGCTCAGGGGCTTACAGTCGTGCACTTCTCGGCTCAACCTGAGGAGCCGTTTCTGACACAAAAAGATCCCCTCAAACCCTGACACACCCCCTCCACGCCTGCCATGAATGACCCCGAAAGACCCCATGAAGACCTCTTGTTCCACAAAAAGCGATTACGTTAAGCTAAAAGGTTGACGAGTGTAAGCCCCTGCCCGCGCTACTACGAAGGATCCGAAGGAGTGTCCCAGGAGGCACGGGCGCTGCAAGTGGTGCCGGCGGCACAGCCCCTCCACAGCATCCACCAGCTCGTCTGGCGTGGGCACCTTGGTGCAGGGGCTTACACTCGTCCGCTTTTCGGCTCAACGTCAGCGCTTTCTATGGGATAGGAGGTGCCTTTAGGGGTACTGCAGGGGGTGTTTAGGGGATATTAGGGGGTATGAGGGGGTGATCAGGCTCTATTTTGTGCCAGACACGGTTCAGGTTGCGATGTGGACGAGTGTAGGCCCCTGCCTTGGTGCAGGCGTGCATGCTGACTTGCGGGAGGCACACGAGGGCGATGGGGCGCGTGGGGGTGCCGCGCAGGAGGTGCGCCACGGTCCAGGGGCTTACACTGGTCCACTCTCCAGCTCAACTTGAGCGTTTCCCGTCGGATAGGGTGTGTGTTCAGGGGTTACTTAGAGGGTGCTTAGGGGGTGTTAGGGGGTAGTGGGGGCATTTGGGAGATGGATTTGTGCGTTTGGAAGTTGGACTTCTGCTGGAAACGGCTCAAGTTGAGCTGAGAAGTGGACGAGTGTATGCCCCTGCCACGGTCCACAGGTAGGGCGGCATGTTGACACCCAGGCCGTGGAGAATCACGACGGGTGCCGGGCCCCGCTTGTGGTTGTCGGTGTTGGAGGGAGGAGGCTGGCACCCGGCGAAGCACCGCCGCATGTCTCTGCATACACCGTCGCCCCCACCCCCGCCCCTGCCGCCGCCGCCGTTACCACCGCTACCGCCGCCGCTGCCTCCTCCACTGCCGCTGCCGCCGCCGCCGCTACTGCCACCGCCACCGCACATTCCACACTCGACCTCCTCCCCCCCGACCTCCCCAGCCCCCTCTCCTTCGCTCCCCTCCCCCCCCGGCGCCTCAACCCCCGTTTCAACAACCCGGCCTTCAGTCCCCACCACCAATCGCACGCGCTGCGGCGGCGGCGGCTCCCGCCCACCCTTGAGCCAGTACGTCACCCCCGTGTCGCCGCACGTGTGGTGGTCGAAGCCCCATGCCAGGGGCTTACACTCGTCCACTTCTCGGCTCAACGTACGCAATTTGTGTGCGATACCTTGGCTGCATGATGTCCCCCCAGTCTATTAGGCCGGGGGGCACGGGGAGTTGTGACCAAAACGGCATAGGTTGAGCTGGAAAGTGGACGATAATAAGCCCCTGCCCCACGCCCGCAAAACCAACCCCGCGAAGAACGCACAGCTGTGCGAGTATGCCACGGCGCACAACGGCTGATGCATCACCCACAAGTAGGGGGTTACACTCATTCACGTCAGAGCTCAACTTGAGCAACTCCAGAACACAATCATGAGTGAAGTTGGGCTGTCCGATGGACAGAAGAGCTCAAGTTGAGCTCAAATGGGAAGGAGAGTAAGCCCCTACCCACAACTTCTCTCGCATGTGAGCCATGAAGCGGAGCCCCTCTGTCCAGGGGCTTACACACTCGTCTACTTTTTGGCTCAACGGAAGCACATTTTGTGGGATACGTTGGGTACATCATGTTCCCCCAATCTATTAGACAGGGGGATACGGGGAAGTGTGACCAAAACGGCTCAGGTTGAGCTGAGAAGTGGACGAGTGTGAGCCCCCGCCTCGGTACGCCCCGGCTCGAAGACCACGCCCCATGTGCTCTCCACCTCCTGCATGAACCACTCGATCTCCGCCTCCTCTGCCTCACCCAGAGCCCCCTTGATGTAGCGGCGCAAGTTGATATTGAAAGCAAACGTTGAATGCAATTTATGGATATAAGAGTTTCAAGTGCTGACACCATAGGCGCTTTCAACACGGGTTCTGATACTGTCAACCTGCACCGGCCTACCTCGACGCCGCCGTAGAACGCGTAGCGATGGAACTCTCGAAAGTTCTCGCGGCGCACCAGCCGCGGTTTAGCGGCGCATGTTGAAAGGGAAAGCAAAACTTGAAAGCAGTGTATGATGTTATAGTCTCAAGCGCTGAACCCAGTGGCGCTTTCAACACACGTATTGATACTGTCAACCTGCACCGCCCTACCGCGGGTCCGCGCCACGGAACCACTCCGAGAGGAACCCGCGGTGCACGGGATGACATCGTCCTTCATGTAGCGGCGCAAGCTGAACTTGAAAGCAAAGCTTTGAAAGCAACTCATTACATCACAGTTTCAAGTGCTATGGTGACACTTGGGCACTTTCAACGTGGGTTTTGATATTGTCGGCCTGCACTGCCACGCAGGGCGAACTTCTTCCAGTCGTTTCAATTTCAACACAACTCAAGCGCGTTATTGATATCAAGCATGACCTACTTCGAGTGGACGGGGGCCAGGGCGAGAGCCTAGTGCCTCCTCAAACACGCTGACGCGACTCTTTCCTCGACCTGCAACCTGCAACGCCCTACCTTGAGGAGGAGGAAGCGCTGCAGGTGCTGGCGGCGCTTCGTGGGCTCCAGGTCAGGCGCCGTCCAGGGCTCGTGCGACAAGCGCAGGTACCAACAACCAGGGGCTCATACTCGCCCACCTCTCAGCTCAACCTTAGCCGTTTTGGTCAGCAAGCCGTTTCGTGTCCAGTTTGTGAAGAGTTATGTCCCGTCTTTCTCCTGAAGGTGCCCACCGTATCTAACAAAAAGTGCTTACGTGGAGCTGAAAAGTGTACGAGTGTAAGCCCCTACCAAACCACGCGGCCTCGGCCGCGAGCCACAGGGAGGCGGCGGCCCGAGTGGATACACGGCGGGAGCGGCGGGTCGGACGTGCAGCCATCACGCGCGGCAGCATGAGACCACAGAGGATCGGGCCGCCGAAGCAGATGCCCCCGACCGCGGCGGTCACTGCGGTGTCGCGCAGGTCCGGCAGGCTCCACCGGGATATCCGCGTCAGCCGCGCGTGCGGCAGCGGGCCGCCTGAGGCCATATGTATTGTCTCCCTCGGGCTGGCACGCGTGCGGCACCGATGGCCTTTCCTGCGGTGTGGGCACGAGCTCGGTGAGAGTGAGAGGTGCGGCGTAGGCTGAACCCAATAACGCGCCAGCACAACGAGACTCGTTATGTCGCTCAATCATTCTGTTAGAGCTCTAGCTCGAGCTAGTCAGTCTCGTCACCCAGAGGTGCCCAGAGGTGCCCAGAGGTGCCCAACGGTGCCCATTGGTGCCCAGAGATGCCCGTTCCTCCTGTCGCTCCACTCGGGTTGCGGGTACCGCCGCTACCGCTGCCGCCACTACCGCCGCCAAGGGTGTGGATCAAAGTCTAATTAATCAACAAGAATCGATAATCATTGGGTTTATTCAGTATCAAAATCAATCAATGGCAGCCGCTGAAAGAAATGGGTAGGTATCAACATCGATCAATACTCATAGCAAAATTGCTCAATCCCATCAATGGGTGCATCATACAATCGATACTTGGTTTACATGTTTCGCGAGGCGATTTTGGGTAAGTTTGGTCGATTTTGGACAATTTTGGGGAATTTGAGACGATTTCGATGTCGATTCTGGGCAAATGTTAGTGCCTGTGAGGGAGGGCGACAATCCCTAAACCCCGTTTGGTCGATTTTGGACAATGTTGGGCAATTTGGGACGATTCCAACGTCGATTTTGGGCAAATGTTAGTGCTTTTCAGGCAGGGCGACAATCGATTCCGAATCGATTGATTTCAAGATTTTACTAGCATCAACATCAATCGATCAGAAAAACATGACACCATCAACATCAATCGATAGGAGCCAGTTAAGAATCAAAATCAATCAATACCCCAAAAAAGTTTTGATCCACACCCTTGACCGCCGCTGCCACTGCCGCCACTACCGCCCATCATGCCGCTGCCGCCGCTCGGTTACGGGCGTCGTCCCTCTGTGTTCCCGTCACACACCCAGCGCCAGTCACGTGCGTGTCTCCTGACACCGACGTTCAACCTGAAGGCGTGGTGCGAGGCGCACGGTCGGCACGACCTGCTGGAGGAGTGGGCGCACCCCGACATGGCGCCGCATGAGTTCACGCCGGCGTCCAAAACACGGGTGCCGTGGGTCTGCGCGCTCGGCGACCACAAGTGGACGGTGGGGCCGGGGCGCTAGTTTCCTCTCCGAGACGCGTCCTCATGTAACAGGAGGCACCATCATGCTTTTGCCATGGCCCAAGATATAACGAATATGAGACGCTTCCGCGGCATGAGGAGGCACGAGGCTGTCGCCCCACCACTTGCACTACATATATCATCCTCGTTCCGCAGAGGTGCTCAAGGCGCTGAAGTTGAGCTACAAGGGGTTGCGAGGGGGGCGTGGGGGGCGAGAGAAAACGTGCGTAGGTTGAGCTGCAAAGGGTAGGACGAGACGCGTCCGCGTGTATAAGGAGGCACCAGGCTTTCACCTTGGCCCCAGTGGCTCGGCGAGCACCGGCACATGACTATATATACAGAGGCACTGGCTTAAAGTGCGATGGGGAGGCGTGGTGCGGCCCTGGCCGCTGGCGCGGATCGCCTCGCGCACGGACAGCGCGTGCCACAGTCACCGGGACCTGTGCCCCAAGTGCCGATTGGTACGAGGTCTGACTCCACGTGCTCAATGTTTGCCTGTGCTACACCTATACACACCCACCGCATCCTCGACCCTGACCTGAAACGGCGTCCTGATCGAGCATGTGCTCCAATTAGGCTACCAAGGAAACCATTGAGCGGAAACGAGTGGGCAGTCCCTCCGCTTAAACCTGAAGTGCATTACATAGTTCTGCTACGGTGAAAACGACCCTGGACGAGGATCAGGTAATTGCAATGTACAAGCGCTTGGACACAAAATACAATCTCTTCGACGCCAGCGGTGATGCTATTCCACCGGTTCCTCCGTCAGGGTTCGCGAGGACTTTCTAGGCGGCGAGGAAGTGGATTCCAGCAGATTGTAGAAGCCTTTCGAGCCGGAACATAGAGGCCGGAAGGTGGGTAATGTCTAGCTAGCGTAATGAAACAGCACTGGACCCGCCACCTGCACTACGCGCACCCCACGCGCACCCTGCTCATACATCCGCTCAGCCGCCCCATATTCCCACCACCCTCGCCCGCGTCGTGTTCGTCGCCGCCACCGACTCGGCAGACGCCTCCGCCCCCGCCGCCGCCCCCGCCCCTGCCCGTGGGGTACTGAGCCCAAGACTTGTTCCCGGCACCTCCCTGGGGCGGTGCTTCCCTGCGACTTGTTTCCGGTGCTCCCTGCCCCCGGCCCTGGCCCGCTCCAACAGTGAACATGCAGAACATCGTACAGGAGGGTCATTGAGAACAAGCGTTCACACCGATATCGGAGCATGACGTACTACATGATAAATGCTTATATAGACGCGAAGAGGCGGAGGAGGAGGAGGAGGAGGTGATTCAACGTCAGTCTAGTGCATGTTCACAATACTCCCCCTCTCGTATTGACGCGTGGATGAGAAAGAGAACATCTAATGTCGGTCGATTGCATGTTCTCAATAACCCCATGCACATTTTTCCAGGGTAGCTCTACTTCAAATGGCGGTGGCCAATTATTGAGAAATAGACGGTCGAATCGCCATATTGTACCATTGTATGGCAAATCTGACCGTCTGTTTGCTCAAGGTCTCAAATTCGATACGCGTTGACCGCCATTTGAGGTACCCTGGAATACTGCGAAGCCCCTGCCTTGACGATGATGACGGCAATGGCGAAGGTGTTCTCATGCGGAATGCGACGGTGATGGATGCCAAAATCACCCAGATCCAAGGGCTTACACTCGTCCACTTTTCGGCTCAAGTTAAGCGTTTTCTGCGGGGCAGGTGGTATATTTAGGGGTTGTCTAGGGGGTGTGTAGGGTGTGTCGGGGGGTATTAGGGGGTGTCCAGGGTGTATTTTGTGTCAGAAGCGGCTTAGGTTGAGCTGAAAAGTGGACGAGTGTAAACCCCTAACCAGATCGCGAACACGGTGAGCACCGCGCACCACCGCGTACGAAAGAACAGCTCGACCATCCATTGGAATATCTGTGTCGTAACGGTTTCCCGAGGCTGAGAGTATCCACAATAGAGATCCCGCGCCCACTGAAGCACGTCAAGGCGCCCGCTGTTAGCGGCGCCGAGACAGGTCCTCTTGTTCAACGGGCATCCGTGCTCCCTCGGCCACCTCAGCGTCTGCAGGCTGCCGTTAAGTGCAGCGTTTGCAAACGCCGGGTCGCGACACACACACGCACATACTAGTACACGAACTCAAAAATGGAACGGCTAACACATTCACACAGCTAACAAATTTCAAACTCAGTAGCTCTATTCTAGATGTTATGTGCTGATAGTATGAGTCCTCGTCTTCGGCTATGGGCAGCATCAGGGTCGCACTCTGCCTTTCACGTTTCGCCGTCCATCTTGTACGAGTATAAGCTTGTGCACGGGTGTGCACGGGGGCCAAGGCGGAAGCCTGGTGCCTCCTCATACACGCTGACACGTCTCTCTCTCTATATAAGCTTGTGCGGGAACTACACGCTCAGTTCGTACACGCGCGGGCGGTGGGGTCCAGCCACGGCAGCACCTCCGCATCGAACACATCGGGCAGCTCCTCGAGAAACCGCCGGAGCAGCGGCGAGGGGTAGGTGATCAGCCCCGCCTCCCTCAGCCCGTCCAACACCTCGCCGGAGGGTATTTGAGAACCAGCACTCGAATCCAGATCAAAGCATGCCGCCTTCAAGTTGCAAGCTCATACACACGAGGACACGTAGAAGGATGACGAGGGCCAGGGAGAAAGCCCGTGTGCCTCCTTATACACGCGGAAGCGTCTGTCTCTTTCTAACTCAGGAGAAGGAGAGTTATATCATTGAGCAGCAGCGATCCCGCCAGCTTCAGCTGCGCTTGGTTGTTTGCCGCCTTCGACTGTGCAGCGTGGTGCGCGCAATTACAGTAGCCGGGAACGGCCACAGAAGAGCACCTCCAGATGGTACCACTGGGCTTCCTGCTGAAGCGCGTGCACCGCTGCCCCTGCCCTTCAACCCACCTCCCGTCCACGTGCAGCGGAGGAGGAGAAGTGGCCGGCGCCGCGAGCTGGAGCAGCGGGGCGGGTAAGGCGACGACCGCAGTTCCCTCTGCCCGCTTGCGCTTGCCGCGGCCGCCGCCGGGCAGACCTCGGTCCTCAACCTCGTCGTCATCCCCCTCCACCCCCTCCTTCTCCCCCGCCTCCTTCTCCCCCTCCCCCTCCGTCCCCTTCTCCTCCTTTGCCTCCTCGTCCTCCTCCTCCCCATCCTCTGCCGCCAAACCCGTGTCCTCCTCATTCTCCTCTTTCACTAGTAGGGTTACCCCAGAGGCCGAGGGCGCCGAGCTTCCCGAGGACGAGTTGCTGGGCTGGCTGCGGGAGCAGGGGCTGATAACCTACCCGTCGCCGCTGCTGGAGGGGCTGCTCGGGGGGGAGCTGCCCGAGGTCCTGGCAGCGAAAGTGCTGCCGCAGTTGGACCCCACGGATGTCGCTATGTTCGGGCGGGTGTGTCAGGTTAGCCGGGCAACAGTGGTGGTCTCTGGCCTGCAGCGCGCGGGGACCGGCGCGGGGCTGCCGCTCCAGCTCGAGAAGTTTATTGGGTCCGTCGAGCGGCTCTCTTGGTTGGGCGGTGTCGATTAAAACCAAGTTGCCCGTGCTTGGTTCCAGCGCTCGAAGCTAACATGGGGCCAAGGGCGAAAGCCTGAAGGTGCCTCCATATACAAGCGGAAGCGTCTGTCTCACATCCCCGGAAGCTAAAACGTTATGCGCCCCCCCTCTTCAGTCTCGGTTTGAAGGCGGAGAATATGATGAAGTGCTGTTGAGTGCTGTTGCTTTCAATTTCAATCTGCGCCCTTACAACCTGGGCGCGAGAGAACGAGTGCCCATTGGTCGCGCGGTCATACAGTGGCGGGTGGGGCATAAGGGTGTGCCACTTGGCCGCTGCTGGCGGGCACCTTGAGGTGTTGATCTGGGCGCGGGAGCACGGCTGCCCGTGGGAGGAGGAGGAACCCGGCGAGTATGACGATCTCGTGTGGACCCCATACTGTTGCGCACTCGCCGCCGAGGGCGGGCACCTTGAGGTGTTGAGGTGGCTTCGCTTCGGTAGCACGATCGCCTGCCCGTGGGACGGAGATGACTTGTGCGAACGCCGCTGCGGGCAGGCACCTTGAGGTGCTGAGGGGGGCGCGTGCGCACGGGTGCGATTGGGGCAGCAGTGACGTTGACTCTGACCATGACTGTGCTGCGCTCGCTGCGCGGTGCGGATACCTGGAGGTTTTGGAGTGGCTTTCGGAGAACGACTATGAGTGGGATGATCTGTGGACGTGCGCGTGCAGCGCTGTGGGCGGGCACCTGAATGTGTTGAAGTGGCTGAGGGAGGCTCCGCGCAACTTCGATTGGGACGCACGGACCGTGGAGGAGGCCAGCGAGGGCGGGCACGACGACGTGCTCCAGTGGGCCCTCGCCACGGATGCCCAACAGATTGAGCGATTGTCACCACTAATGCTCAACGCTTGAAGTGGCAAAACAATGCTAACGAGAAAGAGAAGGAGAGAGAAATCAAAACGTTTCAGAGGACTGCTTAGAACAAATTGCATGAATTCGGCAGGACAGTGTTACCTGTCATCGGCATGTGTGTGGTGCGGCAGAGCCCCACGCAGCACCAGAACGAACGTAGGTTGTGTAAATTTACTGAGACTTAGCGATAGAGCTATTGTGGATCGTTTTCATCGTGAGTATTGTAAGCGTCTCTTGTGTTGTGTTGCGTTCATCAACCCCTAAATCACTTCCTTTTTTCAAATGTCATTGGCCGTCTCCCCCGGCATTTCCCAATATATTTCACCATCCCGCCAATCCCCTTCCGCGCACCCGTCGAGTCCCCCCGCCGTCAGGTCGTGATCGACCAAGTTAAGGACAGAGCCGAGAGGCTCGCTGTCGAGGACGGCGACGGCGGCGACGGCGGCGACGACGACGTATCTCACGGTGGGGCGGTGCAAGCTGAAAACAGTTGAAACCCGTGTTCATAGCGCGTGGATTCAGCGCTTGAAACTAAAATAGCTAAATTGAGAAGCTGCTTTCAGATATTGCTTTTACTTTCTTGCGCAACTACAGCACGGGCTGGGTGTCCTCGAGCTGAGCGGCAGCGACTCTAACTGGGAGACGGCATCTAGCGGCGACGACGGCAATGACGATGACGACAACAGCGAGAGCGACGACGACGGCGGCGGCGGCGGCGGCGGAGGCGGCGGTGGCGGCAATCGCGTCAGGCAGCCAGTGATGCCAGCCGGAACGCCGTGCGGGCATTGCTGCGGACACTTCAGTTGCTCCCACCACGGTCACATCTGACAGCGCATAAACAGCCATCTTGAATCTCACAGCGCATACACGGCCATCTTGAATCTGAATATGACCATCTTCAACCTTCTGAACACGAGTGACGAGTGACCATCTATAGGTACCATCTTGAATCTGCAAATGACCACTGAATAAGACCGCTCCTCGACACATGCCTAAATAAGACCGCGCCCGCTTTCCCCGTGGCCCGCACTGCGACGCCGCCGGCGGCCGAGCTCAGCTGCAGAGCCAGTACGCGTTTTCAGCTCAACTTTTCAAACAACTTTTCTAAGCCACCTTGGCGTCCCTGATGATAGAAACCACTTCACTTGAGTTACCCCATCCCCATCTCCCCGTCCCTTACCGCATTTACAACACACCCACGCACCTTACGTGTTACCCGGGATCCCGCTCGACGACTCGCCCACGCGCCGGGCACCCAACGTATCCCACGACAACGTTTGTAACGCTGAGCCGACACGTGGACGAGTGTAGTAAGCTCCTAGTTCCCCGAGCTAGAACGGCACCCGCTCGAAGGCTGCCCGGCCGAACACGCACGGCGCGTTCATCAGCCACAGCGCCTGGTCCCTGACGGGGCAGCACAGCGAAAGCGGCCACAGCACCAGCCCGAGCGCCACCAGCGGCTGCGCGCGGGCGCGATGGATAGGGACGGAGGGCGGGGGGGGGGGGTATTAGCTGGCGTCAGTATCACAATAGATGAGAGGCAACTTCATCTACAAACACCGAACAACGAGACTTTCGGAAACCAGAAATAGATAACAGGAGCCTGGCTCGTTCCTCCCATGGTGTCGCGTACGAGAAAGGGCGAATGCGAAGGACGGATAGGGCGGGGGGCGGGGGGCGGGGGGCGGGGGGGGTACAGTACGTTAGCCGACGTAGGAGGTGGAGAAAAACTACACAACTACACCATACAATCGAGTTTCTCGGAAAGACCAGCACGATAAAACAGCCGGGGCGCGACCGGGCTTGTGTTGTTTCCTCTCACCAGGCCGAAGAAGAAGAGCGGCGTGACCAGCATGTACGCGCAGGGGCGGCACTCCATTCCGTGCATTCCGTGTTAAATATGGCTGCTGAGGGCGGCGAGCGAGCGACGGGAAAGTTGCGGCAACAAAGTGTCGGAGGCTGGCACCGGCAGCAGACGTGAATACGTGAGCGAGTCTGATGACTCTTTTCACCCGTGCCCGTGCTCACTTTATGGTTTCTATAACAGTACGCTCAGCGTTCGCGCGTGTGCTGTCCTTGCCGCACATGTATGAAATTTGGGAGGTTTTCTACCTCCCACCCAGCGCTTTTTTTCGTTGCAGTTCCACATTTGATGGTCGGCATTCCCTGAATCGTTTTCCGTTCGCCGGTTCAGTGACTCAACAAGAAAATAAATTGAGCGCTGTGATTGGCTGGATCGTAAAGCAACAACTTTTTGCATTCCCTAGTGCCTGGTCTGCTCAGTAGTACGTACTATGTAGTACGTACTACAAATCAAAAACGCCACTCAGAACAGGCGCGCGGTGTTTGCGGGTGTCTGGACGCGCCGTACGCGTACCGCGCGCCGC
>Ga0307489_10000671_pt1 | contig 21338 bp, 23 predicted proteins | sample SB12metaG_FD_202247 | JGI IMG/M metagenome (GOLD analysis project Ga0307489, IMG submission 202247) | Sea-ice brine microbial communities from Beaufort Sea near Barrow, Alaska, United States - SB 1.2 | ecosystem: Environmental > Aquatic > Marine > Coastal | place: USA: Alaska | collected... | reverse complement strand
TCAACGTGCGCCGGTACAGCAAGGGGGACCGGTTCCCCCCCGCGCCGCTGCTGCCGCGGCACCCCGCCGCCGCCTCCGCCGCACCCGTCCACGCCGCGGTAGGGCGGTGCAGGTTGACCCAATGAAACCCACGTTGACAGCGCCAATATCTGAGCGCTTGAAACTAAAATGTGATGATGTGCTTGGATTTCTTTGCTTTCAATTTCAAGTTGCGCCGCTACGCCACGGTGCAGCGCCTCGAGGTCTGGGGCAGGGGCTCACTCTCGTTCACGTTAGAGCTCAACTTGAGCAACTCCAGGACACATTCATGATTTAAGTTGGGTTATATGGTGGACAGAGTAGCTGAAGTTGAGCTGAAATGGGAACGAGTGTAAGCCCCTGGTCTGGGGCTTGGGCAACCAAAGCGACCTCGAGGAGCGGGATAAACACCGGCAGGGGCTCACACTCGTCCATGTTTCAGCTCAACCTCAGCCGTTTCTGACACAAAATACACCCTTACCCCCCCCTGATACCCCAAAACACTCTCTAAACACCCCCTACACATCCCCTAGATGCACGCCCTATCCCACTGCAAGCGCTTACGTTGAGCTGAAAAGTGGACGAGCGTAAGCCCCTGCACACCGGGACCGGTCCGCTCTGTTCAGCGAGCAGCGCCGGTACGTCGGTTGGGCGGTGCGTGTTTTGTTGACTCATGACACGAGTGTTTCCGTTTACGACACGTGCACTAAAGGCGCTCATCGCATATGTGGTAACGCAGCACGAGGGGTATCATGGTCACTGAGCACACGAGTGTTGGACCTTAAACCCTGAACCCTAATAAATCCCTAAAACCAAACACTAAACCCTAAAACCCAACCCTAAAGCACCTGGGGGATGATGCATGACGCGGGTGGCGGCGGTGCGGTGTGCGGCCCGGGAGGCGGACAGCGGCTTAAACTCGTCCACTTTTCAGCTCAACCCAAGCCGTTTCGGTCACACCTCCCCGTGTCCCCCTATCTAATAGACTGCAGGAAAATCATGCACCCGACGTATCCCACAAAATGTGCTTACGTTGAGCCAAAAAGTGGACGAGCTTTAGCCCCTGGCGGCGGACCGCGCCGCATTCGCCGACGACGTCAAGCTGCTGGCGGTGCCGGGCGCCGGCGCAGAGCGCGCGTCAGAGGCGGCGGCGGCTGCCAGGCAGGGGCTTACGCTCGTGCACTTTTCAGCTCAACCTAAGCCGTTTTGGTCACACGTCCCCGTGTCCCCCTTTCTAATAGACTGGGGGGAAATCATGCACCCAACGTATCCTACAAAATGTGCTGACGTTGAGCCGAAAAGTGGACGAGTGTAAGCCTCTGCCGCCAGGGCGGAGATCAAAGCCTCCAGATAAGCGCACACACTCCATCTATGACCTTGAGAGTATGTGATACGTCAAGACTCTAGCGATTTTAGAGGCTGTGTCCGCTTGAGACGGCGGATGGGTTTGGCTAATGCTCCATAGGCCGATTTCGGTATATCGCTTCCCGCGCTCAGCGCTGACGCGTTGTCCGCAGCTCTATGGGCACTCAACCTGGCGCCCGCTTTCCTGCGCGGAGCGCTGACGCATTGTCCGCAACTCTGTATGGGCATTTCACCAAGGCGATATACCGGAATCGGCCTATTTCTGACTATGTGAGCGCCTTTGGGCTCGAAGAACGTTAGTGGAAGAGGGGGGGGTGGGGCTTAAGCGATTTAGAGCGGCTGTTGATTAAGCTCAGTGTCGGATTTGGCATCGGAGTTGTGGTATCGAAGTGCGTTTGACCAATATCAGAACCGTCCAAAGTCCCGCCGACCAAATCTCCGGAAGACCATTCGCGTCGCGATCCTTGAGTGAATAGACCGTCGGTCTCGAGGAGATAATCCTGACCGGTCAGGCCGACAATGAGTTCGAAGAGTAATATTTTCGCATCTTATTAAATGGCTGACGCCAACCGATGATTGGATCAAGGCACGCTCGCGGCGGTTTCAATCCACCAACCACGTGTCCACCCACGCACCCACAAACCACACACTCCTCACAGATTCGCACATACGTGCGTCTCTCCTACTCAGCGCAGACTGTTGTCAACACGCAAGACTTGCGTCTCTCACTCATAACCCCGTGATCTGAATATTTAATCTCATATTTAATCTCAATATTGAATTTCAATATCCAGGACTCGCTCAGCACGGCGGTGCTTAGGTCTCCGTCCAGTCGTTTTTGGCGGGAGCCGCGCCCTCCGGTCAGGGGCTTACACTTGTCCACGTTTCGGCTCAACTTAAGCGCATGACGTGGGATAGGGGTGCGTTTAGGGATTGTTTAGGGGGTGTTTAGGAGGTGTCGGGGGGTATTAAGGAGTATCAAGGGGTGTTCAGGGTGTATTTTGTGTCAGAAACGGCTCAGGTTGAGCTGATAAGTGGACGAGTGTAAGCCCCTGCCTCCGGCAGAGGTTCGGCCCACGGCACCAGCCGCTCCCGCTGCTCCGGCGACGGCGGGAACACCCCCGTCCAGGGGCTTACACTCGTCCACTTTTCGGCTCAACGTTATCGCTTTCTGTGGGATAGGGGGTGAATCTAGGGGTTGTTTAGGGGGGGTGTAGGAGGTGTCAGGGGGTAAGAGGGGATATGAGGGGGTTACCAAGGGGTATTCAGGATGTGTTTGGTGACAGAAACAGCTCAGGTTGAGCTGAGAAGTGGACGAATGTAAGCCCCTGCCCCCGTCTCCTCCTCCCACTCGGGCTCCGGCACCGCGGTCTCCGCCAGAATCTCGAACAACAGCTTGTCGTCCACCGTTCGCTTCTCGAACAGCGCGTCGGTCACGGCGTCGATGGCGGCCTTCTGGCAGGGGCTTACACTCGTCCACTCTTCAACTCAACTTAAGCGCTCTTTGTGGGATAAAGGGGGCGCTCAGGGGTTGTTTGGGAGGTGTTCGGGGGTATTAGGGGTTGTTTAGAGGGTGTTCAGGGGGTGTTTAGGGGTTATTAGGGGGTGTTTTGAGTGTATTTTGTGACAGGAAAGGCTCAGGTTGAGCTGAAAAGTGAACGATTATAAGCCCCTGCCTTCTGGCGGATGACGAAGCGGCGCGCGGCGCGGTGCTGCATCTCTAGCATCTCCCTGCGTGCGCAGGTTTAGGGTTTAGGGGTTAGGGTTTAGGGTGTAGAGTGCGCGGGTGCGGGTGCGAGTTCAACCAGGTCAGATTCAACATTGAAGGACGATACGTTTAAACTCATTGTCGGGTCTGGTACTGACAGTACGAGGCAGGGTCAGCCTATAGAATGCAACCTTACATACGGTCAAATGCCCGCGCCGTTGAAAGGAGTCTCGGCTTGAAAATACGATATTCAGTTTTAGACGGTCCGCGCGGTCACTGTCCGCGGGTGTCCGTTCCGCGCGTCGGCCAGAACTCGCGGCAATTTCACCGAACATCCTCAAGATCGCCAAAACACGCGACGGACACCCGTTCACCGTGAGGTACGCCCTTCAAAACCCCCCCGAGCGCTCGCCACGTCGTGTACGCGCGCGACGGCGCGGGCAATTCACGTTCAAGATGCGCTTTCGCATCGCAAATCCTTGGATCAACCGATCTTGGGTCAACTGCGATCAAGTGTCATTTTGGTTTCAAAAAACAAAAAAAAACACCTTTCAAATACATCATATCGCGCTCAGCGCTAATGTACTTTTTAGGCTGACCCTGCCTCGTATGGTATCGAATCCCGTTCGACCAATGAGAACTGTCGATTGAGAAACTCCCACCGACCGACTCGCCGAATGTCCGAACGAGTCGCCATCCTTGAGTACATAGACCCTCGATTTCGAGGAGATAAGGGTGACTAGTCACCCCTACACAGTTTCTCATGAGTTAAGTAGGTCAGATTCAAGATTGAAGGATAAAAAGTTTAAATGGATTTGACATGGGGTTTTCCATTACGAAGGTGTACAGAGCTTAGCATTGACGTCAGGATGTGCCAGTTCAAAAGTTTTGCGTTTGGCAGGATGATGGCTTCAAGTGGATCCGATATGGGGTGTTCTTGACAAAGATCATTGGCAAGTGGCTGGGTTTCCCACCTGCACTCGTGGTCGTTTCGGAAGTAGATGTTTAGGGTTTAGGGTTTAGGGTTTAGGGTTCAGGGTTTAGGGTTTAGGTTGGGTTGGTTACCCACCTGCACTCGCGGTCGTTTCGGAAGTAGGTTTCCGCGGTGGTGGATTGGAGCATGAACTCCACGAAACCCTTGCCTAGGAATAGGGGCTTACACTCGTTCACTGTTCAGCTCAAGTTGAGCCGTGTCTGACACACACAAAACACCCTAACACGCCCTTAATACGGGCTATACAATGCCTACGCGCACCCCATATCCCATAAAAAGCGCTCAAGTTGAGCTGGGAAGCGGACGATTGTAAGCCCTTGCTGAGGAATTGCTTAGCGCCGAAGGTGTCCATGGCGGGGACGAAATTGAAGTTGCTGCCCGGCGCCGCCATGCTGTAGCGGCGCAAGTTGAATTTGAAATCAAACATTAAAAGCAGTTTAGGGTATGCAAGTTTCAAGCGCTGAAACCACAGGCGCTTTCAGAACGAATTTTGATGCTGTCAACCTGCACTGCCCTACCATGCCGGCTGACCCGATCATCATCGTCGCAAAAGGTCAACCGCATCACGCACGCCACGTCATACGATGCAATGTAATTTGAATCCATGCGATTCCGTGCGAATCCATGCGAATCAATGAGATGCAAATTAGCTCCATATACAAGGGTTTGAAACGGGTTGGATGATGATACTGGGCCTTGGGTGTAAGGAAAAGAACAGGAGAAGGAAGAGGGAGGACGAGGAGGAGGAGGATAAGGTGTACCAGTGCACGATAAACGAGCAGTCAGACGTGACATGCAAGATTGCTCGTGCCTAAACCGTAAATTTGTGCCTAAACTTGTGCCTAGACTTGTGCCTAAACTTGTGCCTGAATTTGTGCCTAAACTTGTGCCTAAACTTGTGCCTAAACTTGTGCCTAAACTTGAGCCTAAATTTGTGCCTAAACTTGTGCCTAAACTCTAAACCCTTAACCCTAAACCCTACCGTGGCCACCTCGCGCGCGCGGTTGGTGTAGGGGCAGGCGCCGAAGGACAAGTCATCGAAGCCGTAGTGCAGGGGCTTACTCTCGCTCACTTCAGAGCTCAACTTGAGGACCTTCGGGACACATCGCTCACGCTAGAGCTCAATTTGGGCACCTCTAGCACACATCCTCCGGTTAATTTGGGTTACATGGGGGGCACAGTAAGCTTAAGTGGAGTGGAAAGGGGCGAAGTACGCTCAAGTTGAGCGGAAATGGGAGCGGAAAGCGGCAAAGTACGCTCAAGTTGAGCGGAAATGGGAGCGGAAAGCGGCAAAGTACGCTCAAGTTGAGCGGAAATGGGAGCGGAAAGCGGCAAAGTACGCTCAAGTTGAGCGGAAATGGGAGCGGAAAGGGGCAAAGTACGCTCAAGTTGAGCGGAAATGGGAGCGGAAAGCGGCAAAGTACGCTCAAGTTGAGCGGAAATGGGAACGAGTGTAAGCCCCTGCCGTAGTGCTCCTCCTCCGCCAGCTGCGGGATGAAGCACATGCGCGTGTGCCGCGTCAAGATCTAGCGCCGCAAGTTGAATTTGAAAGCAACATTTGAAAGCAGTTGATCAAATTCCAGTTTAAAGTACTCAGGTCCAGGCGCTTTCAACGTGAGTTTGATAGGTTAAACCTGCACCGCTTTACCAAGATGGCGCGGGTCAGCACATTCGGCCGGTCCACCGCCGCGTTGTCCTTCATGTAGCGGCGCCAGTTGGATTTGAAAGCAAAATTTGAAAGCGGTTCATCATGTTTCTGTTTCAAGCGCTTTAGTTCCAGGCGATTTCAGCGTGGGTTTGATGGGGTCAACCTGCACCGCCATACCTTCATGCTCAGGCACCCCTCCGTGTTGGTCTCACGCGGAATGATGGTCGCAAAGTTGATGCGCAACACGTCCGTCGCGTACGGCCACAACGGATCACGCTTAGGGTTTAGGAATCTAGAGATTAGGGTCTAGGGTTTAGGGATTTAGGGATTAGGGATTAGGGTTTAGGTTTAGGGTTTAGGGTAACCCAGTTTCAGCACCGGTCCACTATATGGTGGATGACATGGCGAGCACCAGTACACCATGTGGCGGCGAGCACCTGTACACAATGCGGCGGACGACGCGGTGAGCAACGGTACAGTATGGACCCGGAGGGTTTAGGATTGAGGGTTTGGGGTTTGGGTTTAGAATTTAGGGTAACCCTGGACCCGGCCTTGAGGAGGATGCCGCAGCCGACGGCGGCCGCGGCGTAGAGGCGCAGGTTGATTTGAAACCAACGTTTGAATCCAGTTTATCGTATTCCAGTGTCCAGCGCTGAGCTCCAGGCGCTTTCAACGTCGGTTAGATAGGGTCAATCTGCACTGCCCTACCGCGGCGTGGATGCGCGCGATGCGCCGGTCGTTCGCCTCGCCGCGATCCATTGTATAGCGGCGCAAGTTGAAGTTGAAACCAAAACTTGAAAGCGGTTCGTCATATTTGAGTTTCAAGCGCTAAGTTCCAAGCGCTTTCAACGTGGGTTTGATGGGGTCAAGCTGCACCGACCTACCATGGGGAGGATCTTGCCAAACATCTCCACATCCACCGCCATTTCAAAGTTCTCCCAGCACAAGGGTCCGTTAGGGTTTAGGGTTTAGGGTTTAGGGTTTAGGGTTTAGGGTTTAGGGTTTAGGGTTTAAGGTGATGCTCAACGCGTCAGAGGTTGGTTGGCCCTTGTGTGGTGAATGATGCCTACAAGGTCCGACCCCCTCTACTAAAAGAAACTGAGAGTCAAATGGCGCCAAACCTCGATTCGTCAAAATGGTCGATTTGAGGAGTTGTTAACTCGTGCGCAAAGCGAGAGACTGGCCGGTTCCTCGGTCGACAGTTGTCGCCGGATCCGGGGACGTCTCCTCCAAACTGTATGTTTCTTATGGTAGATGGGCTCGGCGCGAGCAGGTGGCGAGCAGGAATTGGGGATGAGGATAAGCGGTTGACGCCCCGCCGTGCAGATGTCCTCACGGCCCTCGCGCGCCGCCTGCAGGCAGGGGCTTACACTCGTCCACTTTTCGGCTCAACGTAAGCGCTTTCTGTAAGACAGGGGGTACATTTGGAGATTGTTTAGGGGGGAATTAGGAGATGTCAAGGGGTGTTTGAGGATGGTTGGGGTGTGTCTTGTGTCAGAAACGGCTCATGTTGAGCTGAAAAGTGGACGAGTGTAAACCCCTGCCTGCAGGGCCGCGCCGTTGACCACGTTGGCGATCTCCGCGCCGGAGAAACTGTCCATCACAGCGTAGAGCCCGACGGATTGATAGCCAGGTTTAGGATTTAGGCTTTAGGCTTTAGGCTTTAGGGTTTAGGGTTTAGGGTCCGATTCGTAAGTGCCAACGCATGGTAGCAGCGTAGGAACCGACGGATTGATAGCCAGCCACGTCGTGCGACGGCACTTACGTATCGGAACGAGAGTTCTAAAGAGGGTTGTTGGAAACACGGCGAGTGACATGACAATAACGTGGCGGTGACTTGGATGACATGGCACGACATGACATGACGTGGCATGATGTGGCATGACGTGGTATGATGTGACATGACGTGCCATGACGTGGCATCGCGTGGCATGCCATGGCATGACGTGTCGTGGCATGGTGTGGCGTGTGGATGACGTGGTGTTCAGCAGTTGGCCCCACCTCGTTGGCGAGGTCCACGAGGTCCACGTCGGCCGCCACGGGCTTCCCGCGCACGTGCACTTTGAGGATCTGCACCCGCCCCTCTCTGCAGGGGCTTACACTCGTTCCCATTTCCGCTCAATTTGAGCTAACTTTGCCCCTTTCGGCTCCACTTGAGCTTACCTTGTTCCCCATATGACCCAACTCAACCCGTCAATGTGTCCCGAAGGTGCTCAAGTTGGGCTCTGACGTAAGCGATGTGTCCCGAAGGTCCTCAAGTTGAGCTCTGCAGTGAGCGAGTGTAAGCCCCTGCCTCCCTGGTCGGCAGCTGCACCGTGATCTTGCGGTCGAAGCGCCCCACGGCAGGGGCTTACACTCGTCCACTTTTCAGCTCAACCTGAGCCGTTTCTGACACAAAACACACCCCAGACCCCCCCTGGTACCGCCTCACACCCCCTGAACACCACCTGTACAGAGCCTAATTGCACCCCCTATTCCACATAAAGCGCTTACGTTGAGCCATAAAGTGGACGAGTGTAAGCCCGTGCCCCGCGCGGACGAGCGCCGCGTCCAGCGCGCAGGGGCTTACACTCGTTCACGTCAGGGCTGAACTTGAGCAACTCCAGCACAAATCCATGAGTTAATTTGGGTTACACGGTGGACAGAGGAGCTCACGTTGAGCTGAAATGGGAACGAGTGTAAGCCCCTGCCAGCACGTCCATGCGGTTGGTGGCGGCGATGCACACCACGCCGGTGTCGGACCCGAACCCGTCTAGCTCCACCAGGAGCTGGTTGAGGGTCTGATCGCGCTCGTCGTTGCCGGAGCCGCCGCGCAATGCCACCCATACGTTGCCCGCCACGTCATCATCGTCACGCAAGTTGAACCCTCGTCTCTTGATTATACAGCATCCCCTGACGTGGCGCGTAACAGCTGGCAGGCATCCCCTGACGTGGCGTGTCACAGCTGGCAGCCATTCCCTGACGTGGCGTGTAACAGCTGGCAGGCATCCCCTGACGTGGCGTGTAACAGCTGGCAGGCATCCCCTGACGTGGCGTGTCACAGCTGGCAGCCATTCCCTGACGTGGCGTGTAAGAGCTGGCAGCCATCCCCTGACGTGGCGTGTAACAGCTGGCAGGCCCTACCGCCGCCGCCTCTGGGCCGTCCGATGGCGTCGAGCTCGTCGATGAAGATGATGGAAGGGGCCTGCCGCTTGGCCTGCGCGAACAGGTCCCGCACGCGTGCCGCCCTCTCGCTACGGTCGTGCAATCGCTCCCTCTTAGGGCTTAGGGCTTAGGGTTTAGGGATCTTAGGGTTTTAGGGATTAGGGTTTAGGGTTCAGGATTAGGGTCTAGGTTCCAGAGTTTAGGGGGTTTAGGATTGCTGGGCGCGCTCTCTCTTCACTTCGACAAGTGTGCATACGTACATCAGAGTACGCATTGAGCAAAGAGACAATGCTTGAAAAGCGGGGATGGGTGGTATGGCCCCCGGCCCCGCCCGACGCCCACGAACATCTCCACGAACTCCGAGGCCGTGATGGAGAAGAAGGTGGCACCCGACTCGCCCGCCACCAGGGGCTTACACTCGTCCACATTTCAACTCAACCTAAGCTGTTTTGGTCACACCTCCCCGTGTCCCCCTGTCTAATAAACTGGGGGGAAATCATGCACCCAGAAGTATACCACAAAATGTAGAAGTGGACGAGTGTAAGCCCCTGCCCGCCACCGCGCGGGCCAGCAGGGTCTTGCCGCACCCCGGAGGGCCCGTCAGCAGGGGCTTACACTCGTCCACTTTTCAGCTCAATGTAAGCACATTTTGTAGGATTAGTTGGGTGCATGATTTTCCCCCAGTCTAATAGACAGGGGGACAGGGGGAGGTGTGACCAAAAAGGCTTAGGTTGAGCTGAACAGTGGACGAGTGTAAGGCCCTGCCCGTCAGCATCACCCCCTTGGGCACCGTGGCGCCGGACTTCTTGAATTTATCGGGCTTGCGGAAGAAGTCCACAATCTCCGCTAGCCAGGGGCTTTCACTCGTCCACTTTTCAGCTCAACTTGAGCGCTTTGTATGGGATAGGGGGTGCGCGTAGGGGTTGTGTAGCCCGTGTTAAGGGGTTGTCAGGGGGTGTTGAGGGTGTGTAGGGTGTTTTCTTGCGATAGACACGGCTCAAATTGGGCTGAGAAGTGGACGAGTGTAAGCCCCTGCCGCCAGCTCGATCTTCGCGTCTCCGATCCCCGCCACGTCAGCGAACTTGATGTAGCGGCACAAGTTGAATTTGAAAGCAGCAGCTGAAAGCAGAGCATCACACTTCAGTTTCAAGCGCTTAGTTCCAGTCGGTGTCACCAAGGGTTTGATAGGGTCAACCTGCACCGCCGTGCCTTGACGATTTCATCGTTCTTCATTTGCATTTTGGACCGCAACTCAGGGGCTTACACTCGTCCACTTTTCAGCTCAACTTGAGCGCTTTGTATGGGATAGGGGGTGCGCGTAGGGGTTATGCAGCCCGTGTACAGGGGGTGTGTAGGGTGTGTAGGGGGTTGTCTTGCGACAGACACGGATCAAGTTGAGCTGAGAAGTGGACGAGTGTAAGCCCCTGCCGCAACTGCCCCTTCTTGCTCACCCCCGCGTCGAAATTTTTCGAAATCTCTTCCGCCGCCGCCTCCTCTAATTTCATTATCTGGGCATCTTTGAGTGCTTCGCCCGTCAAAGGCTTCCCGTTCGCGTCTAAAAACAACTCCGATTAGGGCCTGCCAGGAAACGCTCAAAACATCTTAGGCGGGTGGCGTTTGAATCAAGAAACGAGGGTTGGCAAATGCGCGGAAGGTCATTTAGAGTGATCTCTGGTAGGCCCGGTAAGGTGACCCCAGCATTTACCAGTCAACAGACTGTAAAAGTACTTTAGGGATTTAGGTTGAGGTCTTAGGCCTGTTAATTCACGAGACGACCCCCCTAATACTGTCCTAAAATCAAAATGTACCCCTCATAACTGGTAATTTCTGGGGTTACTCTATTGGCCCTTGCTCGGACCTATCTGCCAGGCCCTACCTCCTCTTCTGGAACTGCCGCTGCCCCCTCTGTCTCCTCCTCCGCCGCCTCCTCCTCCTCCTCCGCCGCCGCCGCCGCCTCTTCCGCCGCCGCCGCCGCCGCCGCCACCCCTTCTCTGTAAGCCGCCAGATCGAAAGGCACCTTCGCCTTCTTCGCCGCCTTCTTCGCTTCCTCCTCCGCCTTGACCGCCTCCGCCGCCGCCACCTCCTCTCTGTAACCCGCCAGGCAGGGGCTTACACTCATCCACTTTTCAGCTCAACTTGAGCGTTTTTTATGGGATAGGGGGTGCGCGTAATGGTTGTGGAGCCGTGTTTAGGGGGTGTTAGGGGCTGTTTAGGGTATGTAGGGTGTTTTCTCGTGTCAGACGCGGCTCAACTTGAGCTGAGAAGTGGACGAGCGTAAGTCCCTGCCGCCAGGTCGAAAGGGATCCCCGCCCTCTTCGCATACGCCCTCGCAGCCTCCTCCATCTTTTCCGCCTCCGCCCTTAACCTGATGGCCTTCAATCAGGGCCAGGCGGACGATGCCAGCTGTGTCATCTACCGCGTGTTGGAAAATTGGGTTCCTGAGACAAGCAGCATCCTATGAAGATGATGCCCGCTGTGTCATCTGACGCGTGTTGGAATCCTGGGTTCTTGAGCCGAGCGGCATTCTATGAGAATGATGCCAGCTGTGTCATCTGACGCGTATTGAACCCTGGGTTCTTGAGAAAGCGGCATCCTATGAAGATGATGCCCGCTGTGTCATCTAACGCGTCTTGAACCCTGGGTTCTTGAGACAAGTGGCATCCTATGAAGATGATGCCCGCTGTGTCATCTGACGCGTGTTGGAACCCTGGGTTCTTGAGACAAGCGGCATACTATGAGAATGATGCCAGCTGTGTCATCTGACGCGTGTTGAACCCTGGGTTCTTGAGACAAGCGGCATCCTATGAGAATGATGCCAGCTGTGTCATCTGACGCGTGTTGGAATCCTGGGTTCTTGAGACAAGTGGCATCCTATGAAGATGATGCCCGCTGTGTCATCTGACGCGTCTTGAACCCTGGGTTCTTGAGACAAGCGGCATCCTGTGAAGATGATGCCCGCTGTGTCATCTGACGCGTCTTGGAATCCTGGGTTCTTGAGACAAGCGGCATCCTATGAACATGATGCCCGCTGTGTCATCTGACGCGTGTTGGAATCCTGGGTTCTTGAGACAACCGGCATCCTATGAAGATGATGCCCGCTGTGTCATCTAACGCGTGTTGAACCCTGGTGCCTGGTCTGTAAGCCGTACTTGTACAAGTACTTCGTACTGGTACACGAACGGTGGAGTTTGGTGATCTGGCCCAAAGTCAAATGTGCTTTGGTGATTTGGCCGGTACTATGACAAAGTGCGCCAAACCACTTAGACACTTAGACTGACTTAGTCCTACTTAGTCTGACTTAGTGCTCGCTCGACCAATCAGAACGCTCCGTTTGAACGACTTAGTACTGCTTGTTGCTAAGTGTCTAAGTGGTTTCACGCACTTTGTCATACAAGTTACGATGCCGTACTACGACGAGACCAGGCACTGGGTTCTTGAGACAAACAGCATCCTATGACGTGGCGTGCGATGTGCGGCGGTGAGGTGTATACTTGTCGCCCCTAAACTAGCCCACTAAGCACTAACCCCTAACTAAACTAGCCTAAACTAGCTGAGTTTAAGCCCCCCTAATTCACTAACCCAGTGTAGTCCCCCATACTAAGACACTAGGCCACTAACCACTAGCCCCTAAACTAGCTTAAACTAGCTTAGTTTAACCTCCCCCCTCGTTAACACTAGTGCCTGGTCTGCTCTGTAGTACGGATCTTAATTTGTAGTACCGTCTGACTTTCGGCCAAATTACCGAAACACATTTGGCATTTGGCCAGATCACCAAATTCCACCCGTACTACACCTAGTACGAAGTACTACACCTAGTACGGAGTACAGACCAGGCACTAGCCCCTAAACTAGCTTAAACTAGCTTAGTTTAACCTCCCCCCTCGTTAACAATAGCTTAGTTCGACAAGCATAGTGAGGTGGGCCGCACCTTAACGGCGTCGACGTCGGCCACGTCACGCTTGCTCAACACCCGCGTGCAGGGACGCTCACTCCCCCACTTCTCAAATTACCGCAGGCACTTTCTGTGGCATAGTCTGCATTGGTCGGTTTGAGTGAACAAAACAGCTCAGGTCGAGCCGAAGAGTGGAAGAGACTCCTCCACTTCTCAGATTAACGTGAGCACTTTCTGTGGCATGCATTGGTCGGTTTCAGTGTAAAGTGAAAAAAACAGCTCAGGTGGAGGCGAACAGTGGAGGAGTGTGTGTGCACCCCTGCCTTCATGCCGCCCACCGACATGAACTTGCCAACCGCCTCCGAGTGCCAGGGCCGGGTGGATGTGGCTCGCCATGTCTAACGCGATTCGAACCCTTGACTCTTGAACAGCGAAACCCTATGTCATCAAGATATCAGGAAACTCGTCGTCATTCATTAATCTCTGCCGTGGCTATGTACACCGAGATATGCAGGTTCATTGGTTCCATGGCGTGCGTCAATGAGCAGGCCCTGCCTCCTTGCTGGAACCGCTCTTCTCGGCGCCGCCGCCCTCCGACCGCTACGGCCGCGTTCATCCACCTCGATCGGTTAACGAGTGCGTGTGCATTATGACCGCACATTTGGACAAAGGGGTGGCGAACGGTGAGCAAAGAGACGGATGACTGGTCGGTGAATGAGTGGCGGAGCGGTATGAGCGCCCACGTCATATGCACCGGTACACTACGTGGTGGACGACGTGGCGAGCACCAGCGCTCTATGTAATAGACGACGAGGCTATGTGGTTGATAGGGTGAGGTTGTAGGGTTGATAGGGTGAGGGTGGGGGGGTGATAGGGTGAGGGTGGAGGGTTGATAGGGGGAGGGTGGAGGGTCGATAGGGTGAGGTTGGAGTGTTGATACCGGCCCTGCCGCGGAAATGGCGAACCTGGCGCGCGCCTGCAGCTTGGCCCGCGTCATCTCCAGCCAGGGGCTCACACTCGGTCCACTTTTCGGCTCAACGTAAGCGCTTTCTGTGGGATAGGGGGTGCACTCAGGGGTTGTCTAAGGGGTGTTTGGGAGGTGTTCGGCAATATCAGGGGGTATTTAGGGTGTATGTTGTGTCAGAAACAGCTCAGGTGGTGCTGAAAAGTGGACGAGTGTAAGCCCCTGCCTCCAGCTCCTTCTGCAGACCCCTCAGCTGAGTGCGGTCAAAGTCCGGCTTCTGTTGCATGAACGCGATCTGGTTGCTCAGCGCCATCAGCCCGGGGTCAGGGGCTTACACTCGTCCACTCTTCAGCTCAACCTGAGCGCTTTCTGACACAAAATGCCCCATAAACACCCCATAATAACCCCTGCCACCTGCTAAACACCCATTAGACAACTCCTAAATGCACCCCTTATGACACAGACAGCGCTTACGTTGAGCCGAAAAGTGGACGAGTGTAAGACCCTGCCCGGAGTCTTTCTCCACCTTGGCCATCGCCTCCTCACGCCATGGCCGAGTATACAACATACAGGTTTCAGCGAAGATCGAACTTGCAATGGCCGGGTAAACAACATACAGGTTTAAGCGAAGATCGAACTTGCAATCAAGGGACTTGCAAGTCGGGGAGTTCAGGGGGTAGTCAAACTGGAGACTGGGTTTAAGCGGGATGTGACGAGTGGGCAACCTCGACACGGGTTGGAGTACGCCTCCTGGGCGGCAGGCCTTAAGGCCAGCTCGATTCAATCTACATTTTGAGTTGGATCGCAGTGGAGGGGGCCGGCGAGTCGGATCGGCAAGTCGGTGTGGGCAACTTGATCCCCGACATGAATCCTAACTAAACTCACAAGCAAGCCTGAACCCGAAGCAGATCGCGTCGTACGGGCAAAATGACCCAAAAACCGATCCGACTCGTCCGAAATCACCCAAAATCGAGGGGGCCGGTTGACCGGATCTCAATATTAATTCGGGTTGGCCTTACGTCGCGCCTTGCGACCTCCATGAGCTTCTGGCGGTCATCGAAGTCGCCCTTGAAGCAAGGGCTTACACTCGTCCACTTCTAAGCTCAACCTGAGCCGCTTCTGACACAAAAGACACCCTAGACACCTCCTAATCCCCCCTGACACACCCCACACACCCCCTAGGCAACCCCTGAATGTACCCCCAATGCCGCAGAAAGCGCTTAAGTTGAGCCGAAAAGTGGATGAGTGAAAGTTCCTGCCTTGAAGCGGTTCATGCTCCACACGATACCATACTGTAGCGGCGCAAGTTGAAACTGAAAGCAACGTTTGATAGCGATTCATCATATATCAGGTCTAAGCGCTGAAACCAGGCGTGCTTTCAACATGGGGTTTGATAGGGTCAACCTGCACCGCCTCACCATACACGACTGACACGAGGAACAACGGTATCCAGGGGCTTACACTCGTTCACTCTCCAGCTCAACCTGAGCCGTTTCTGACACATAATACACCCTAGACACCCTCTGATACCCCTAATACCCCTTAATACGCGCTAAACAACCCCTACATGCGACCCCTATCCCACACAAAGCGCTTATGTTGAGCCGAAAAGTGGAACGAGTGTAAGCCCCTGCCGGTATCCCGTACGATGCCAACCCGCTCATTGTCGCCTCCCGGCAGGGGCATACACTCGTCCACGTTTGAGCTCAACTTGAGCGCTTTTTATGGGATAGGGGGTGCGCGTAGGGGTTACGTAGTCCGTTTAAAGGGGGTGTTTAGGGTGTATAGGGTGCTTTGGTGTGTCCGACACGGCTCAAGTTGAGCTGAAAAGTGAACGAGTGTAAGCCCCTGCCTCCTTGGCGTCAAAGATCTTCAACCCTAGCAGTAAGGCCGGTTTCAAACACAGCTGGCACATCATCAGCAAACAGTCAGATACTGGACCTTACGGTTAGGTCCGAGCAAGGGCCGGTAAAGTGACCCCAGAATTTACCAGTCAACAGACTGTAAAAGTACAGCGGTTTCGGGTTTATGTCTTAGGTCTTAGGTCTTAGGTCTTAGGGTTTAGATCTTAGGGTTTTACTTTCATAAAACGACCCCCCTCAGACCCCCTGATAACACCCTAATAACCCCCTGAATCAAACCCTGAAATCAAAATGTACCCCTCTCAACTGGTAAATGTACCCCTCTCAACTGGTCACTTTACCGGCCCCGTCTGGGACCTAAGTGTGAACGGGCACTTGTACACAATGAGCAAACGAACCCTAAACCCTAAACCCTAACCCTAAACCTGGCTAGCAGGCCTCACCAGCTTTCAGCGTTTCTGATTCCTCCGTGATTGCTTTGACCTGCATCCAGGGGCTGACACTCGTCCACTTTTCGGCTCAACGTAAGCGCTTTCTGTGGGTTAAGGGTTGCAAATAGGGGTTGTGTATGGGTTGTTTGGGTGGTGCTAGGAGGTATCAGGGGGTATCCAGGGTGTATTCTGCGTCAGAGACGGCTCAGGTCGAGCTCGAAAGTGGACGAGTGTTAGCCCAACGTAAGCGCTTTCTGTGGGACAGGGGGTGCACTTAAGGGGTCTGTATGGGATGTTTTGGGGGTGTTTAGGAGGTGTTACAGGGTTTTAGGTGGTATTTAGGGGGTACTTAGGGTGTATTTTGTGTGGGAAACGGCTCAGGTCGAGCTGGAAAGTGGACGAGTGTAAGCCCCTGCCTTCAGCCCCTCCGCGCTCATGTGATGCGCCGCCAGCCAATCGCTGTTGGGCACCTGCACGCAGGGGCTTACACTCGTACACTTTTCAGCTCAACTTGAGCGCTTTTTATGGGATAGGGGGCGCGCAGAGGGGTGTTAAGGGGGTGTGAGGGGGATTTTAGGGTGTGTAGGGGGTTTGCTTGTGTCAGACACGGCTCAAGTTGAGCTGAGGAGTGGACGAGTGTAAGCCCCCGCCTGCACGTGCGCCAGGCGTCCATCGTTGTAGATCAGGAGGTACCAAGTGCCAGGGAACACAACACATGTGTACCGCCACATTGTTTTATTGTATAAACATTTAAAGACAAGCCCAAACATCTTGAGTTAAAAGGTCCGAAATTTACTTTTTCGAACGTCGGCTTGTCTTTAAACGTCATAGTGGCAGTGAACACGATGCATAGTTGACTCGCACACGTATTAGCAGCAGCAGGGGACACATTCTGTTAGACGCACCAACGACATGTCACGCATCACGGGGTCAAGCAGACATCACGTCAGAAGCACCGGCACTCCACCGGTCAAGCCCCGCATGGTACCAGTAGCACTGGTGCGGTGTGCGTTTGGGTGACGTGGTAAGCACCAGTGCACTGTGTGTTGGGTGAGGTGTTAAGCAGCGGTACACTGAGTGTTGGGTGGCGTGGTCAGCAGCGGTACACTGTGTGTTGGGTGGCATGGTGAGCACCAGTGCACTGTGTGTTGCGTGGCCAGGTTTAGGGTTTAAGGTTTTAGAGGTTTTAGGGTTTGGGGTTAAGGATTGTGAGCAGCAGTACACTATGTGTTGGGTGGCAATCTGGGTTGCCGATTCGGGATTCGGACGGATTCGGTGGAGGGTCGGATTCGGACGGATTCGGGCGGATTCCGGGAGGTGTCCACTCCGGAGACGAATCCACAGTGACCGGTATTTTGGACTATGTTGGAAGATTTTGGGCGACTTTGGACGATTTTGGGCGATTTTGGGCGAATTTGGACGACTTTCGGTTGAGGGGTGAAGTTGCCGTCCAAATGGATTCCGGATTCGGACGGATTCGGTAGACAGTTGGATTCGGACGGATTCGGACGGATTCCAGGACCCCAAATATGGAATGCGGCAACCCAGGGTGGCATGGTGAGCAGCGGTACAGCGGTTTCGTGTTTAGCGTTTAGAGTTTAGGGTTTCGAGTTTAGGGTTGAGCAGCAGTACAGCGGCGCCGGGGGCCCCACCGGTCCATGCCCTCGTGGTACCAGTGGATCTCCTTGATCTCGTGTTTGGTGAGGTCTTTGATAAACCGGTTGTACGAAATGGTCTGCCGCGTTGTCTGCAGCAGCGCGTTGCCATTGCACGAATACCGAAATGTATGGCCCTTGACGGATCAGATATCTCTCGCCGCGTCATAGGCCATATAGCTCAATAAGTGACGGTCCAGCTGAGGGCCTGGTAGGTGATGTTATTGCTCGCCGCGTCTTGGGACGCCGTTTAGGTCAAGACACGAGGGTTCAAATGCATTTAATGATGTTGGTGCTGGCAACAATTGCTCACCACGTCATAGGATGTTGGTCAACTCAAGGAACGAGAGTACAGAATGCGTTGGGTGAGGTGGATCGAGGCGGATATTGCTCGGCTCGTCATCGATTGCGATGACGTGGCGGGCAGCACGAGTGCACTCTTAAAACAATGTTCCGAGCCAGGTACGCACCCTAGTTATTCCGCAGGTTCTGTGATCTGTATGAGGCAAGTTTCGGCGATTCTGTTCAATTTTGGGCGATTCTAGCGTGAGTACGCTCCCAAAACACACCTAATTTCCAGGTTTTTGGGTTGGTACGGAACATTATTGCACTCGTATCCGGCGTGCCCCCACCGCAGCTCCTCAAAGGGCAGGGTTTAGGGTTTAGGGTTTAGGGTTCGGTTGCGATGACGTGGCGGGCAGTAACTGGCGTGTCCCCACTTCAGCTTCTTCAAGGACACCGATGGGCCTCGCGCCTCGCCCGACGGGATGGCATTCTTCGTTCAGGGCCTAAAATATATGTGTCCGTCTTATGTTTCAAGTCTAACGATCAAAGCCCTACAGTAGACCCCCCATTTAGACCCCCAGAGGGAGCCCAATTGAAGCGTCCACGAAGAGACCCTAAAACGCTCGTCACCTGGTTTGGTTGATCCTTCAACCTAGTGCCTAGTCTGTGGGTAAGTAACTTCTAGTAGGCTGGAGTTTGGTGATTTGGCCAAAAGTCAAATGACTTTTGGTCAAAATCACCAGACGCCTACTTACTACAGGTAGTACGAGATACTACAGGCCGTACGCGTTACAGACAGGCACTAGGCTGCTTCTGCACACGCTCGACCACTTTTCAGTGAGTATGCGGTGGGGGAGGTAAGGAGGAGGACGCGTCAAGTGTGAAGCCGTGCACTATGGTGATGGAGGTTTAAGGAAGACGACATTTGTAAGGACCTAGCGCGACGAGGCTCATAGCAAAGTGCGTTGGATGACGTGGCGAACAATATGTGGCGGGCCCTACCTCAGCTTTCACGGCCTTCGCTCGCGCCGCCTTAGCTCGCGCCGCCTGGGCTTCCGGCGTCGCCGCTCGCGCCGCCTTAGCTTTCGCCGCCGCCGCACGCACCGCCTTAGCTTTCGCCGCCGCCGCACGCACCGCCTTAGCTTCCGTCTTCGCCGCCGCTCGCGCCGCCTGAGCTTCCGGGTCCGCCGCTCGCGCCGCCTTAGCTTCCGCCGCCGCCGCCGCTCGCACCTTCTTAGCTTCCGCCGCCGCCGCTCGCGCCGCCTTAGCTTCCGGGTCCGCCGCTCGCACCGCCTTAGCTTCCGCCTCAGCTTCCGCCTTAGCTCGCGCCGCCTCAGTGTCCTTCTTGCTTTTGGCATCGCCCTGCTTGCTCTTCGCGTCGCCCATCTTACTCTTCGCGTCGCCCATCTTACTCTTCGCGTCGCCTTTCTTGCTTTTGGCGTCACCCTTCATGCCTTTAGCGTCGCCCTTCTTGCTTTTGGCGTCGCCCGTTTTGCTTTTGGCGTCGCCCTTTTTGTTTTTGGCGTCGCCCTTCTTGCAGGGGCTTACACTCGTCCACTTCTCAGCTCCACTTGAGCCGTGTCAGTCACCATAAAACGCCCTACACACCCGAAACACCCCCTGACACCCCCTTAACACGGGCTACACAACCCCTACGCACACCCCCTATCCCATACAAAGCGCTCAAGTTGGGCTGAAAAGTGGACGAGTGTAAGCCCCTGCCTTCTTGCCTTTGGCGTCGCCCTTCTTGCTTTTAGCGTCGCCCTTCTTGCTTTTGGCGTCGCCCTTTTTAGTTTCGGCGTCGCTCGTTTCGTCGCCTGTCTTGGCCGATATTTGGGTGACTTCTCTCATGTCAGACATTTGGAACAGCAGGGTGGCGCGCGCCGAGGTGTAGCGGCGCAAGTTAGAATTAAAAGCAAAGTTTGAAGGCGGTTCATCGTATTGTAGTTTCAAACGCTTAGTTCCAGGCGCTTTCAACATGGGTTTCATCGGTTCAACCTGCACCGCCTCACCGAGGCGCTGTCGTATCCGGGGCGCGACGCCGGCGGTGGCATGGCGTCCGCTGGCGGCGCGGCGGCAGCGGCGCCGGTGGCCAGGGGCTTACACTCGTCCACTCTTCAGCTCAACTTGAGCCGTTTCTGAAACAAAAGCTCACCCTGAACACGCCTAATATCCCCAACCACCCCCTGCACACCCCCGCGACAACCCCTGACTGCACCCCCTGTCACACAGAAGGCGCTTAAGTTGAGCTGAAGAATGTGGGTGTAAGCCCCTGCCGGTGGCGCCGCCGTCCTGCCCTCCTGCAGGGGCTCAGGTAAGTACTTTGTCCGCTTTTCACTTGAACATGTTTGCAGGTATGGAGTGGTCTCTGCTCCCGGGCACCTCTCTATGCACGCCCGTTTGATGATTTTGGGTGGGCGTCGGGATGTGTGTGCGCGTGTTGGTTCAGTCACACCAAACATGCTGAGTTATTCTCAGGCATGAAAACGGAGTGACGATGACGTTCCGACTGAAAGTAGTTATGCGAGGCCCTGCCCTCCCGCACCGGCAGCTGCGGCGGCGGCGGCGGGGCGTACGGCAGCGGCTCGCCGACCCCATCGCATAGCCCCCACGCGCCTGACTGCCACCCCGCTTCCGACCGCCCGCGCAGCACCCGCACTAGCACCACCGGCACCGAGCCGCCGCCAAGATTCCTTCACCGTGCCGCCGCGCGCCCCCACGCCAACCATCGCAGTTGCCCCCGATGCCCCGCCCCTCCCCACCCAGCCGCCGCAGCCCCTCCTGCCCACCGCCGTCCGCGCACCAACCGCGAACGACCCGGCGCTTCCCGCGAACATAGCAGCCGACATCTCCGCTCACTTACAGCTACGTCTGACCAAGTGCCACCACCACCTTTACCCTAAATCCTATCCAAGATTCCAATGCAGCGCGGTACGACGCGACGGCCCGGCGAAGGAGCGACCAGGAACGTCCAGCCCCGCCGGAGAGGGACGCGACGTCACTCCCCGCCAAGCAGGGAAGCGCGGGGAATCCGCTTCGCGAACCTGCCGTGTTGTGGCGCCGTGTTCTGACGTCGCGGGACCGTCTCCTCGAGGTGAACTCGAAACCTGAACGCTGAAACCGCAATAAACAATAAACCGATGCTCTGCTCGGCTCCGCGGAGGTCTATTAACTCAAGAACCCCTCATCAGCCAATCGCCGCCCTCGGATTCGAGCCTTCATCACTCGGAAGCTTTCCCGGTTCGTGCGCGTCATTGGCACACGCGCACCGCGACGTCCAGGACCGGGACGCTATGCACGCCATGGCCTCCCTCGCGCCGGCGTGCGCCCCGAACTCCGCCGTCAAATCCGGCCGGACGCGGTCTTGCGCCA
>Ga0307489_10000670_pt1 | contig 21367 bp, 28 predicted proteins | sample SB12metaG_FD_202247 | JGI IMG/M metagenome (GOLD analysis project Ga0307489, IMG submission 202247) | Sea-ice brine microbial communities from Beaufort Sea near Barrow, Alaska, United States - SB 1.2 | ecosystem: Environmental > Aquatic > Marine > Coastal | place: USA: Alaska | collected... | reverse complement strand
CGGATCTGCGCAGGAAAATCGGAAAGGGCAACCACTGAACCGCCGTCTATCGGACGTTTGAATATAAATCAAGGCAAGAAACGTGCAGAGACGGCACGGGTCCTCAGAGTTGGGTGCGCGGGCCGCGGCGGTGTCGGGCGCCATGTCGGGGGGGCAGGACTCCGGCGACGGGCTCAACCCGGTGTGGCTGGCGAGCGTCAAGCTGCGGCGCCGCAAGTACGACGACTGCATCGCCATATGTAGTGGCATCCTGGAGAAAAACCCGTACGACCAAGTGAGTGGCAACATTTTTCCACTCTCTGCGTTTTGCCTCTGCTGTTGATGCTGTGCGTGTGGTGAGTTGTGTGTGTTATGGGTGTTGGGTGCTGACGCGCGCTTCGCCGCTGTGCTCGCAGGCGGTGTGGTACCTCAAGTGCCGGGCGCTGACGCTGAAAAACTGGATCGACGACACCGAGATAGAGGAGGAGGTGAGCCCCAAAATGTGCCCATTGGTTTGTTTGGAAGCCAACGGGTGCGCAGGCTCGTCCAAGCGACTGACCCGCCCCCGCGCTCCCCGCTCACTCGCGCTCCTGCGCAGGGTGTGGCCGAGGTGCTGCTGGATGAGAACGCCACCGCGCAGATGCCGCGGCCGGGCACCTCGCTGGCGCGGCCGAACACGCAGAGTCAGGCGGTGAGCCCCCCACCCCATCCTGTCTGCCCTGCCCATGCCCGCCTTGGACCACGGCACCCTGCAGAGCACACATTTACTTGACTTTTGCAAGAGCCGCTCTCCCCTCCCCCGCGCTCGCCACGTCACTCGTCGCGCATCACCGCGTCGGTGGGGGGTCGCTCTCTGCCACCGGGTCCCCACGGAATGCCAAGGTCACCTTGCCAAGGGCAGTCGCGCCGTTCCCTTCGTCCCGGTGGGAGGTTCGCGCTCGCCAAGAAGAACTGCCAGTTAGTTTTCTTTGCATTGGCGCCCTCCTCTATTATTGACACCGCCCGCGCCCCTCGTGCTCCCGAGCCAACAGGGCCAGCCGAACCAGGGCGTGCGGCCGGTGACTTCGGGCGGGCGGCCGGTGACGGGGTTCGCGCGCCCCGCCACCGGGTCGCGCCCCACCACGGGGCAGACGGTGGAGGGCGCCTTCAAGGCGGGGCGGCCCGGCACCTCGCGCCCCGTGACCACGTCCGGCCGCTTCGTGCGCCTGGGCACCGCCTCCATGCTGGCCGAGCCCGGCGGTCCCTTCATAAACGTCGACAAGCTGGACTTGCGCAAGTACGCGGCGCGACCGGCGCTGGCCCGGGTGCTGTGCGACTACATGATATACCACGACCACAACCCCAAGAAAGCCGTGGAGCTCGCCAGCCTGGCCACGGTGGCAGGGGCTTACACTCGTCCACTTCTCAGCTCAACCTGAACCGTTTTTGACACTCAACACATCCCCTGAACGCCTGGGCACCCCCTCCAACCCCGCCTTAATACTCTCTAAACTCACCCTAAACATCCCTTGACCCACCAAAAGCGCTTACGTTGAGCTCAAAAGTGGACGAGTGTAAGCCCCTGAACGGTGGCGGCGGACTATCAGGACTGGTGGTGGAAGGAGCGGCTGGGGAAGGGGTACTACATGCTGGGGCTGTTCCGCGACGCCGAGAAGCAGTTCAAGAGCAGCCAGAAGTCGCAGAACATGATCACCACGGTGTGGCGGTGCAGGTTGACGAGATCACAAACCGTGTTGAAAGCGTTTATGGTTTCAGCGCTTGATACTATGATATGATGAACCGCTTTCAAACTTTGCTTTCAAGTTCAAGTTGCGCCTGTACACCACGGTGCTGCAGCTGTCGAAGATCTACATCCGCATGGACCAGCCGGCGGTAAAGCCCCGGCAGATCTCGCTCGCCACGTCGTCGGATGCTATTCAACTCTAGAAACGAGGCTACAAAATGCGTGTCGGTTAAGAGTGCACTATTTAAATGATGTTCCGTACCAACCCAGGAACCTGAAAATTAGGTGTGTTTTGGGTTCGTACCTACGCTAAAATCTCGCAAAATCGCCTCGTGCAGAGCCCGGAACCTCCGGAACAAGTAGTCTAGGGTGCGGAACATTATTTAAAGAGTGCACTCGTACCTGGCGGGCATCGGGCCTAGCAGACATTGCTGGCCACATCACAGTATGCTGTTTGATTGCAGAAACGAGGGTTCAATGGTCAAAATGCGTGTCGATGAGGTGGCGGGTCATATTGGGTAGTCCCTGGGCTACGGCGGCGGTGCAGACGTACGAGGCGGGCGTGGAGGCGTTCGGGGGCGAGTGCAGCCTCATCCTCGGTGGGGCGGTGCAGGTTGACCCTATCAAACCCGAGTTGAAACCGCGCCTGTTTCCAGCGCGTGAAACCAAAATGTGGTCAACCGCTTTGAAACGTTGCTTTCAAATACAACTTGCGCCGCTACACCTTGGCAGCGCGCGGATATACGACGCGCTGAACGAAATGGACAAGGGGGTGAAGCTGTACAAACAGGTGCTGGTCTGGGACGCGGCTAACGTGGAGGCGATAGCGTGTTTAGCGTCGCACCACTTTTACACGGACCAGCCGGAGATTGCGCTGCGCTTCTACCGGCGGCTGCTGCAGATGGGCAGGGAATTACGCTCGTCCACTTCTCAGCTCAACCTGAGCCGATCATGACACAAAATACACCCTAAACGCCCCCTAATACCCCATGACACCTCCCAAACACCCACTACACAACCCCTAAATGCACCCCCAATCCCACAGAAAACGCTTACGTTGAGCCGAAAAGTGGACGAGTGTAAGCCCCTGCAGATGGGCGTGAACAACACGGAGCTATGGAACAACCTGGGGCTGTGCTGTTTCTACGCGTCGCAGTACGACATGACACTGAGCTGCTTCGAGCGGGCGCTGGCGCTGGCGGACGACGAGAACATGGTAAGGCGGTGCAGGTTGACCCTATCAAATCCAAGTTGAAACTGCCTGGAACTAAGCGCTTGAAACTAAAATGCGATGAACCGCTTTCAAAATCTGGTTTCAAATTCAACTTGCGCCGCTAAAATATGGCGGACGTGTGGTACAACATCGGGCAGGTGGCCATCGGCATCGGCGACCTGGGCCTGGCGTACCAGAGCTTCAAGATCTCCGTCAGCGTGGACTCCAACCACGCGGAGAGCTTCAACAACCTGGGGGTGCTGGAGCTGCGCAAGGGCAACATCGAGAGCGCCAAGGGCAACTTCATTACCAGCAGTGGGCTGGCGGCAGGGGCTTACACTCGTTCCCATTTCCGCTCTACTTGAGCTTACTTTGCCCCTTTCCGCTCAACTTAAGCTGTCTGTGTCCCCCATATGACCAAACGTAACCCATGGATGTGTCCCGAAGATGCTCCAGTTGAGCTCTAATGTGAGCGATGTGTCCCGAAGGTCCTCCAGTTGAGCTTTGAAGTGAGCGTGTGTAAGCCCCTGGCTGGCGGAGCACACGTTCGAGCCCTTCTACAACAACGCGCTGCTGTCGTTCAAGCTGGGCGACTTCCAGGAGAGCTTCGAGCAGGCGGGCCAGGCGCTGGCGGCGTACCCGGACCACTCCGACTCGCAGGAGCTGCGGAAACAGCTCAAGCAACACTTCACGCTGCTCTAGTGCCTAGTCTGTCAGTCTGTGGGTTAGTAACTTCTAGTAAGCTGGAGTTTGGCGAGTTGGCCAAAAGTCAAATGCCTTTGAAAACCACCAAACGCCTACTTGCTAGATACTACATAGTATGCTTTACAGACTAGGCACTAGATGCGGCGGGGTGCGGGGGCGGGGAGCGGGGGGCGGGCATAGACTATTGTAATTAACCGGATAATCGTGATATGATTTCTCAACACTAAGGGCTAATCCACGTTGGAGTGTGGGTGTGAGGCTATGAGCGGTAACGCGCGTGAGGCGTCACAGCGCGTCGAGCGCTGCCTGCAGCGCCGCGTTGCCCTGACACCAGGGGCTTACACTCGTGAACCTTTTCAGCTCAACGTAAGCACTTTTTGTGGTGCGCACTGGTTGGCGTCAGTCTGACTGTGATTAGAACGGCCCAGGTTAAGCTGAAAATTGGACGAGTGTAAGCCCCTGCCTGACACCGATCCAGCCCCTGGCGCAGCGCGCGGCGCGCCCCCGTGGTGTTCTTCTGCAGCCGCAGCGCAGGGGCTTACACTCGTCCACTGTTCAGCTCAACCTATGCCGTTTTGGTCACACCTCCCCCTGTCCCCTTGCCTAATAGACTGGGGGAAAATCATGCACTCGACGTATCACACGAAACGTGCTTACGTTGAGACGAAAAGTGGACGAGTGTAAGCCCCTGCCGCAGCGCCTCAGCCAGCCGCCCGTACCCCTTGGCAAAGTCCGGGTCCAACTTGACGCACTTGCGGGCGCTGCGCTCCGCGTCCGCGTACCCGCACATTATGGACTCACAGATACTGCCCGCCACGTCATCCAACGCCATTTGAACCCTCGTTTCTCTTAACTCGAACGGCATCCTGTGAAGTGGCGAGCATTATATGTAAGGAGCGAGAAAGAGAGAGACAGCCTCCACGTGTATAAGGAGGCACCAGACTTTCGCCCTGGCCCGATGGCCCCCGCAACATGAGGCGGGCCCAACCGCGCCCGCGCAGGCCCGGGGATGAGGGTTTAGGGTTTTAGGGTCCAGGGTTTAGGATTTTGGGGTTATGAGGCGGGCCCCGGCCCCACCGCGCAGGCCGAGGAGGGCGGCGGCACGGTTGGAGTGCAGCACGGCGTTTTCGGGCTCCCACGCGATGGCGGCTGTGTATTTCTCCATGGTGTAGCGGCGTAAGTTGAATTTGAAAGCAGAATTTGAAAGCAGTACATCATACATTAATTTCAACACGCTTAGTTCCAGGCGGTTTCAACTTGAATTTGATAGGGTCAGCCTGCACCGCCCTACCACGGCCAGCAGGTGGTCGCCCGCAGAGAACGCGGCGTTGCCGGCCGCCTTGGCATCTAGCGAGTGCGCCGCGGCGCAGGGGCTTGCACTCGTCCACTTTTCGGCTCACCGTAAGCGCATTCTGTAGGATACGTCGGGTGCATCATTTCCCCCCAGTCTATTAGACAGGTGGACACGGGGATGTGTGACCAAAACGGCGTAGGTTGAGCTGAGAACTGGACCAGTGTAAGCCCCTGCCGCGGAGGGGTCGACGGGGGACGGCTCCGGCGCCGAGCTGTCTTCGCGCTGCGCGGACGCGGCGGCGATGCCCTCCCGCGCGGCGCCGGCGGTCGGGTCGAAGTGCAGCGCGCTCTTGAAAGCCGCCGCCGCGTCGGAGTGCCGCCCCAGCTGTAGCGGCGCAAGTTGAATTCGAAACCAAAATAAAAAAACAGTCCATCATATTTTAGTGTCAAAGAGATTAGTTCCAGGCGCTTTCAAGTTGGGTTTGATAGGGTCAACCTGCACCGGCCTACCCAGCCCCGCCAACACCGCACCGCGCCGCAGGTGCGCCTTAGCCTCCTCCCAAGGCCTCATACAATGGCACTCAATGTGATCAGAGAACACTCCGCCAAAGAACACTCCGTTTGATACCGAGACTTGCCATGGGAATGGCGCCCGCCACGTCATAGTATGGCGGTAACCTCTAGAAACAAGGGTCTGTACTGAGGAGGAGAAGGTGGCAGAACATGACCATGAAAACCGCTTCCGTCACGTCATAGGATGGCGGTCAACTCAAGAAACCAGGGTCTCAAAATGAGGAGGAGGAGGCGGCGGGGTTGAGGCCTGACCCAGGCAGGGTCGAGACGCGCCGCGGCGTCGGCATCGAAGAGCGCTTCATCGCGCAGGCCCAGCGCCAGGGGCTTACACTCGTTCCCAATTCAGCTCAACTTGAGCTTTTCTGTCCACCGTATAACCCGATTTAGCTCATGAACGTGTCCTGGAGTTGCTCAAGTTGAGCTTTGACGTGAACGAGTGTAAGCCCCTGCCCAGTGCCTGCAGCGCCGCGGCGCGGTTGGAGTGCAGCGGTGCGCCGTAGCCAGGGTCCGTATGCACCCGTTCCCGTGCTAGCCTCACGTAAGCATATTCGAGTTAACTTCAAATCAGAATCTTCCAGATAATAAGTTGGATAATCTGTGCTTCTCCCCCGTGCTGGCTCAAGTGAAGAACCTTGGAGGTGATGATCCGGGTCAACTCGATGGATTTCGGGGCAGGCGAAACGGCTAAAGCTGAGGTGACACGAACAGGTGTAGGGATCAAACGGCTCAAGTTGAGCTGAAATGGAGAACGGGTGCAAGGCTCTGCCTGTCGGGGTCATGGGTGAGGCCTTGGGAGTAGCGCGCGATGGCTTTGGCGTATTCCTTGGCGGCAAAGGCGGTGTTGCCCGTGGCCTTGGCCGTGGTGTACCGGCGCAAGTTGAATTTGAAAGCAAAAGTTGTAAGCAGTGTATCACACTTCAGTTTCAACACGCATAGTTCCAGGCGGTTTGTATGTGGGATTGATAGGGCCAACCTGCACCACCATACCGTGGCGGCGGCAGCCTCGTCGAAGGAGGTGAGGCCGCCTGTGGCGGCGGAGGATCCGGCGGCGGCGGCGGCGCGGCGCTCGTGGCCGGCGGCGTTGGCTTTTTGGCGCGCGGCGGTGAGGTCGGCTTGATGCTCCGCCGCCGCCCCCGCCGCCTCCTCCGCCGCCACCGCCGCTCAGGGGCTTCCACTCGTTCCGATTTCAGCTCAAGTTGAGCTCTTGTGTGCACCGTGTAACCCACCTTCACTCATGAATGTGTCCTAGAGTTGGTCAAGTTGAGCTCTAACGAGAACGAGTGTAAGCCCCTGCCGCCGCTTCCACACTGCCGTCCCCGCCCGCTGCCACCGCCGCTGCCGCTGCCGCCGCACCTCCGTCCCTTGGGCCCCTTCCCCCCCCCGCCGGCTTGCGGCCGCGCTGCGCTTCACGCTGCTCCCAGGTAAACGAGCCGAAAGGGATCCCTCCCCCGGGCCCCGCCGCCCCCGCCCCCGCCCCCTGCGCCTCATCATACTGCCGCTTGATTTCCTGTGACCGCGCCTTCTTCTCCGCCTCCAGAGCCTGCTGCGCCGTGAGCCAGGGGCTTACACTCGTCCACTTCTCAGCTCAACATGAGCCGTTTCTGACACAAAATACACCCCGCACACCCCCTGTTACTCCTGAAAACCCCCGTGACACCTCCCAAACACCGGCTAAACAAACCCTAATTGCACCCCTGTCCCACGGAATGCGCTTAAGTTGAGCCGAAAAGTGGACGAGTGTAAGCCCCCGCCGTGAGCTGCTTGGGCGCCGCCTCCGGCTTAAGGTACGCCGCATCCAGCGTCTCCCACGCCGCCGTGCCCTTCAGCTCCGACACATCCAACAAGTACGGCCAGCCATATACCGCTCGCCACGTCATAGACACGCATACGGATACACTATGAGCAAACAGTCAGGGAGAAGGATGCGGCGAGTGTGTACTGTACACCGGTATTCTATGAGTCAACAGTCAGGGAGCAGGATGCGGCGCGTGTGTACAGAAACCCCGTTTATTGGGTCGAACGGCAATATACGGCGTGGCGGGCAATACCTGCGAGGCCCAATGGATTTCCCGTGCCCGCCACATCACCGACACACAGTTTGTACCCTCTTGTGTTGAGTTAAGTGGCATCCTATGACGTGGCGAGCAATATCTGCTAGGGCCCATTTCCCGTGCCCGCCGCACCATCGACACACAGTGTGTAGACTACCCTCATTTGATGAGTTAAGTGGCATCCTATGACGTGGCGGGCAATATCTGGCAAGCGCTACCTTGTCGTTAACTAGCTCCGCCAGCTTGTCCGGCACCCCGAGCCCGCAGTTCGGGCCTGCCATATATCGTCCGCCACGTCATCAACACACAAATTGAACCCTCGTTTCTTCGAGTTGATTTGGCTTCACATGACGTGGCGATGGCGAGCACTTTCTGCCAGGGGTCGGGGCCGGGCACTATCTGGCAGGCCCTGCCCGCGGTTCTTCTCGGGCGCTGGCGCGCCCTTGGTGTAATGGCGCAAGTTGAATTTGAAAGCAAAGTCTGAAGGCGGTACATCATATTATAGTCTCAAGCGCTTAGTTCCAGGCGCTTTCAACTTGGGTTTCGAAGGGTCAACCTGCACCGCCCTGCCTTGGTGCCATTCGCCGCCAGCCCCAGCGACTTCTGCAGGTCCTGCGGGGAGGGACGCGGACGCGACCAACCCGGGGGGCATCAGGGCGTTACTCGTAACCAGGCGGCAAGCTCGGCACGACCACGCACGCAAGCTAGTGAGAATTCTGGCTGGCCACCGATGGGGAGGCCTCGACGGCTCCGGCGCTGAAGTGTCCCACTGTCCCCCCCGTCGCGCGCGTGGGAACCTGTGGGTGGCGTCGCGGAACGGGGACGGGGCGGGGGCAGACCCCGGGCGGTGGAAGGCACCGGTGGCGTCAGGCGCGCAAGGGTGCCGATCAGGGGCTTACACTCGTTCACTTTTCAGCTCAACTTGAGCCGTGTCTGACACACAAAACCACCCTGCAACCCCTACATACCACCGAACACCCCCTTAACACGGGCTACACAATCCCTACGTGCACCCTCTATCCCATAAAATGCGCTCAAGTTGAGCTGAGAAGTGAACGAGTGTAAGCCCCTGGCTGCCGATGTCGCTTCTACTCTAATCTGGCCCCTACTTTAGTTTTGCGCTCGAGCTCCTTCTGCGCGACCTTGGCCTCCCGCTTGGCGCGTTTGGCGGGGTTCTCGTTGGGCTCCACACGGTCCTCCCCAGGCGCCGGCCGCTGCGAAGCCGCGTATGACTGATCGTCGAAACCCATCGTGCCCGCGCGGCAACGCGAAGTGGCGACGGATGGAGATGGCGAGCATATCAAAGCTTTGCAGTATTTTCTTGACCCCCTATTTTCTTGACCCCCTGTTTGATGACCCCCTATTTGGCACGTGCAGAGGGGGGGGTCAGGGGTCGACAGTCGAGCTCCCAAGCGCAGCGTGGCACGCTCACAATTCCGCACGCATCCAGCCTCCGGCCCTGCGTCGCCACAGCCCTGGGGATAGTCTGACAGGCAGCTGTCTGTCTTCTCCGGCGCCCCACCGGACTCAGAGGTCGTCACCCTCGCAGTCCTTGGTTTGGCTGTTCTCCCAAGCAGCCCCTCCGGCACCCACGGCCGTGCCCCCGGTCGCCCCAATCCCCGTCGCAGCCGTGGTCCCGTGGCACCCGCCACAACAAGTGCCAAAGGACAAGCAGAGAGGCAGCGCGACATAAACACGTGAGATGGGGCAGCAGGCGAAGACCGTGACGCTGGTCAGCGCGGAGGGATTCGAGTATGTGGTGCGTACATAAATGGGTGCCTCCCCAGTTGAATGATTGCCAAAGTGGGAATCTGGCCTGGCAGCGGCTCGACGACTATCGGCGCTGAGCTCTCGCGCTTCCCCCCAGGGGCTTACACTCGTTCACTTCTCCGCTCAACTTGAGCGCTTTTTATGGAATAGGGGGTGCGCGTATGGGTTGTGTAGCCCGTGTTAAGGGGGTGCTTAGGGTGTGTAGGGTGTTTTTGTGTGTCAGACACGGCTCAAGTTGATGAAAAGTGAACGAGTGTAAGCCCCTGTCGACGACTATCGGCGCTGAGCTCTCACGCCTACCCCCCGCCCCGCAGGTGGACTACGAGGCGGCGTGCGTGTCCAACATGATTAAGAATCTGATGACCTCGGCGGGTGAGTGCCACGACATTGAGTGCCACCCATGCTTCTGACCATACCCACCACACCACCCCTCCCCTCTCCGCCCACACCCACGCTCCGCCGACGCTAATAACCACGCGTTGCACCTTGCACTGTTCCAACCTCGCCCCTGCCACCCGCTCACACGCACATGCACACGCCCCCTCTTCCGCCCACCTCTCACACGCTTCCAATCAACACATTCCCAGGGGCTTACACTCGTCCACTTCTCGGCTCAACGTAAGCACATTTGTGGGATCCGTTAGATTGCATGATTTCCCCCCAGTCTATTAGACAGGGGGACACGCGGAAGTGTGACCAAAACGGCTTAGGTATAGCTGGAAAGTGGACGAGTGTAAGCCCCTGCCCCCGCCCCCACAACACCCACAGGCGGGTTCAGCGAGCTGGATTCCAACAAGATCAAGTTCCCCGAGATCTCGGCAGGGGCTTACACTCATTCACTTCTCAGCTCAACTTGAGCACTTTTTATGGGATATGGGGTGCGCGTAGGGGCTGGTAGCCCGTGTCAGGGGGGTGTTTAGGTGTGTGTAGGGTGTTTTGTGTGTCAGAGACGGCTCAAGTTGAGCTGAAAAGTGGACGAGTGTAAGCCCCTTGATCTCGGCGCCCATTCTGGAGAAGGTGTGCCAGTACTTCTACTACAAGCTGCGCCACACCAACGGCGAGGCCTGCCAGTTCTTGCCCGCCACGTCATCCAATGTATGGTAAACCCTCGGTTGCTGACTCGAGTGGTAAGCTGTGGTAAGCTATGACTTGGCGAGCAATATCTGCCAGGCCCACATTGAATAACATGGCGAGCAGTATGTGTGGGGCCCTGAGCAACGGCAAGGAGGCACTGCCGCAGTTCCCGCTCCCGCCGGAGATGGCGTTGGAGCTGCTCATGGCGGCCAACTTCCTGGACGTGTAGACCATGCCAGGATTTGGCGCTTGGCGGGTGTAGACGATGTCAGGAGTTGGCGCTTGGTAGGTGTAGACGATGTCAGGAGTTGGCGCTTGGCGGGGCGGGGCGGGGTTCGGTTTCGGTTTTGGGTGGTGGAAAGACGCGTTGCATCCGCGGCTCCTCGTTTGAACCTTTGAACCGAACCTCGGATCCAGTGGCGTTGGTTGGGGGATCGTTCAGAAGTACGTGCTCGTGGGTACAGTACGGGCAGGTTTTAGCAATGTATAAGCATGAGATGAACATAAACATGAAATATGACGATAGTTCACACGCAAGAACACCTCGACTGCCCGTGCCCGTGCCCGCAGCCTACGAATGTGCGTAGCGCCGGTCGGCATCCGGCATCTGGCGCGCGCTCCGCTATTGGCGCAGCTCACTGCGGCTAACCTCCACTGCCTGCCGCCTACGAATGTATGCTGTGGTGGTCGGCATCCGGCGCCCGCTGTCCGCTATGACAAGGTCGTCAAACCACTTAGCGACTCAGCTACTTAACGTGATAAGTCGTCCCTTTCGACCAATCAGAACTGTCCATTTGGACGACTTAGCTCTCAACGTCCTTTAGTGGCTAAGTGGTTTGAAGCACTTTGTCATACTGCCGCGCAGCTCACTTCGGCTTGACGCTGATGCCGCCTGCCGCTATGGCGGTGAGATTGGCGAGGCAGGCCTCGCACCAGGGGCTTACGCTCGTCCACTGTTCGGCTCAACGTAAGCACATTTTGTTGGATACGTTGGGAGCATGATTTCCCCCCAGTCTGTTAGACAGGGGGACACGGGGAGGTGTGACCAAAACGGCTTATGTTGAGCCGAGAAGTGAACGAGTGTAAGCCCCTGCCTCGCACGTGGCGAGCACGGCACCGTCTTCGGGGTCGGTGATGGTCGCCGAGGTGTACGCGCGGAACTGGGTCTGCCGCGTTGTAGCGGCGCAAGTTGAACTTGAAAGCAAAGTTTGAAAGCGGTTCATCATATCCTAGATTAAATAGCATAGTTCCAGGCGCTTTCAACTCGGGCCCCATCGGTTCAACCTGCACCGCCCTACCGCGTCACCTTCACGTCCACCCGGTACGTCGTGTTCAGCTTCACGGACTTCTTTATCTTAACGGTGATGTCGACCGTAACGCAGAGCCTCACAATCGTTCCCCTTTTCAGCTCAGTTTAGCATGGGAATGCAACGCAGTGGCCTACACTTGTTCCCTTTTCAGCTCAGTTTTCCTGGGGAGCGTAGTTTTACCACGCCATCAATTTAAGCGTCCAAGGAACTGGTGTGATGTAGGTGTATGCCGCGTGATCCGCCACATGTGTACCAGTGCCGCCCACGTGATGGAGCAGGTAAGAGGCGGGGTCTTACACTCGTCCACTTTTCCGCTCAATGTCAGCGCTTCTGTGGAATCGGGGGTGCATTTAAGGGTGATGTAGGAGGTGTGAAGGGGGTCTTAAGGGGTAATGCGGGGGTGTTTTGGGTGCATAATGTGTCAAACACGGCTCAGGTTGAGCTGAAAATGGACGAGTGTAAGCCCTTGAAGAGAGGCCCCGCCGTGGCACAAGCGGGCTCGATGGCCACCTTGACGATCTCCGCCGTGGTCTCGTCCAGCACGGTCTCGATGGAGCCGCCGTGCGCGTACGTGTGCGCGTGGTGCCCGATGGCCGCGCGGTCACCAAGCCGGAACGCGGCCACCAGCCAGGGGCTTACACTCGTCCACTTCTCAGCTCAACCTGAGCCGTTTCTGACACACACCCTCAACACCCCTAACACCTTCTAAACAACCCCTGAATACCCCTAAACCGCACCCCCTATCCCATACAAAAACGCTTACGTTGAGCTGAAGAGTGAACGAGTGTAAGCCCCTGCCACCAGCTCCCCAGGCGCCCCGGCCGCCCCGGGCGCCCCCTCCTCCGCGCCCGTCTCCCGGTAGAAGTACCGCAGGTCAGGGACTTACACTCGTCTACCTGTCAGCTCAACGTAAGCGCTTCTTGTGGGACTAGGGGTATTAAGGGGGTGTTTAGGTAGTATTTAAGGCGGGGTTGGAGGGGGTGGTTACTGTTTAGGCGTTTAAGGGATGTGTTGAGTGTCAGAAACGGCTCAGGTTGAGCTGAGAAGTGGACGAGTATAAGCCCCTGCCGCAGGTCCACCCCATTGGCCGCCGCCATGTCACCCGTCGCCCACGACTCGGCCATTACGAACTCCTGAAAGCTAGGCCCTGGCAGATATCGCTCGCCACGTCATATGATGCCGTTTTATGATGCCGTTCAGGTCAAGAGTTGAGGATTCCAGCAAACGCGTTGGATAATGTTGCGGGCAATGGGCCTGGCACATACATGATGTGGCGGGCAATATCTGCTTCTCCCTACCTGAAGTACTCCGCCTGTCACGTGCTTTTGGAAGGGCTTCAGGGTGACGTCGTCCGACAGCTCTGTGAGCAGGGGCTTTCACTTGTCCACATCTTTGCTCAACCTGAGCCGTTTTTGTCTCTGAAACCAGCAAAGCAACCCACCACATGGGACAAAAAGTGCTCATGTTGAGCTGTAAAATGGACGAGTGTAAGCCATTGCTCTCTACTAGCTCTCTACTAGACGATAAGTGGGGGGGGTGTGGGATACCCCCTAAATGGTAAGCACCTGCCGGTGAGCAGGTAATCGTCGATGGGGAAGAGGCCGTTGGGGCGGAACGGAATGCCGGTCGTGAACGCCACCTGGCGGTAGTTTGCAGCGGTGAGCTTGGCTTGTTGTGTTGGGGTCATCGCTGGCTTGTTGTCGGGGTTCGCCGCAGGGTTCATCTCTTGCTTCCTCGCGCCGCCCGGGACGTAGGGCCTGATAGATATTGCACACCACGTTATACATACGCACTTTGAAAACCCAAAACCCGTTTCTTGGGTTGAATACTCGTCGCTTCCTATGACGTGGCGAGCTCTATATGTTCGGCCGTACCGCGACCCGGGTGTCGCGAGCCTCGGGCCGGACGGCGCCAGCGCTGCTGAAGTACTCACGCAATTCCGTCTCCGTCCAGGCCGTCACCTCATCGTCGTCCGGCGGCGCCACGTCCTGCGCGAGGGGGAGCGTGGCGGCGTCAGAGGCGGGGGTTTTCGGTGCCCCGGTTGTGAAGGCATGCGCATTTCCGAAGCGCGAGGACGATGTACAGATGGGGTGCCCTGGGATGGAGTGCCCTCGCTGTTTGCAGGTGCTGTGGCGCAGAGCCCCTGCGCTCGAGCCAACACCCGGCCGATGTGCGTGACGCGGAGTGGGTGCTGGGTCTCGAGAGACGCCGCTTCATCAAAAACTCTTGCGCGCGCCCGGTACGAATGGCGAGCGGCATAGGAATAAGACGAAGAGGCGTTACGGTATGGTGCAAAAATGGCGAAACAGCCGGGTTCTCACCGGGCAGTCCTCCGACAAGCACTCCAGCAGGTTGATCATCCTCACGGCGGTCTGATCCATGGTGCCGGCGCCGTGTGCACCTCGCGTGTCCCGCGCGTGTCAAACTGTCGCACCTTGTACAGTGGCATGGATGGCTCCGCCAATCGTCTTGGAAGAAACGTTTCGCCTCCCTTCCTCGTTTCCCTGGCAGCCTGGCTGGACGGACGAAAATCACGCAAAATCAAAGAGGTCGGTCGGACCACTCACGTTAATGGGAAGTGTCGACGTATGACAAAGTGACGCAAAGTCTGCGACGAAAACGAAACGAAAACGAAACGAAAACGATATCGACCAATCACAGGCGAGAGCGAAAACGGAATCTCGCCAGCTGTCTCATTCTTTCGCCTGTGATTGGTCGATATCGTTTTGGTTTCGTTTTCGTTTCGTTTTCGTTTCGTTTTCGTCGCAGACTTTGCGTCACTTTGTCATAGTCTACTCAAGAGGAGGGTCTAAAATGTGGTGGGTGACCTGGCGAGCACAGGTACATTATGTGGTGGATAGTGCGGCGAGCATGATTCACTAGAACACGCGGAGCGTGGTGTGGAGCAGCGAAGAAGAGAGCGAGGGGACGGTCGAAGCGTGGCACAAGAGCGGGGCGGGTAGGTCTCAGCAAGGGCCGTTAAAGTGACCCAGAATTTACCAGTTACGAGGGGTATATTTTGATTTCAGGGGAATACTATTGGGGTCGTCTGGTGAAAATACAACCCTAAGTACTTTTACAGCAGTCTTTTTTTAACTGGTAAGTTCTGGGGTCATTTTACCGGGCCTTGGTGGGACCTAGCAGGGAGAACAAGGGTTGCGGACGCGGCGAGGGTGAAGGTGTGTGAAGGGTGGAGCGGCTCCGCTTGTTAAAACAAGGCTCCGTCGACCCCGCCGTGTGCGGGGTGGACGTCATATGCATCAGACACAAGAAAACGAGGCGCTTCATACCGAGGCCCCGAAAACACTACGTACACTATCACTCACTTTGAAACACTCCCGAGCCAAGCACCACCGCCGCCGCGTCGCGAACCCAGGCCGAAACCTTAGAACACAAACAACAATGCAGCGACGGTCGATCCAGCTGGCGAGGCTCTCCTGTCTCTCACGCACACGCCACGTGGTGTGTCTTATTGTGCGGCTCACCTCTCTCTATACATCTTTCTCATACACGTGACGCCGCGTGTCTAATGTGTGACTCTCCTCTCAGACTCTCACACACAGGACGTGGCACCCTGGTTCCCCCCCCAATATATACACGGGGAAATGTCTCTCTCTCTCTTTCTTTTATCTCTCACACACGCGACGTGGCGTGTGTCGATGGTGCTGATAAGTGGTTCAGCAGTGGTCCACCGCGATTACGCGAGGCCGTTGTGTAGCGGCACAAGTTGAAATTGAAAGCGAAACTTGAAGCCAGTTCATCATATAGCAGTGTCAAGCGCTTAGCTCCAAGCACTTTCAACGTGAGTTTGATAGGGTCAACAACCTGCACCGCCTCACCGTTGGCGAGCGAGAGTAGCATGCTCTTGAGGTCGCCGCCGGAGGCCGCCTTGCGCCAGAGGCTTACGCTCGTCCACTTTTCGGCTCAACGTAAGCGCATTGTGTGGGATAGGAGATGCGTTTAGGGGTTGCTCAGGGGGTGTTAAGGAAGTGTCAGGGGTTATGATGGGGTGCTCAGCGTGTGTTTTGTGTCAGAAACGGCTCAGGTTGAGCTGAACAGTGGACAAGTGTGCGCCCCTGCCTCGCGGTTAATCTCCGCCATCTTGGCAGAGGCGCGCTTCGCCTTCACCGCCGAGCACGGCCGCCCAGATATTGCTCGCCACATCAGAAACCTAAACCTCAAACCCACATTTTTCTCGCCACGTCATAGGATGCCATTGGATGCAATGATTGAGTGTCTAAACGCGCGTGAATGACGTGGCAAGCAATATCACGCAGGCCCTACTGCCGCCTTGGCCTTCAGCTGCGCGTTGTTCCCCGCCAACTTCCATAGCCAGGGTGCCGCCATAACGCCCAACATTACACCATAAACAAACATGTCAAGGCGACACTCTGCTCCAGTCAGGTGCGAGCAAGACCCGATGGGAGGTAACCCGGATAATGCCACTTTAATTACATAGTTACAGACACGCATAACGTTCAAGATCACTTTTCAAGGTTTGAGGCACCAGGCTTTCGCCCTGGCCCCCGTATTATACATGCTGTGCGAGTTTCATTTCCCAACAGCGCCCCCTGCCTCCTTGCTGGCGGCCTGGATCTGCGCGAACTCCGCCTCCTTTCGCTCACCCTCCGCCTCCACGCCGTACGGCCTGCCGGATAATGCTCGCCACGTCATCATTCAACGCGCTTTGAACCCTCGTCTCTTAAGTTGAACGGCACCATATGACGTGGCGAGCAATACACCGCAGGCCCACTGGTTTGTTTTCGGTTTAGGGTTTAGGGTTTGGGCAATATCCGGCAGGCCCTACGGCGGCAGCGAAGTTGGCGACGCGGCGCTTCATCTCTGAGCGGAACTTCTGGTGCGCGTCGGCGGCCTCCGCGTTCTGTGCGTCGTACTCGCGGGCAGTTTCCGACGCATAGAGTGCCAGAGTGATAAGATTTCCCATATCGATATCGTCATGTTCAATATCGATTCTGTCATCTGTCATATCGACGCTGTCATCTTAAGGTCATCTTCAACATCGATACTGTCATATTCTATATCGTCACTGTCAGCTTAAGGTCATACTATCATCTTGTCAACTTGTGGACAGGATGACCCGATCATATCTTGTCATTCTGTAGAGTGCCCGGTACTCAAGGGCTTGGATCACGCTCTCGCCTCCTCAGGGTGCCGTATGACTGGAGACACGAAGGAGCGAGAGATGCAGACGCTTCGGACGTGTAGAAGGAGGCATGTAAGGAGGCACTAGGCTGTCGCCCAGCCCCCCGCGAGCGGCAGAGACGCTTCCGCGTGCATAAAAAGGCACCAGGCTTTCGCCCTGGGCCATGTGCTCACCGCGTCGGAGAGAGAGAGACAGGGACAGCGATAAAATGACGCTTCTTTGTGTACAAGAAGGACGCGCCAGGCTTTCGCCCTGGCCCCTGTTTCAAGAACCGAGGATTTTTCGAGCGCGGCGCGTGGCGGCGGATGACGTGGCTCCTCGTGTTTGACTCTCTGGCCCGATCCCCGCCTCCCGGTTGGACTTGTTGATCAGCTCCAGCCGCGCCTGCTCCTTCTTCACCTCGGCCGGACCCAGGGGCTTGCACTCGTCCACTTTTCGGCTTGACGTGAGCACTATGTGAAGGATGTGATGGGTGATTTCAATGAGTTTTTGTGACTAAACCGGGTCAGGATGAGCTGAAAAGTGGACGAGTGTATACAGCCCTTGGCCGGACACAGGGCCGCCGCCAAATCGCAGACACAGTCGCTCGTTTGGTCAGTGGACCGTGACCAGGGGGCCCAGGGCGAATTGAAATCCTTGTGCTCCCTTTAAATACACAAGGAGGCATCTCTCTTTCTCTCTCTTTTACACGATCAGCTGTGAATGATCGGAAAGTGATGAGGAATGCATTGAACACTGTACCCCGGAGAGCGGACCTGCTGAACGCATTAACGTTCACCCCCGCGCAGCTTAGAAAATGGGAAAATCGGGGGGGGGGTCGCGGACCAGGGGGGGGCGAAGTGATGAATGGGCGCCCCGCCCCACCGGCGAAGGCCTTGGCGGCGCGCTCCGTCTCGGCGTGCAGCTCGTTCATGACGTCCGTACACTTGGCCGCCGCCTCCGCCTCGCGCTGTGCCTTCAGCCAGGGGCTTACACTGGGCTTACACTGGTCCACCTTTTCAGCTCAACTTAAGCACTTTTTGTGGAATGCGCTGGTTGGCGTCAGCATGACAGTGTTTAGAACGGCTCAGGTTGAGCTGAAAAGTGGACGAGTGTAAGCCCCTGCCTTCAGCCCCGCCACCATGCCCATCAGCCCTAACGCCACGGTCGCCTCAAATCTCTCTCACTCTCACTTTCACTCTCAGGTCAAAGTTGGGACTGTCAAAATCACAGTCAATTGATCTGGGGGACCGTCAATCTCAAATCATACGATAAGAGAGGATGAACATCGAAACTTGGGGTGCGTCCTTGCCGTCCATGTCCTGGTTGGCTCCGGCGCCGCCGCGGCCGGCGCCGGCGCCCACGCGGCCGGCGCCGGCGCCCAGGGGCTTACACTCGTCCACTTTTCGGCTCAACTTAAGCACATTCTGTGGGATAAAGGTGCAATTAGGGATTGTTTAGGAGGTGTTAGTGGGTGTTCAGGGAGCATCAGGGGGTATTCAGGGAGTATTTTGTGTCAGAAACGGCTCAGGTTGAGCTGAGAAGTGGACGAATGTAAGCCCCTGCCGGCGGCGCGGGCCGCGGGCTTCTTGACGGCGGGCTTATTGTTGGCGCGCGGCGCGGGGGTGGGGATGGAGTCCAAGCAGCCCATGAGGTCGGCGTCATCCTAGTCGCCGGGCCAAGCAGATATTACTCACCATGTCATTTACGCAGCTTTTCAGGCTACCTCAAATGGCGGTCGCCAATTCTTGAGAAATAGACGGTCGAATCGCCATATTGTACCATTGTATGTCAAATCTGACCGTCTATTGACTGAAATTCTCAAATTTCGAGACGCGTTGACCGCCGTTTGAGGAACCCTGGAAACTTGCGAAGATATGATATCACTCAACGCAAGAAACTCAAGAAACGCGGGTCCAAAATATGGCGGATGATGCCCGCCATAGGATAACATCAAACAGCCAACTGAAGAAACGAGGGTTCAAATAGCGTATCAATGACGTGGCGAGCAATGTCTGGCAGGCCCTACCTGGTCAATGTCACCGGAGTCGTCCTCGGAGCGCGTGAGCATGAGACCCGAGTCGTCCTGCGTGTCCATCATGGAGGCGCCGCGCTGAGTACCGTACTCGTCGTCGGTGTCGTCGTCCATCGGCGCGGCGGCGGCGGCTTCGGCGGCGGCGGCGGCGGCGGCGGCGGCGGCCTTGGCGGAGGCCTTGGCGGAGGCGCCCTTGGGTGCGGCGGCGGCGGTGGCGGGCGTCTGCTTGCCGCCACCGCGGGGCGCCGCCTTGCGTGCCACAGCGGGCTGCTGGTGCTGGTGCTGGTGCTGGTGCTGCTGGGGGTGCTGCTGCTGCTGCCGCACCATGGTGTAGCGGCGCAAGTTGATATTCAAAGCAACATTTGAAAGCAGTATACTCACTTCAGATTCAAGCGCTTAGATCCAGGTGCTTTCAACTTGGGTTTCATAGGGTCAACCTGCACCGCCCCACCATGGGCTTCTTCCCTGCGGCGCTCGGCGGGGCCGCGGCGGCGGCGGCGGCGGCGGCGGCGGCGGAGGCGGTCTTGTTGGTGTTGTTGTCGTAGTATACGCCGTGCATGTCCGGCCGCAGGTGCTGCTTGCCGCCCGTGCGCACCGCGGGCAGCGACGCCGGCGGGGTCTCGTCCACCAGGTAGGGCCACCCTGCCACATGTTGCTCTCGACGTCATCCAACCCATTCTGAACCCTCGTCTCTCGCTTCGAATGGGTTCGTATGACATAGCGAGCAATGTTTCTTCACAGGCCCGTTGCCCGCCACGTCATCGACACACATTTGAACCCTGGTTTATCTTGAGTTGAATGACACCCGATGACGTGGCGAGCAATATGCTGCCCGGCCATACCACAGGGTGCTGCGCGTGCTCCTCCGCCCGCCGCGCGCCGCCGGCGCCGGAGGGAGGCCGCCCGCCACCAGGGTCCGCCAGATATCGCCCGCCGCGTCATCTATGATCGACACGCAGTTTGAACCCTCGATGCTTCAGTTCGATGGCATCCTATGACGTGGCGAGCAATATCTGCCCGCCCTTACCCGCCCGCGCCGCATCATCAACGATCGACACGCAGTTTGAACCCTCGATTCTTAAGTCAAATGGCATCCTATGACGTGGCGAGCAATATCCGCCATGCCCTACCCGCCCGCCGCCGCCGCCGCCGCCTTGCCTTGCTTACCCTCGTTGTAGCGGCGCAAGTTGACTTTGAAACCACAGTTTCAAAGCATTTCATGTTTTCATCATCTCAGCTTCAAGCGCTGAAACCATAGGCGCTTTCAACCCAGAATTTGATGCTGTCAACCTGCACCGCCTTACCTCGTACGACTGTATGTCCTTCTGTAATTTGGCGTGCGCCTTCGAGCAGAGCCAATCAGAACCCTGGGGACAGCAGTATCAGGCTGAATCATACATCTGGTGGGTGGGTAAACAACGAATTGTGTGTGCAAGAAGGAGAGACGGGATCATCACCGTGGGATACACACAAGTGGCACGGTCACCAGCAGCAACCGAAGCGATGGCATGCCATTGAGGTGAAGTGAATGAACGAGGGGTGAGGCCATGGGTGACATTGGGGTGCGCTCGCTCACTACCAGGCACCAATAGGCCGATCTCGGTACATCGCTTCCCGCGCCGAGCAGTGATGCTTTGCCCGCAACTCTGTATGGGCATTGAACCCGTCGCACGCTTTCCCGCGCGGAGCGCTGTCGCTTCGCCCACAACCCTGTATGGGCATTGCACCCAGGCAATGAACCGAAATCGGCCTATCAGGCGCTTTAGCTAACGTGCAGAACCCTAGTCTGAAAGACAACAAAATAATCGAGGGTGAGGGCGGCCCCCGCCTGGATGTCGCGCGCGTACTTGGCCTCGTCGGTGAGCGGGGCGTCCTCCTGTCAGGGACGAACACTCGTCCACTTTACAGCTCAACGTGAGCACTATTTGTCCCATGCATTGGGGTGCTTTGCTGGTTTCAGTTACAAAAACGGCTCGGGTTGAGCAAAGATGTGGACGAGTGTAAGCCCCTGCCTCCTGCTCCGGGGGCTGGGCCGCGCGCATCTGCTCGCGGCGGTGGCGCCGGTCGATCGTCTCGATCTCGTGCAGCCACTTGTCCTTCTCCCGAATGTAGAGTCTACACAGATTTCCAGGGTACCTCAAATGGCGGTCAACGCGTCTCGAATTTGAGACCTTAAGTAAATAGACGGTCAGATTTGCCATACAATGGTACCATATGGCGATTTGACCGTCTATTTCTCAAGAATCGGCGACCGCCATCTGAGGTACCCTGGAAACCTGCGAAGGTACCAGGTACGCGGATTACCCACGCCACGTCACGGGCACGGGCTGGCACTTAAGTGGAAAAAGAGAGAGGGAGAGAGAGAGGGAAAGAGAAGAGAGAATGAGAGTGAGGCAGACTCACACATGGAACGAGGCAGAGAGACGCTTCCGAGTGTGTAAGGAGTCACCAAGCTTTCACCATGGCCACCGCTCCAAGTTTGAACAATTCATACCACC
>Ga0307489_10000669_pt1 | contig 21377 bp, 26 predicted proteins | sample SB12metaG_FD_202247 | JGI IMG/M metagenome (GOLD analysis project Ga0307489, IMG submission 202247) | Sea-ice brine microbial communities from Beaufort Sea near Barrow, Alaska, United States - SB 1.2 | ecosystem: Environmental > Aquatic > Marine > Coastal | place: USA: Alaska | collected... | reverse complement strand
CTCCTCCTCCTCCTCCTCCTCCTTCTCCTCCTCCTCCGCCACTTCCTCTTCCTCCTCATCCTCCTCCTCCTCCTCCTCCTGCTTCTCCTCCTCCTAAGGCATCCCACAACATCCCACGACATCCCGTGACGCGGTGCGGTCCGACCAACCGACCCTGCGCGGCGGACGGCACGGAGGAGGCCGAGGAGGCGCCTATGGACCTCAACGCCATCCAGCGCGTGGTACGGCGGTGCAGCTTGACCCTATCAAACCCAAGTTCAAACGCCTGGAAGCAAGCGCTTGAAAGTACAGTGTGATATTTATTTTCCATTTATTGATAACGTTCATCCAGCCCCAAGGCGCTTCACATGATGAGCTTCAGCAACCCTTTCAAAATTCAAGTTGCGGCGCTATGGAGTGGGAATTCGGTTTGAGGCGCGCAACCAGTCCACGCGGTCCAGCGCCGCCAAGAGCTATGCCGGCGGCGAACAGTTTCTGGACCTAGAGGTGGGCTCCTCCAACAACTCCTTCAACGTGGAGCTCGAGTTCATGAAGCTGCTGCCCAAGGGGCCGGAGACAGACTTTGTGCTGGTGTCGTGCGGCGGTGCGGGCATGCCGGAGGGCGAGGTAGGGCGGAGCAGGTTATCCGATGAACCCCGTGTTGAAAGCGCCGTTGTCTGGAACTATGCTGTTGTAACCGAGATATGATGGACCGCTTTCAAACTTTGCTTTCAATATCAAGTTGCGCCGCTACAGCGAGGACCGCGACAAGCTGACCAAGTCCAAGCGCGAGGGCGAGCGCACCCTGAAGAACTCCGGGCTGGGGTACACCATCCTGCGGCCGGGCGACTTGCTGGCAGGGGCATACACTCGTCCACTTCTTAGCTCAACTTGAGCCGTGTCTGACATAAGAAAACACCCTACACATCTCTAACACCCTCTGACAGCCCCATAATACGGGCTACACAACCCCTACGCATACCCCCCATCCCATACAAAGCGCTCAAGTTGAGCTGAAAGGTGGACGAGTGTAAGCCCCTGCTTGATGGACGAGCCGGGGGGGAACAAGGCGCTGGTGTTCGACCAGGGCAACCGCATCACGCAGCCCATCAGCGCCGCGGACGTCGCCGACATCTGCGTTAAGGTAGGGTGACGTGCATCTGCCCCCCCACTCCCCGACCCCCCTGCCCCCGCTCCCCCCCTCCCCCCGTGTATGTCCTTCGTCTCCTCCTCCCCCCCCTCTCCTTTCCCCCGCCTCCTCCTCCCCCCCTCTCCTCTCTCCCTCTCCCACTCTCCCCCTCCCCCTCTCCCCCTCTCCACCTCTCCCCCTCTCCCCCTCTCCCCTCCTCTCCTCTCTCTCCCCGTGACCCTTCCCCCCTCTCCCCCTCTCCCCATATCCCCCTCTCCAAAGCGGTGCCGCATTATCCACCACGTTTCAACCCTTGCCCCCTTGTTGCTCGAATCCAACGTCAGCCCATGACCTGTCGGACTCGCGCATGATTCAGTGCACCCTGCGCTTGACGTTGCACGATAATTCTAAACCCTAAACCCTAAACTCTAAACATGTGGACCCTGCGCTATGGCGCTGCACGACGAGGAGGCACGCAACATGTCGTTCGACGTGTCGCAGGAGTACCAGCAGAGCCTGTACGAGCTGGTGGCTCACGTGCAGGCAGGGGCGCACACTAGAGGCTTACACTCGTCCACTTTTCAGCTCAACCTGAGCCGTTTCTCACACGAAATACACCCTGAATACCATCTGATACCCCATAATATCCCCTGACACCTCTCCATCACCCCTTGAACGACCGCGACCCCTAACTGCATTCCCTGTCATACAGAAAGCGCTTACGTTGAGCCGAAATGTGGACAAGTGTAAGCCCCTGGCGCAACACTCTCACTTCTCACCTCAACCTGTACCGTTTTGGTCTGTCAGCCGCTCTGTGTCCAGTTTGTTATGAGTTATGACCCATCCATCTACCGAAGGTACCCAACGTGTCCCACAGAAGGTGCTTACGTTGAGCTGAAAAGTGAACAGGTGTAGAAGCCCCTGCGTGCAGGGCAAGAGCAACAACTACCTGACGCCCGCGCTGGCCGTGCTGGAGAAAAACACGTGATGACACCGCGTGATGGGGGAGGGGGGGAGTGACGACTGCTTGACGCCCGTACTGGATCGCGGGGGGGGAATTCGTTATGATAAGACGTGGGGTTGGGAAGGGCGGCGGCCAAGTGGGGGTGTGGTCAGGTGGGTGTGAGAGTGTGAGTGTATTAAGCCGCATGAGTGGGTGAGTGGGTGAGCTGATTGACAGGCATAAGACTCCGAGATTAAATTGAAGCGATATCCAAATGTTGCTTGGTTGAGCTGAATATCGTTTTCTTTTTGTAGTGAGTGGCGATTGATGATGCTGTTAGGAGTAAGGTGAGCGCGAGATAAGGAAACACAGCGCAGGGTCTTCATCATGTGGCGAGTGAAGAGTTTTATAACATCACAACGAGACTAAGAAACAGGCATACGTCATTCACTGTACAGTTCGTCGGTAGATTCGTTTCCATCGTTGTTTTTGGCTATTTCGTGTGCTCTGCTCGTGCTCGGCTATGCAGAGTGCCTGCCGAGGGCGGGTTCAACTGGAGGACGCTCGTCACGTACACGTGCCTCTGCCCTGCTTCTCCCCCTCTCCCCCTGCCCCCCCCCAAAACCCTAAACCTGCGTATCAGACATCCCGGGTTGTCTTACAACCGTCCAGTTCGAACAGCCCTCGTATTCAATTTCATACATGTGTTCGTATGTCTGTCTCGTGTGTGGTTGTGTCCTCGAGCCGCCATCACACCTCCGCGAGGCTCTTCATGAGCTCCTCAAACTCCTTGTGATCCATGTTGGGCTCGCGCGGGGCGGGGGCGGCGGCCCCGGACGCGAACGGGTTGCGCAGCGGGTACGCGTACCCCCGCGTGCAGGGCCACACCCAGAGTGACCAGATATGATCGGGATATCGATATGGGACATCGGACGTCAACGAGATATCGATGTGGGAGATCGGACGTCAATGAGATATCGATATGAGTATCAATATGGAATATGGAATATCGATTTGGGATAGGGTATATCGATGTGGTTATCTACCATATCGATATGGTCATCCTGGATATCGATATCGGATATGGGCTGATGATATGGGAGATGACAGTATCGATATGGTCATCTCCCATATCGATATGGGATATATTATCACCCTGTGCAGGGCCACACCCACTCGTTCCCTTCGCAGCTCCACCTGACTGGTATATACGTCCGTCTTGTGTTTCAAGTCAGACGATCAAAACCCTAAAGTAAATCCCCCATTCAGACCCCCAGAGGGAGCCCAATTGAAGCGTCCATGAAGATACTTCTCTGAACCTAATGGGTGATTGTTTGCTCATGTTTTACCGGTGTACTTGCACACACTCGTCGCATCCTCCTCCCTGGCCTGGCCACTCGTTCCATCGTCTGATCACCCTGACTGTTTGTTGCTGATAGTGTACCAGTTGACCAGTCAGGTTGAGCTGGGAAGGGAACCAGAGGTCAGGCCAGGGAAGAGTATGGACGAATGTGCATGGGTACACCGCACAGGTACACCGCGTGCAAATTGTCAGGAGTACGAGTGGGCTCTTGAATCAATGTTCCGAGGTCTGGCCGCACAGGTGTTTCCGCAGGTCTTTTCCCAGTTCCGACCCCGAACTCTGGTCTGAGGCGATTTTGGGCAGTTTAAGACTATTTTGGGTGATTGCATGATCTGGTCGGTCCGATGACGAGGTCACTTTCCAGGTTCCAGCCGAAGGTCGGAACTTAATTTAAAGAGCCCACTCGCAAGGCCCTACCGGCGTGTGCGGGCAAAATGACCCATCAATGTAAACCCTAAACCCTACGTATCCCTAAATGCAAAATAGAGTACGTTGTATGAGCAAAATGGGTCCGCTCAAGGCCCTACGGGCGTGTGTGGCTGCGCCTTAACGCCATTGGAGCCGGAGCCCAACGCTGAGGGGCAAGTGAATTACATCGGAACGTTGCTCGCCACACCATGTGTTGACCTCGAACTGAACAAATGAGGGTCCACACTGTGGGGAATAGCAGGGTGAGCATTATTCATTGCCTGCGACGTCACGTGATGCCTTCTACGCAGGTCGAGTTGGGGGGGCAAAACGGGATTTGGATTCTGTTTGAGTCAATAGACGGTCGTTCATGCATATGTACAGTGACGTCGACCTCCGAGATTGAGAGGTCGAAAATGGGCCACGGTCAAGTACATCAACGAAACGTAAACAAGCTGCGCTATGCGCCATCCCATTTTGCCCCCCCCACCCGATCTGTGTAGGTTTAGCACAGTCAACATGAGTCCATCACAAAGGTATACGACTGTGTACTGTAGTGCGTGGGGGATCCTGCGTAGCCCACAAACGTCACCATGTAGCGCACCATCTCTTAGGTTGTAGGGGCAGGACATACGCATGAGCAGGGATCTGATTTGTTCTCCCTACCGACGTGGCGGAAGTGTTGCGAGAGACGTTGCCGCCGCCGCCGCCGCCGCTGCCTCCCGCACCGTAGGAAGCGCTGACGGTGCGGGAGACGGCGGGGAAAGCGGCGGCGGAGGCTGCGGAAGTGTCGAAGCGCTCCCAGCCCTCGGGAGTGTCGAAGCGTTCCCATCCCTGCTCCGGGGGGGCGGCGGAGGCGGCGGAGGCGGCGGAGGTGGCGACGGAGGCGGCGGCAGTGCCATGTCCCATCAAGGTGGCCACGACGGTGGTAGGGGCGGCGGCGGCAGGGACGGCAGCGGGTGCCGATGACCAGGGCCTGACACTCGTTCACGTTAGAGCTCAACTTGAACAACTCCAGGCCACGTTCATGACTTAAGTTGGGTCATACGGTTGGGACAGAGGAGCTCAAGTTGAGCTCAAATTGGAACTAGTGTAAGCCCCTGCCGATGACGTCTGCGGCGGCGGCGGCGGCGTGTCTCCGAAAGCGTCCACCAGACCAAGATCACCCAGGCTGATCATGGGCGGCATCACATCCTCCCTCTTGTCGGTTGACGCCGCCGTCTCTGACTGTCTGCCCACAGAGGCAGCCCGCCCCAGCGGCGTCGGCCGGGTGCCCGCGTGCACGGTCGGACTAATGTTCCCGTTGTGGCTCAAAGCACGCATATTGGAGGGATAACTTCAGAGCGTCCAGGGGGAAAGTGGCTCACGTTAAGCTGTGCACGGGAACTAGTGGCAGGCCGGCCCTGCCCGCGTGCACGGCGGTCATCTGCACCGCCTGCGCCCCCTGCTAGGGTCCAGTGCTGTGTTTGTCAAGGTTCTACGTAGATTGGGTGGGGAGGTCATGCGGGTATTGGAATTTCTCGAGCTAATAGATGGTCGCTCATATAGATTACAGTGTAGATCAGCCTGCTGTACACGGCAGGCTGAGAATGTTGGGCGAGGGTCTTTTGACTAAACGTTTGTGACTAGACCGGGCCACGCGCCCCCATCCTCATTTGCCCGGCACACACTATGATCAATCAGCGAGCAGGCCCCTATGGCTTTGGGGTTTGGGTTAAGGTCTAGGGTTAAGGGTTTGGGTCGGCCCCTACGGTGTGCAGCTCGTCCAGAATGATCATCACCACCGGCGCCATCTTGCTCGAGCTCACCACCACAACGGGCCCGCCGCATATTAATTCTCAATTACTTTTCTTTCGGGTGAAGCATGTTGACGAGCTTAACAGAAGTCACGACACAGTTTCACGGGGGGCGAAAGCCTGGTGCCTCCTTGATTTCTCTTGTACACGAGGAAGCGTCTCTCTCTGTCTCACACGACACGGCGTTACAATTTGTAAGGAAACAAACGTTCATCGAGGCCTTGAACAACTACGTTGACGCCCACCGTGACGAGTTCACAGGTTGAGGGTTTAGGGTTCAGGGTTCAGGGTTCAGGGTTCAGGATTTAGGGTTTAGGGTTCAGGGTTTAGGGTTTAAGATGTGTGTCCCACCTTGACGAGCTCGTCCGTCGCGGCGCGCCACGAGCTGACGTCCACCATGCTGTGCAACTTGCTGGAGTATTGCAACCAAGACTTGGGCTTAACACCGTCGCTGCTGCTGCCGCCGCCGCCGCCGCCGCCGCCGCCGCCGCCTCCGCCCAGGGGCTTACACATGTCCACTTTTCAGCTCAACCTGAACCGTTTTGATCACCTGCTCCGTGTTCCCCTGTCTAACAGACCGGGGAAATACCATGCACCAAACGTATCCCACAAATGTGCTTACGTTGAGCCGAAAAGTGAACGAGTGTAAGCCCTTGCCGTCGCCGCCGCCGCCGCCGCTTCCGCCAGCGCCTCCACCTGCGCCTCCGCCCGTACCACTCGCAGCCGCGTGGCCGCCGTTGCTCGCGCCGAACACCACGCAGCAAGGTCACTGCGATCCAGCACTCGAATCGAGATCGGAGCCGACGTGTCTGCATGACCCATCTTCAGAGTGTATGCGCATACAGTCAGGCTGATTCGGTTCGTCGGATCGAACACAACCAGAGTGACAAGATATGATCCAATATCGGTGATGACAGTATCGATATCGTCATCCGGGATATCGATATGGGATATCTTGTCACTCTGAACACAATGTCGGTCGAGTGCGTGTTCTCAACACCCCCCTTGCCAGGTTGCTGACAGCAGTCATGGACGAGGACTTGACCAGCGCGGGGCTCGGGCGCGCGGCGCGCGGCGACCGCACCGTGGCGGCCGCCTCCTCATAGTGCCTTGTCTGTGAACTAGTAACCTGTAGTCAGTTGGAGTATGGTGATTTTGCGGGTGAAGGTGATCGCGAGTACGATGTGTGGGACGGTGTTTCCTCCTGAACCCTAGACCCTAAACCCTAAACCCTAAAACCCTTAACCCTAAACCCTACACCTGTGGGACCCTGCCTCCTCCTGCTCCTCCTCCTTGGCGAAGCGGTAGATGCGCTTGAGGGCCTTGGCGCGCAGCGTGGGGCGCTTCTCCCGCGTGTTAAGGCCCAGTCTTAAGCTAAATTGGTCGGTCGCCTGGTGCCTGGTCTGCTGGTGGTACGGGTTTTAATCTCTAGTACCGTTTGACTTTTGCCGCGTCACACGGTCACTCTGAATGAACTCACGTGGAAGTCAACGGGTACAGCGGTACAGTATGGGCATTCAGTCTACAAATACAGCTGTGCAGTATGGGCATATAGTCTACGGGTACAGCGGTACAGTATGGGCATACAGTCTACGAATACAGCTGTGCAGCATGGGCATATAGTCTACGGGTACATCGGTACAGTATGGGCATACAGTCTACGAATACAGCTGTGCAGTATGGGCATATAGTCTACAGGTACGGCGGTACAGTATGGGCATACAGGCGAACCCCGCCAGGTGTCGCCCGCCACGCACAGGAACAGGCGAAGGCGCAGGGCCTGCTCCACGCTGTAGCGCCGCAAGTTGAAACTGAAAGCACAGCTTGAAAGCGGAACATCACATTCTCGCTACGAGTAGCATCAATCGCTGAAACCAAACACGGCCATCCTGGGGTCAACCCGGGGCCGACCTGGGGTCAACCTGGGGTCAACCTGGGGTCAACCTGGGGTCAACCTGGGGTCAACCTGGGGTCAACCTGCGGTCAACCTGGGGTCATCCTGGGGTCAACCTGGGGTCAACCTGCACCACCTTACCACTGTCTCGTACGGGCCAGGCGCGCCGCGGCTAGCGAGGCGAGTGCACAGCTCGTGCACGCCGTCGAAAAGGCTGAAGAGAGCGTCAACCTGCCCCGCGGCCGCGGCGGCGGCGGCGCCCCGCGCGCTACGCGCCACGCTGTAGCGGCGCAAGTCAAAATCGAAAGCAAGACTTGAAAGCAGTGATTCGTGTTTTAGCGTCAAGAGCTTAGTTCCAGGCACTTTCAACTCGGGGTTCATCGGCTCAACCTGCACTACCCCACCACGCCCACGCCGCGAATCCCTGCGTCTAGGGCCTGGCACACATTGCTCGCCACGTCGTCCATCGCATTTCGTTCCTTCTATGTTTGATTCAAACGGTATCCTGTGACGCGGCGATCAATATAGATAGGGCCTGGCAGACATTGCTCGCCACGTCATCCAACGCATTTTGTACCCTCTTTGCTTGAGTCAAATGGTGTCCTGTGTCGTGGCAATTAATGTCTGCCACGCACGCCCGACCCGCGTCGTTGGCGCGCAGAATCTCGTTGCGGAGGCAGCGCAGCGGGATCTTGAGCAGCTCCTTGTCCGAGCTCACCTTCCGCAGCAGGTCCGTCAGTCGCTCGCTCGCTTTGCGATGGTTCTCCTGCGCCCAGGGTCAACACCACTCGCCCAGGGTCAACGCATCTCACATCCAGGGTCAACACCACTCGCCCAGGGTCAACGCCAATCGCTCAGGGTCAACACCACTCGCTTATCGTTTTTTTGACCCTCAACCTGACTGTTTCCTTCACCGCACGGGGGCCAGGGCGAAGGCCTGGTGCCTCCTCACACACGAGGAAGCATTTCGCTCTCTCTTCCTTTACCGCGCCCTTGCGCCAGTCCTTGGAGAGCTTGATTAGCCCCACGACAGCAACAGGCAGGCTCCTCGGGTTCATAGCGGCCAGATGTTCGGCGACACCTGGCGCGCTCGCCCACACTTGCGGGCGGAGGTGGTGACGGCGGGAAACACCGGTGGACCCGCACACACTGGATGAAGTTGAGCTGAAGAGGGGAGTGGTGCAGGGGCTTACACTCGTTCCCGTTTCCGCTCAACTTGAGCTTACTTTGCCCCTTTCCGCTCAACTTAAGCTTACTTTGTCCCCCGTATGACCCAAAGTAACCCGTGGATTTGTCCCGACGGTGATTGATCCAGTTGAGCTCTAACGTGAGCGATGTGTTCCGAAGGTCCTCAAGTTGAGCTGAGAAGTGAGCGAGTGTAAGCCCCTGGAGTGGTGCAGTCACGGGCTCGCCTGCTCGCGGGTCTCGTTGAGGGCTCCGCCGCCGCTCGCCGCGAACCCGCCCTGCGCGCACGCATGCGAGGGGGTTGGAGGTGGGGATGGGGGTACGGCGGGGGTTGTGTCGAGTCAGCGGCGCCGTGCACGTGTGCGAGGAGAGAGGCCCGCGGTAAGGGGGCGCATAAGATGAAGCGGTGGGGGGGTGACCTCGGACGCCTCGGCCGCCGAAGCAGCACCCAAATACAACCCCCCCACGGAAGGAAAGCCCCCCGCAAGTGCCCCCAGTTCGCGCCGCCTCCGCATCCCCGAGCGCGAGAGGAGAGGCCCGCGCTTCCACGGGCGACTGAGAGGGGGTTGCCCTCACCTCGCCGCCCGCCGAAGAGGCAATCAAATACCCCCCCCCCCCCACGAAAGGACCCCCCACCCCCCCCCGGCGCTGCTAGGCAGTAAAGACCCCCCAGTTTGCGCCGCCTTCACCGCCGCCGCCCCCCCCTGCCTCGCCGCCGGCAGCACGTGCACGGCGGGGGTGAGGCGCACACGGATCCCGTCCCACGCCGACCCCCAAGAGGACGAAGAGACGCGGTGGCGGGAGAGGAGGATAAGTGTAGAGGTAAAACTCATGAGGGAAGCGGCCAGAAGAGTGGGATACCCACGCCGCCGCCGCCGCCCCTCGCGCGCGCCCACAGTGGCATCGCCGCCGGCCGTCGCCGGCCCGCCAAGTCAAGCAGTCCCAACCCCCGCCCCCGCCGCCGCCCCCGCTGCCGCCGACCAAGTTGAGCTGAAAAGGCGGGCGCTACGAGTACGAGCCCGGGGAAGGGGGTGTGGACGTGCCGCCAGAAACTTCTCGAAGAAGCGCGTGGCGTACTGGTCCACGGTCAGGAGCGCGGCGGCCGCCATCATCACCCGCTGGATGGGGTACACCGCGAGTGCCGGGGCGGGGGGGCGGGGGGGCGAGGGCGGGGTGGGCGGAGGGGGTCGCTGCCAGCGTCGCTCGTCGCGCGTGACCGAGGCGCGCTTTTGAGTGTGTCGAGTAACACGACAGACCTTTCACCCACCGCAGGGCAGAGTTTGTTAACCCGAGAGAACCAATTGAGGGTGCCGAGGCTATGACTTTTCTCAAACCCTAAATCCAAAACCCTAAAACCCTAGCAACAAACCCAAACCCTTAACCCAAAGAAAACCCCGGGAAGCTCACCGGGCGCGCACTTCTCACCTTACCAATTATGACTTGGTTTACGATCACCTTTTTGGGGGGTGCGGCGTGGGTGCTGGCGCGGCGCGCGCGGCAGCCGGTGCCGTTCACGGGCCGCCGCCACCTCGTCATATTGCCCGAGAGGGTGGAACGCGCGATGGCGGCCACCGCCCTAGACGGTGGGGGCGTGGGGCCAAACGCGCACGGGTCCAACAGGGCTGGGGGATAGTGGGCACTCGTTGGGAAGTTGTGCAGTTGTACGAGCAGGTGAGTAGTGTAGGTGGGTTGGTGGGTGGGTAGGTGGGTTGATAGTGATGGCGCCTGTGTAGCGCCGTGACGCCGCGCCCCCTTGTGACGACAGACGCGAACCCATCGCCCGTGAGCTGGCACGAAACCCATGTAGCCCGTGCGCTAGGTTTGTTGTTGTTCGCATCGCGGGCGATATTATCAGGGGATCACTTCAGGGGCTTACACTCGTTCACTTCTCAGCTCAACTTGAGCGCTTCTTATGGGATTGGGGGTGCGCGTACGGGTTATGTATCCCGTGTTGGGGATGTTAGGGGGTGTTTAGGGTGTGCGGGTTGGTGTCTTGTGACAGACACGGCTCAAATGGAGCTGAGAAGTGAACGAGTGTAAGCCCCTGGAGCACTTCTCACTCTGAGTATTCGAGTGGCGGACCCTAGGTCGTTGGTTTGCTGGATGACCGGCGGCGAGCACACAAAACGCAGCCGCTGCGCGACGGGCACCGCGACGTCACGCTGGTGAAGGCCGTCGGAACGCGCGTCATCGCGGCGCTCGACGCCGCCGTCGCCAGTGGCCACTGGGCAGGGGCTTACACTCGTTCACTTCTCAGCTCAACTTGAGCGCTTTTTATGGGATAGGGGATACGCGTAGGGGTTGTGTAGCCATGGTTAATGGGGTGTTAGGGGGTGTTTATGGTGTGTAGGGTATTTTTGCATGTCAGACTCGCCTCAAGTTGAGCTGAAAAGTGAACGAGTGGAAGCCCCTGCCACTGGGCGCCCTTCCACCACAAAACAGCGGCCTCTACCACCACAGGAAAGCAGATAGGGACAGTCAAGTAAATATTGCCCGCCACGTCATCGACACGTATTTGAACGCTCGTTTCTTGAGTCAAGCGCTCCCGCATTGTTTGAGGTCGCGAACACTACAACAAAGTGCGTGAAACCACTTAGACACTTGGCAACAAGTAGTACGAAGTCGTTCAAATGGAGCGTCAAAGTGGTTTCACGCATTTTGTCACATCTGCAAGCCCCTGGCAAGAGACACCTGGAGCTGGAGGTGGGCCGCCGAAGTTCGCGTGCGACGGATACGTGCAGCACCTCGCGGCGGGGCCGCACACTCACTTCGTTAAAGGAACCGATGCGGCGGGTGTGTACGGGTTCCGTGTACGGGGTACCGCCGGTACCGCGGGGGCCTTACACTCGTCCACTTTGCAGCCTGACCAAGAGGACTGCACATGGAGTACGCTGGGTGGTCCTAGTGACAAAATCGGCTTAGGTTGAGTCTTTAATTGGATGAGTGTACAGTGTAAGCCCCTGAGCGGCACACTGTGACTCTGTGAGCGAGCAGCACGGGATGTGGCACAAGCAAGGCCCTGCCTAGCGGGCATCAAATGGACGTTCCTGGTGTTCGAGGACTTGGAGGCCAACGCCATGGTGCTACCCTGCGGCACCGTGCTGGTGTACACCGGCCTGCTTGACCTCATGGCAGGGTCTTACATTCGTCCACTTTCAGGATCAACGCAAGCACTTTTGAGGGGAAATTGGCTGATTCCATTACATAGTCAAAATGGCTCAGGTTGAGCTGAGATGTGGACGAGTGTAAGCCCCTGCCTCATGGGATGTCACTCCAAGGACAGTGCCGCGCGGGAGAAGGGAGAGGCCATGTTGGGGTTCATTATCGGTCACGAGCTGGGTAAGGTCTCTCGCTAGGTCCGCTGCATCAATCCGACATATGCATCCGATATATGCATCAATCCGGTAAGCGTACTATTAAACCCCTCACCCTTTGGTGTATAATTAATGTGTCCGACCGGTACACTATGGTACCACCAGGATGACGAGTACATCCGACACGCAACTTGACCAGCTAGTACAGTACTATACCGGTCACCTTATCAAACCGCGGGGACGGTGCACGGTCCTGTAGTACGTCACTTGACCAAAACAGTTTCGGTGTTGGTAAGCTTAGCAGCTCGCCGTATCTTGTCAGGTGGTGACTTGAAAGAAGAGCCCAACTCATAACGAGGGAAGTGGACTGTGGTACGGAGATATTGGATCAAAAGACGATATCCGTTTATGACCAAACCTGTAATGACTTGGCCATACTGATGTGGATGATAGCGGTCCTTAAGTGTGGGTCACTGCGTGGCCCGGCACAGCGGGGAGCGAATGGGCGTCATGCTGGTGGCTGCCGTGTTGGTCAAGGCGGCGGCCGAATGGATAACGCAATCCGTGGTAGCCTCCGCCCCGGCGGGTTACTGCACGTCCGTGGAGGTGATGGCGGGCCAAGGTATGGCGGTGCAGGTTGAAGCGACGATATCCGTGCCGAAAGCGCCTGGAACTAAGCGCTTGAAACTGAAATATCAAAAACTGTTTCATTATTTACTTTCAACTAGAATTGCGCCGTTACACCAAGGCACCGCCCCCGCCGCGGTGTTGGTTCACTCCTGGGCCGGCCCGCCGCGCCTCTTCCGACTCGTCAGAAGTTCGTCCGCGGTGAGCGCACGGGAGGCGTCCAAGCTGCTGGACGCACGGGGCGCCGTGTGCGGCTGCCGCGAAGAAGGCACCGTGCTCTTTCACCGCAGGCCTGAGGGCAGGGAGGACCTAGAGCCCAGCCTGACGGCGAGCTCACAATTAACCACTATATCATTACTTTACGTTCATCGAGCACCGAGGCGCAAAAACTGATCAGACTCGTCTGAAATTGCCCACAATCGAGGGGGCGGGTTGACCGGATCTCGAGATTGAATTGGGTTGGCCTGACCGTGATAACGATTGTAAGGCATTGGGAATGGGGCGACTTGTGGAGGCGGCCGTGTGCGCCAACACCGTGCGCAACTTGGACGGCAACACCGCCGTGTGCTGCGTGCTGTGGGTGGAGCGGCCTGGGCAGCGGCGGGGGCGTACACTCTTCCACTCTTCAGCTCAACCTGACCCGTTTCTGACCCGAAATACACTCTAGAAACTCCCTAATAGCTCCTGACACCCCCTAACACCCCCTAAACACCACCTAAACGTACCCCAAGTGCACCCTCTTTCCCACGCGAAGCGCTCACGTTGAGCCAAAAAGTAGACGAGTGTAAGCCCCTGGGCAGCGGCAGCAGGCCCAGGAGTGGCTGGTGCGTCACCAGGGGGTCGTCGTGGACGCCTCGAGCCTCGTCTCGGGTATTGCGGCCACGGCGACACCGTCGGGCGCCAGCTCGGAGTTGGAGACGCACCTGGAGATGTCCATGTCCAAGGCGACCAAGTACTTCATGGCAGGGTCTTACATTCGGCCACTTTTCAGCTCAACATGAGCACATTTTGTTGCGTACGTTAGGTACCATGAGTAGACAGATGGGTCATAACTCTTCACAGACTGGACACACAACTGCTCAGTAATGGAAACGGCTCAAGTTGAGCTGACATGTGGACGAGTGTGAGCTCCTGCTTCATGGAGCTGCCCAACAGCCGCCGCGACGAGCACGAGGCAGGGTCATACACTCCTCCTGCTCAACTCAATCTAAGCCGTTTTGGGTAGTCAGCCGTTTTGTGTGCGGTTCGTGACGAGTTATCACCCATCTATGTACTGAAGGTACCCAACGCATCAGACAGAAAGTGTTTACGTTGAGTTGAGAAGTGGCCGACTGTAAGCCCCTGGCACGAGGCCGACCTGATCGGCCTCAAACTCGCCACCCTCGCCGGTCAGGCCCATCTCATGTTCGCCTGGGCGAAAGCCTGGTGCCTCCTCATACACGCCGAAGCGTCTCTGTCTCTCCCTCGTCGGTCAAGCATTCGCGCTGATACATCTACCTTGCATTGCATATGAGGCCAACGAGCTTAAAGAAAGCCATTACTGTGATGTAGCCTTTGACCCAGATTCGCCAGGTTGTGGCCCACCATGTTTCCACAAATTGCGCACAATTCGGTAAATTGTTAAACCCTAAACCCTAAAACCTACCCCTAAACCCTAAACCCGAATAAGTCATAATTGCATTGCATGAAATGTACAGACTGACGTGGAATGATACTGGGTCCTGCGTTGTATTGTATTAGACGAAATCATCATACCGACGTGATGGACAGCGGGCCTTGTACAGCGGCTACCCACTTCGCACCGGCATAGACGCCATGCACGCGCTCAGCGGCAGCCACGCGGTCGCGGGCCCCGGCGACAGCGCCGTCGCCGCGGTAAAGCAACCCTAAACCCTAAATCCTAAACTCTGAATCCTAAACCCTAAACCCTAAACCCGCACATTCTATCGTTACGAACCTAGCCACCCATCAGTGTCAGTCCAGCAGTCTTACGACTTGATGGAGCAGTGACCCCACCCAATAGGCCGGTTTCGGTGTGTCACCTGGGTGAAATACCCATACAGAGTTGCGGGCAAAGCGTCATCGCTCCGCGCGGGATAGCGGGCGCCAGGTTGAATGCCCATCTCAGCTGCGGAGCAAGCTTCAGCGCTTGGCGCGGAAAGCGATATACCGAAATCGGCCCATTGAACAGGCACATCGTGTCACAATGAACCAAGCATCCTTTCAAGATGAGATTCGCATCCTATCAGAATGAACTTACCATCCATCTGACGCGATACTCACCTCTCCTTCAACGTCAACCCGCGCAGGCGATGAACCGCGCGGAGAGCTACATGAGCACGCACCCGCCCGGCGGGGCTGTGCAGGTTGACCCTATCAGAACCTGTTTTGAAAGCGCGTATGGTTTCAGCGCATGAAGCTACAATATGATGAAGCGCTGTCAACCTTTGCTTTCAACTTCAACTTGCGTCGCTACGGCCTGGCGCGTACCGCGTGCAGAAGATGGAGGCGGAGTTGGCGGCGATGGAGCAACGGTGCCCGGCTCCCGGAGGGGGGCGCACGCGGTACACGGTGGAGGACGAGGTCATGCGCCGCGCCTTCGTGGCGCCGTGATAGCGAGCGGGCTGCCTGCACTGCATGAGTGACCATCGTGCCCGCATGAACCATCCAGCAATAACGGGTGAGAGGGCCACGGCTGCAGCAGCGGAAGGCGACGGCGGCGGCGGCGGCGGCCAGATGGGCTCGGACGAGATTGAGTTGGATGGCTTTGTATTATCTCATTGATTGCATTGCCGTTGTGTACTTGTGTGATCAAAGGAATCCTGCTTCAAGTTTCAGTCGTGTTGCGTGTCGTTCGATGTCGTTCGATAATGCCGTTGGAACGATTTGGGCTCGTCAGTCACGCCAGCTCATTCGCCGCCGTCATCCAGCCACGTTATGATCTCCGGGTGACCGCCTCTGGCGGCGGCGACACGAACCTGGACCTCGTCCCACCCGTACCCGTGCGCCCGCAACCAGGGGCTTACAATCGTCCACTTTTCAGCTCAACCTAAGCCGTTTTGGTAACACCACCCCGCGAACCCATGTCTAATAGACTGGGGGGAAATCATGCGCCCATCGTATCCCACAAAATGAGCTTACGTTGAGCCGATTAGTGGACAAGTGTAAGCCCCTGCCCGCAACGACTTCAACACCGCAAGGTGCCCAACTTCAGCGGCGGCGTAACACGTCCACGCATCCCACGGGCAGCCGTGCGCCCGCACCCATTTCAGCACCGGCAAGTTTCCGCCCCGAGCGGCGGCGTAACACGTCCGCGCGTCCCACGGGCACCCGTGCGCCCGCGCCCACTTCAGAACCGACAGGTGCCCGCCCCGAGCAGCGGAGCAACACGCTAACGCGTCCCACGGGCAGCCGTGCGCCCGCGCCCACTTGAGAACCGACAGGTGCCCGCCTAGAGCGATATAGCAGCACGTCCTCGCGTCCCACGGGCAGCCGTGGGCCCGCGCCCACTTCAACACCTTAAGGTGCCCACCCCCAGCGGCGTAGCGACACGTCCACACGTCCCACGGGCACCCTTGTGCCCTCGCCCACCGCAACGCCTCCAGGTGCCCGCCCCGTGCGGCGAGTGCGCACGTCCGCTCCTCCCACGGGCACCTGTGCTCGCGCGCCCATAATGAGCGCGACGGAAGCCACGAACTTGTTTACGAGGAGCGGCTCCCAGATTGCCAGGCCCGCGCGCGGCAGGCTGGAGGCTGCCACCGCCGACCGGCACCCACGACCAAGGGCTTACACTCGTACACTTTTCAGCTCAACCTCAGACGTTTTGGTCGCACCTCCCCGTGTCCCCCAGTCTAATAGACAGGGGGGAAATTGTGCACCCAACGTATCCCACCAAATGTGCTTTCGTTGAGCCGAAAAGTGGACGAGTGTAAGCCCCTGCCCGCGCCCCGCCCGCGACAGCAGCGCGCGGTCCGTGGGGTCCAGCAGTGGCAGCACCTCGGCGTGGAACACCTCGGGCAACTCCTCGGGTAAGAGCCTGGCAGATATCGCTCTCCGCTTTTCCCAACGTACGTTGATTCCTCATTGCCTGATTTATTTGGCATTCCAAGACGTGTCGAGCAATATCTTTCCTGGGAACCAAATAAGTCACGTAACTTCAATCTAGCCACGGGGGGCATGGCGAAAGCCTGGTGCCTCCTTATACACACAGCAGCGTCTCTCTCCTCAATGTTGAAATCTGGCGTTCGAATACAAAATCAGCAGCAGCGATATCTGCCAGTCCCTACCTGGAGCAGGCGCCCGAGCAGCGGCGACGGGGGCGGGGGGCGCCACCTCGTAAGGCCAGGGGGTATAGGGTTAGGGTTTAAGTTTTAGGATTTAGGGTATGCCCTTAAATCCTGACATGCATTGCTCGCCGCGTCATAGGATGCGTTCTCGACTCAAGAAACACGGGTTCAAAGTGTGTAACCGGATGCTCGAAGCTATATCTGCCAGGACCTACCACCACGACCCGAGGTGTAGCGGCGCAGGTTGAAATTGACAGCAACACTTGAAAGCAGTTATTTATATTTTACTGTCAAGAGGTTAGTTCAAGGCACTTTCAACTTGGGATTCATCGGGTCAAGCTGCATCGCCCTGCCCAGGATCGTCCAGGCGGCGTTCTCCGCGTACCGAAAAAGGCGGCGGCGCGTGAAGTCGAGGGCGACGCCGATATGTAGCGGCGCAAGCTCATTATGAAAGCAGAAGTTAAAAGCAGTGTATTACAATGTAGTTTCAAGCGCCAAGTTCCGGGCGGTTTCAACTTGGGGCTGATATGGTCATCCTGCACCGGCCTACTGAGGAGGAGGGGAAGGCCGAGGAGGCTGATGAGGCCGAGGAGGCGGTGGAGGTGGAAGAGGAAGCGGAGGAGATCACCCATGCGGGCTTTCCAGAGGCGCGCGGCCTTTCAAACAGAAAGCAGTCGGAGTATCCGCAGGTACCGCCGCCTTGAAGCCGCCGCAGGCTGCCGCCGCCGTCGCCGCACACCTGCGCGAGCACGGCGCGGTCCGCGGGGGGCAGCCGCGGCAGCACCTCCGCTGCGAAGTAGTTGAGCAGTTCAGTTCCTCGAGCCGTCGTCCGAGCAGCGGCGACGGGTAGGTTATCAGCCCCGCCTCCCTCGGCCTTCCCAACAACTCGTCCTCGGAAACAAGCTCGGCTCACTCGGCGTGGCTCAACAGCGCAGCGAGCGCGCCCGACAGGCGCACGAGCAGGCGGTGTGGGGGGGGCGGCCGCGAGGGACTGCACGGCGGTATGATCGGCGCGCGGCGCGGGGTGGACGGCGGCGGGGGAGTGTGTAGGTTGTCGCCGCGCGCGGTCGTGGCAAGCGGGGGCTTCACGACGACGGCAACCCTTCGCGTGCTCCATTGCTTTGGCAGCGATCGATGAAAGCATGGGACACTGGTACGAGCGTCCACGTGTCGCCTCCCGGTGAAACGGCCTATACCTCGCCTTGAATCCTACGTGGCACGCGATGCGCCTCTTGGATAATCGTATTGAAGGCACAGAATGGTAGGGCCTGGAACTGCTCAAAATGTCCTCCATCATCGAGCTCGAACACATATGAAGCGAACGTTACTCGAGCTAGATGTCACCCTGTTTGCGCACCTCGGGGCCACGGGGGTGCTACCGCTGGTGTGAATGCCCGTAGTGTACCGGTGCACGTGCGGGGTTTAGGGGGTGTAGGGTTTAGGCCGCGGGAGTGCCGCTGCTAGGATAGAGACACTTGACCGATTTCGGTGTATCGCCCGAGTGAAATGCCCATACAAGGTTGCGGGCAAAGCGTCAGCGCTCCGCGTGGGCAAGCGGGCGCCAGGTTGATTGCCCGTACAGAGCTGCGGGCATGCGTCAGCGCTTTGCGCGGGAAATAATATTCCGAAACCGGCCTATTGACCCGTGCGCCACCGGCCGCTGAAGTCTGTAGTTGTGGTGATGGGATATCGTAGTTTATTGACATCATCTAGCGTAGTGTGTGTAGCGGGGAAGACTCTTCCCTTGTCGTTCATGCATATGTCAACAGTGTAGATTTTGACATTATCTAGTGTGTGGGTGCAGCCTCCGTGGTCATCGTGTGACGAGACTCTTCCCGTATAGTTTCATGCAATTTGCTGTGTACATCATTCTTCGCGTATCACTCATTCGTTCGTTTACACAAGTTGCGTTGTTGTTTCTCTGACCATCATAGGTGGAGTGCAGTATTTCTGCATCGGTCCCCTGCAGGACGCGAGGCGGCGAATAACTCATGAACTGAGGGTTCCACTTATCAGCTCAATCTTAGACGCTTTTGCCGATGACACCTCAGCAGTCTCTGACTCGAAATACACCGAAACTACCCCCCAATATCCCCTGACACCTGCAAAACACCCCGTGAACAACCCCTCAGTGCACCCCTTGTTTCACAGAATGCGTTGACGTTGAGCAGAAAAGTGGCTAAGGGCGAGGGCAAGCCCCTTGCGCGCGATACACGGTCCAGGACGAGGTCATGCGCCGCGCCTTCGTGGCGCCGTGACCATAGTGACAAGATACTGGATGGCGTTTCCGGATTCGGACGGATTTGGTGGAGTGTCGGATTCGGGCTGATTCGGGTGGATTCCGAGCAGCCCTGCAGGGTGACTTTTTGGCGTATTTTGCAGTCTGTATGACCTTGTCATTCATGCATGTATCAACAGTGTAGACTTTTACATTGCCTAGTGTGTGGGTGCAGCCTCCATGGTCACTGTGTGACGAGATTCTTCCCGTGTATTTCATTCATTTGACTGTATGCATCATTCTTCGCGTATCACTCATTCGTTCGTTTACACAAGTCGAGTGGTTCTTTCTGACTCTGACCATCATAGGTCGGGTGCAGTAGTTCTGCATCAGTCCCCGCAGGACGCGTGGCGGCGGATAGCTCAGGAACTGAGGGTTCCATCCACGCATCCACCACGAGCCAGCGGCGCGGCCGTGGTGCTCCGGCCCTGACTGTTTGCTCATAGCCCTGATCGTTCGCTCATAGCCCTGACTGTTTGTGCATAGCCCTGACTGTTTGCTCATAGCCCTGACTATTTGCTCATAGCCCTGACTGTTTGCACATAGCCCTGACTGTTTGCTCATAGCCCTGAATGTTTCCTCATAGCCCTGACTGTTTGCTCATAGCAGCGCGGCACACATCTACCACGAGACGAAGGCGGTGCCGCGGGGTCATTGAGAGGTGGCGGTGGCGGCCGAAGTCACAGCGCAGGCATCGTTTCGGATAAAGTACAACAAAGCTGTCTGCGCGCCAAATGCGATCACGAATCACTGCAGTGACCGACCTACGCAGTTCTGGTGGGGGGGGCAAATGGAGATGTGGATGTGCTTGAGTTAACAGACGGTCGCTCATATAAATCACAGTGTAGACCAGCCGCAGTCTGCCGTACGTACGAGTACACGGCAGGCTGAAAGATGTATGGGCGTGGGTCTATTAACTCAACGATCGTGACCAGACCGCGCCTCGCGCCATCTCCATTTCCCCCCCCCACAAGAAGTGCGTATACACTGTCAGCCAAACAATGAGCATTAGGGTTTAGTCTTTAGGGTTTTAGGGTTTAGGGTTTAAGGGTATGATGATGATGGCGCGAGGGGTTTATTACGGGTTTTGGGTTTTGGGTTTTGGATGGGCGGCTGCTGACTGTGAGCTGGCGCCAGCTGCCAGCGCGGCGGGGGTGATGTGGGAGCGTGGAAACGTCGACGGGGGCGTGCATGAGGGCGGCGTGCATGAGTTTTTCGTGCTACCGAAGCACAGGGTCCCGGCACTTCGCAAGCAGGCGTGGAACCTGAAGCCAGTGCCTTCGAAGGTAATAGGTCTCCGACGCGACCGCCCTCCTCTTGCACTTAGTAACTCCCGGGGCTCGATTCCCGGAATACGACTGCGGGTGCTGCCCTCCCGGAACCCGATTCCCGGAACTGCCTCTACCGAAGCAAATCTCCCGGAATTTTCAGGCTGTCAGACTACCACTGAGTATCCCTATTATCATGTGTAAGTCCGTCGAAGACGCCGCGCTCGTCCTCGCGTGAGTTCGCACGGTCGGTCGGTGTAGTGTTATTTATAAATTTAATTTAAATATTATTCATGTATTTCATCTGCCCCGCCGCCCGAGCGACCGTCGCGGTGCACGCCGACTGTCGGCTCATATTGTACGCGGAGGCGGCGGGGGGCGGTGGCTGAAAGAGCGCCTGCAACTGCGGCGGCGGATCCGCGACTGCAGCGTCTTAAAGTGATGCATGATACAGAGAGAGAGAGAGAGCGAGAGAGAGAGAGAGAGAAACGCTTTCGCGTGTATAGAGAGGCACCAGGCTTTCGCCCTGGCCCCTGTGTGGTGTGACCCGCGCGCGGACGCGCGGGGAACGGGCCGTGCTACCCATCGTATATCCTCGTGTCCCCTCCTTGCTTCGTTCGCGTCAACCTCTCGTATGCGCGCAGCGCCCTTGATGCCTCCCGCGCGCCATGCAATGCTTTGTCTTTCACCATTTTCTTCCTCGTATTGGAGTTTTTTACTCCCAACCACGTGAGGGAATCTGCAAGGTGCTTGTATACGCATCCCCGGGTGCCCAGTGCCACCTGTTTGTATTCCACCTTCCAGCCGCACTTCTTCATTCTGGCCACTAAGCACCGGTACGCTTCCCTCTTCTCCGCCAGCTTCGTTTCCCAGTTCCAGTCGTTGCAGTACCCCACCTCCAGTATAT
>Ga0307489_10000667_pt1 | contig 21415 bp, 37 predicted proteins | sample SB12metaG_FD_202247 | JGI IMG/M metagenome (GOLD analysis project Ga0307489, IMG submission 202247) | Sea-ice brine microbial communities from Beaufort Sea near Barrow, Alaska, United States - SB 1.2 | ecosystem: Environmental > Aquatic > Marine > Coastal | place: USA: Alaska | collected... | reverse complement strand
GGCGGAGCGCTGGGGATTGACGTCGCGTCCAACCCCGCGGGTATGACGGTGCCGTTCAGCTTGGTGTAGGGGCACGAGTTGAAATTGAAAGCAAAATTATAAGTGCAGCTCATCATATTCTAGTTTCAGGCACTGAACCAGGCGCTTTCAACGCGGGTTTCAAACCTGCACCACCCCACCTTGACTGTGACGCGGTACCCGCCTAGAGTCGCGAGCGTCAGATTGGCCAAAAGTCGGCACCCTCCGCCGTTGGTTGGGTCGCAGTCGTGGATGATGACAGGCTGAGACTGCAGGGGCGCCACGCCGGGCGGCAGGGGCTTACACTCGCTCACTTCTCAGCTCAACGTGAGCGCTTTCTGTGTGATAGGGGGTGCGCGTAGGGATTGTGTAGCCCGTGTTAAGGGGGTGTTAGGGGGTGTTTGGGGTGTGTAGCGTGTTTTCTTGTGTCAGACACGGCTCAAGTTGAGCTGAAAAGTGGACGAGTGTAAGCCCCTGCCGGGCGGTCCCGTGTATTCAGCGATGACGACGAAGCCGGCTTCGATCGCTCCAAAGTTTTCAAACGTCGCGAGGTTGCCGAACACGTCGCGGGGCTCCACGGTGTAGCGGCGCAAGTTAAATTTGAAAGCACATTTTAAAAGCTCTTCGTCATATTTCAGTTTCAAGCGCACAGTTCCACGCGCTTTCAATGTGGATTTCAGAGGGTCAGCCTGCACTGCCCTACCACGGTGATCGCGGCGGAGTCGCCGGACGGCGCGGCGGCTGTGACCGCCAGCGGGGCCTCCGCCGTCGCCGCTACCGCGGTCGCGGCCGCCGCCCCCGCCTGCGTCACGCGGTACCGCGACGACGCAGCGACCACCGCACCCGCGATGACAATAGGCCGCAGCACCGGCCCCGCAATACCGCCCACGCTCACCGTGAGCCAGGGGCTTACACTCGCTCACTTCTCAGCTCAACCTGAGCCATTTCTGACACGAAACACACCCTGTATACCCCCCTTACTCCCTAAGACCTCAACCCTAAACCCTTACTCCCTAAGACCTCCTAAATGACCCCTAAACAGCCTGTAAATGCACCCCCTATGCCACAGAACGCGCTCATGTTCAGCTGAAAAGTGGACGAGCGTAAGCCCCTACCGTGAGCGCCGTGCGGCCCTGGTTGAGCGGCGTGTACACGCACAATACCTGCGAGGACACACCCGCCACGCCGCCCACCGGCAACGCAAAGTAGGGCCCGGCAAATATTGCTCGCCACGTCATCCAATGTGTTCAGAACCCTCGCTTCATAAGTAGGTGACGTCCTAATGCCTGGTATGTAACCCGCACATGAACAAGTACTTGGTACTTGTATACGTACGGTCGGAGTTTGGTGATCTGGCCAAGAGTCAAATACGTTTTGGTGTTTTGGCCAAAAGTCAGATGGTACTGTAGATTAAAATCCGTACTACGACCAGACTAGGCACTAGGACGTGGCGGTTTACATTTCCCAGGCCCCACCGCGGGCGTGCAGCTGACGGCCCCCAGAGGTGGAACAGCGGTCAGGGTGATCTGGGAGGCCGCGGGGAGGGAGCGCAGCGGGATGCCGTCTTCGTCCACCGGCGTCCAGGGGCTTACACTCCTCCACTTTTCGGCTCAACCTAAGCCGTTTCTGGCACGAAATGCACCCTAATTGCCCCCCAATATGCCCTAACGCCTCCTTAAAACTCCCTACACAATCCCTAAAGCACCCCCTTTTATATAGAGAGCGCTTACGTTGAGCCGAAAGGTGGACAGGTGTAAGCCCCTGCCGGCGTCACGGCCAGCGTCACGGGCGCGCCAGCGGGGAGCGCGGCGTCGGGTGCCGTGCCGCCCCCGAATGCGAATGTGCGGGCGGCGTCCACCGCGCGGGTAGTCGCCGATGTGAGGATGGTGACCTGCCGATGGATGACAACTGTTGTGATGTCGTCTGATGCCGCCACGGTGTAGTGGCGCAAGTTGAATTTGAAAGCAAAACTTAAAGCGGTTCATCACATCTTAGTTTCAAGCACTGAAATCATGGCCGCTTTCAACTCGGTTTTTGATAGGGTAAAGCTGCACCGCCCCACCACGTGTACAACCTGCATCTGCATGAGCACCGCTGGGTACTCCTCATCGAAGATGACGCGGTACTCGGCGGCGCACGATCCCACGGCCAGGGGCTTACACTCGTTTACTTTTCAGCTCAACTTGAGCCGTGTCTGACTAACAAACCCACCCTGCACACCTTAAACACCAACTAACACCACCTCAACACGAGCTGCTCAATCCCTACGTGCCCCCCCTATCCCACAAAAAGCGCTTAAGTTGAGCTGAAAAGTTAACGAGTGTAAGCCCCTGCCCACGGCTGCATCCACGACGGGGGCCGGGGTGACCACGGCAACGCTGGCGGCGAGCCCGGAATATAGCGTGGCGTTGACGAGTCGGAAGCTGTGCGCCGCGCACACCGTCGCGGTCACGTTGACGTTGCCGTACGCCAGGGGCTTACACTCGTCCACTTCTGAGCTCAAGCTGAGCCGTTTCTGACACAAAATACACCCTCAACACCCCCTCATGCTGCCTATTACCCCCAGCCACCTCCTAAACACCCCCTAAACAACCCCTACATGCACCCCTGTCCCACAGAATGCGCTTAAGTTGAGCCGAAATGCGGACGAGCGTGAGCCCCTGCCGAACGCGTCGCGCGGCGTCACGAACATGCGACCGGCGCCGCCGCTCTCCGCGCCCCACATTCCGTCGCCGGCGACGCTCCCCGCCGCCGCATCCACCGGACCCGCCAGGACCATCCCTACCTTCGACCCGGCAGTCAGTGGCGTACTCTTCCCTGTCGCCGTCTCCACCACAGACCAGGGGCGTACACTCGTCCACTTGTAAGCTCAACGTAAACTCTGTTGGTGGGACAAGGGGTATTTAGGGGGTATTTAGGGAGTGTTTGAGGTGGGGGTTGGAGGGGGCGTTTAGGCGTTTAGGGGATGTGTTGAGGGTTAGAAACGGCTCAAGTTGAGCTGAGAAGTGGACGAGTGTAAGCCCCTGCCACAGACACGGTGGTGATCAACTTGCCGGCGACTTTGGGAGTCCACCGGAAGACGTAAGCGGATTCCGTTGACCCAGGAGCTTCGAGACCCACGGTGTAGTAGCGCAACTTGAATTTGAAAGCAAAAGTTGAAAGCAGTATATCACATTTTAGATTCAAGTGCTTAGTTCCAGGCGGTTTCAACTTGGGTTTCATAGCGTCGACCTGCACCGCCTTACCACGGGGGCGAAGGGCGTCAGGCCCGCTGCGCTGGCCCCGACGACGCGCTTGACGCCCCCGCCACTGACAGAAAACACGACCTCAATATAGCGGCGCAAGTTGAAGTTGAAAGCAAAAATTGAAAGTTGTTCATCACATTTTAGTGTTAAGCACTTAGGTCCAGGCGCTTTCAACTTGGGTTTCATAGGGTCAAACTGCACCGTCCTACCTCGACGTGAACCTGGAACGAAACGGCTTCGACGTCCGCAGTGGCAATCGGCGCTGCGTTACCGAAACGGTCGACTCCTCGCAGGCGCAACTCCGACAACTTCCCTGCAACCGTGGTGGTTGCGTCGATGCCGGGGCCGGAAAGGACGCTGTCGGCAAGCACGGGCGCCCCCGGCGCGACAACAACCGACCGGGTTGCCACGGTGACCGACCCCCAGAGACTTGCACTCGTCCACCTTTCAGCTCAACGTGAGCGCTTTATGTAGGATGGGGGGTGCATTTAGGGATTGTTTAGGGGGTGTTCAAGGGATGTTTAGGTGGTGCCAGGGGGTATCGGGGGTTGTTTAGGATGTAATTTGTGTCAGAAACGGCTCAGGTTGAGCTGAAAAGTAGACAAGTGTAAGCCCCTGCCGACCCTGCGCGGATGGTCAGCGGGTAGGTCCCCGCGACGCGAGTCACCAGAGTCACATAGTACCCCCCATCGCCGCCCGCTATCAGGGCCTTCCCCAAGAACTTTTGGGGTTTAGGATTTAGGGTCTAGCGTTTAGGACTATGGATTAGGCTTTAGCGTTCAATCACCTTTGTCAGCGCAGGCACTTGAGCTGTTTGCCCCTGATACCAGTTGAGTCATCAAAGCTGAACATCTCGGCGGATGATTTTTTTTCTAAACTAATGCTCGTGTATGGTCCCTGGGATCGAAGAACGTTTAGTGAAGAAATACGTAAGGCCTTGCCCGCCATGAGCGGCTCACTCGCCGCCGCAGGGATGACAGAAGCCGAAGCCATCTCGGCGGCGGCGGCGGAGGATATCTCCGCGGATAACGCCGCGGTCCCGGGAGGCGACGACCCTCCCGCGTTGCCAAAGTCGTCGTAAGTGCGCGCCAAGTAGCGCACCGCCAGCGCGTCTGCATCGCCCAGCCCCGCGCGAGCATCGACCCCGTTCGCAACGGGCACCGCCGTCACCCAGGGGCTTACACTCGTGCACTGCTCAGCTTAACGTGAGCACTGTTTGGGGGAGAAGTTGCTGGGTTTCAGTGACAAAAAGGGCTCAGGTTGAGCAGAATAGTGGACGAGTGTAAGCCCCTGCCGTCACCGCCGTCGCCGCGGGATTCATCGCCGCTGGCGCCACCATCACGGTGAACGGCGAGCCCTTGACTTGCACCGGCGGCTAGGGACCACCACACATCGCCCGCCACGTCATCGGTGGGCATTTGAACTGTCACTTCCTGGTCTAAACGGCTTCGGCATCCACCTATGACGTGGCGAGAAGTATGTACTGACAACTGAGCCCTACGTTTTTTATTGTAACGTCCAATGACAGTGCCGATGTCGAGTCTGCAACTATGTTGATGAGATAGTACCCAGCAGCCGTCTCCATCGTGACATAAATGGTCGAATCAGCCGCGCCGGCACCGTTGAGCGTGGCTCTGATATCTGCAATGTCGGTAACAGCCAGGGCTCCCGAGGACGTCACCTGCCGCCGTCCAGGGGCTTACACTCGTCCACCTGTCAGCTCAACGCAAGCGCTATTGGTGGGACAAGGGATATATAGAGGGGGGTTTATGGAGTGTTCAAGGCGGGGGTCAAGAGGTTGTGTAGGCGTTTAGGGGATGTGTTGAGTGTCAGAAACGGCTCAGGTTGAGCTGAGAAGTGGACGAGTGTAAGCCCCTGCCGCCGTCCGTTCGCGTCGTACGTCATGAGCCGCAGCGTGGCCCCTACGCCGGCCATGATGTAACGGCGCAAGTTTAATTTGAAAGCATTCTTTTAAAGCGGTTTGTCATACTTCAGTTTCAAGTGCTTAATTCCAGGCGCTTTGAACGTGGGTTTGATACGGTCAACCTGCACCGCCCAACCGTGAGGGCAATGGGAGTTAGGGCGCCATCAGCGGCCACGTTGCCGCTTCCGCTTCCGCCGGGCAAGGTCACCACCGACATAGCCGCCGCAGTCGCCGCCGGGACCACCGTCACCGTAAACGGCGAACCCGACACGTGCTCCCCCCCGAGTGTGACGTGCACGAGGTGTGCTCCGGGGACGGCGAGGCCACGCACTCCACTGGCCGCCAACGCGCTAGTCGCCGCGCCGCCGTATAGGGCCAGCCGGAATATGCTTTTTCTTTTGCCCAAATTCCCTATCCTGAATTCCCCAAATTCAGCCTATCATGCTCTGAATATGCCCAATTGTGCCGACTTCATTCCCAAAGACGCGGTGGCAAATTGCAGAAGCCAAGGAAGTTCCGCACGTATCCAGAAAACGGCCAAAATTTCCAGAAAACGACCAATAATGCCTAAGATTCCATCGAAAATGCCTAAAATTCCCGGCATATGCCAGGAATCTTCGATTTGCTTATTATGCCAAACGTAATGCCGGCATAATCCGAATGGCCCTACCGCCGTAGGTGGTGCGGTACTCGCCGCTGGCGGCATCGTAGAGCGGCGGCGGCGAGGGCACGGCGGCGCCGGATGGCCCCGAGGCGAACACTGCAAAGACCACGCCGTCGCCGCTCAGTCGGTTCCCAAACACGTCGCGCAGGGCCTTACATGATTCACATCATTCCTTTCAACGCAACTTGAGTGACTTTGAGAGGTCAAGTGTATCAGTAACGTGGTTTCAATGACAAACAGGTGAAAGCGCCAGCTGACAGCCAATTTAAAACGGCCGGAGCATCTTGTGGTATGGAGGCGCAAGTGAAGAATGTGATTACGAGGACGGATTACCATTGGTGACGACATCATCGTGAGGGCCTGTAAATGTGTTTGCGTTAACCTCCATAGCTTTGAGAAGCAAAAACAAAACATCTACAGAGGTGAGGCCTTGCCATCGCGGGGCGTGACTGCCACCGCCACCGCCTCCGACGCGGTTGAGTCCCGCACGCCGGTCACCGTGCACGCCGCCGCGGCCGCCGCCGCCGGCCGGACCACAATCGCGCGATCGCCGAGCTTTCCTAGCGGGCTGCTTGTCGTCGCCGCGAGGCAGGGGCTTACAATCGTCCACATCTCAGCTCAACGCAAGCACTGTTTGTGAGATAAGTTGGGTGCCTTCAGCATTACGATGAGTTATAACTCGTCAGAAACTGGGCATAAAACGAGTCACCGTCTAAAACGGCTTAAGTTGAGCTGAGAGGTTGGCGATTGTAAGCCCTTGCCGCGAGGTACACCGACAGCGTGTAATCGCCGATTGCGGAGAGGTTATAGGCGATCACCAGCACGTCATCCTGATGGTTTGGAACGCAGGGGACGTGAAGCACGAAGCCGGCGGTGTTGCTGACGTTGGCGACGCAGACGGAGGAGGCGGCGGCCGTGCTGCAGGGGCGTACACTCGTCCACTTTTCAGCTCAACCTAAGCCGTTTCTGAAACAAAAACACAACCTGCACACCCCCTGATACCCCCTGATACCCTCAAAACAACCCCTAAATAACCCTGAATGCACCCCTTATCCCACAGAAAGCGCTTACGTTGAGCTTAAAAAGTGGACTAGTGTAAGCGCCTGCCGTGCTGGCGTGGACATGGTTTCCGAAAGCGTCACGGGGATCCACGGCGGCTGGAGTGGTGGCACCCGCCGCCGCCGCCGCGCCGCCCCGCAGCGTCAGCACACTTAGAGCCACGCTCACCCCCGCGGACGTTACATCCAGCTGTAACACCCCGGGCGCGCCCTCCTCGTAGAACCAAGCAGATAGAGAGGGATTAGAGTTTAGGGTTTAGGGTTTAGGGTTTAGGGTTTAGGGTTTAGGGTTTAGGGTTTAGGGTTTAGGGTTTAGGGTTTAGGGGAGCCAGGCAGATAGATACTTCTTGCCGCGTCATATCACAAATAATGCAAGATACGAGGGCTTTAGGGTTTAAGGTTTAGGGTTTAGGGTTCAGGGTTTAGAGTCTAAACCCTGGGAGGGTTCGAACGCGTCTCTATGACGTGGCGAGAAACATCTGCCAGACCCTACCTCCTCGCCTATGTCGGCGCCCTTGAAGGAAACCTGCACGGTGTAACTCCCAACGGATAACACCGTCACTGCGGCGTGGTAGCGATCGTTATCCGTCGCCACTGACATGACGCCGTCGACGCTGTTGCCCGTTCCGGATACCGGGCGGGCAATCGCAGTGAACGCGTCTGACAAGTAATGCTTACCGTAGAGTTGTTCATTGCCGTAAATGTCACGCGCCGTGATGTAGCGGCGCAAGTTAAATTTGAAAGCCAAGTTTGAAGGCGGGACATCATATTATAGTCTTAACCGCTCAGTTCCAGGCGGTTTCAACTTGGGTTTGATAGGGTCAACCTGCACCGCCCTACCGTGATGACCGCGACGGTGGCGACGCCGGCTTCAGTCGTTGCCGCGCCGCCACCTGTCGCCCACGCGACACTTGTCAGCCTCGCATTGGTTGGCGCCGGGTAGAACACCACAGTCTTGGGCCACGTCAGCGCGGCTCCCACGAGTGTCACCCACTCAGCGGGCACCTGGGAGTTTCCCCGCGTAGTCGCGTACAGGCTAACTTCAGACGCCCCGCTGTGGATGTTCGAGTACGAGATGGTATAGGTTCCATCCTTGTTATCTGGCATGAGCTTGACCTGAGCCGCCGCCCAGGGGCTTACACTCGTGCACTTTTCGGCTCGACTTAAGCGCATTCTGTGGGATAGGGGTGCATGTGAAGGTTGTTTAGGGGGTGTTTAGGAGGTGTCAGGGGGTATTAAGGAGTATCAGGGGGTGTTCAGGGTGTAAATTGTGTCAGAGACGGCTCAGGTTGAACTGAGAAGTGGACGAGTGTAAGCCCCTGCCGCCGCCCCATCCGCAGTCAGCGTGAACTTGTCGCCTGACGCGCTCAGTGGGAACCCATAGTGTAGCGGCGCAAGTTAAAATTGAAAGCAAAATGTGAAGGCGGTTCGTCACGTTTTAGTTTCAAGCGCTGAAACCAGGCGCGGTTTCGACTCGGGTTTGATAGGGTCAACCTGCACCGCCCTACCATCGGCATCGCGTGCATCCACTGTAAGTTCATTGTACTGGCCACAAACCCCGGTCGCCGCAAAATCCGAAATAACAGATTTCGCGGCGGAGAATGCCCCGGCGACAGCTTTCGCAAGCAGTGACAGCGGACTCGACACTTGACCAAGTTCAGTGGAAACAGAGTCGGCACCGACCGCAGTGGTGGTGCCTGTGGCCAGGGGCTTACACTCGTTCACTTTTCGGCTCAATGTAAGCGCTTTCTGTGGGATAGGGGGCGCGTCTAGGGGTTGTTTAGGGACTGTTTAGGAGGTATCAGGGGGTTGCATGAGGTGTTTAGGGTGCAGGTGTGCTTCTGTGTCATAAACGGCTCAGGTTGAGCTGAGAAGTGGACAAGAGTAAGCCCCTGCCTGTTGCCTGGTCCTTGAGCACGACGTACACGCGGTAGGTCCCCGCCACGGGGAGCGTGAAGGACATCACGTAGCGCCCCGCGCTTCCGGTTTCCTCGCTGTAGCGGCGCAAGTTGAACTTGAAAGCAAATTTTGAAAGCGTTCATCATATGTCCGTTTCAAGCGCTTAGTTCGAGGCGCTGTCAACGTGGGTTTGATAGGGTCAACCTGCACCGCCTTACCTCGAGAATGGAGAGGAGAGTTCCGGTCTGGGCCCCGGCGGGCGCGGTCGGTTGGTCAAGCTTTGCCATGAAGCAGGGGCTTACACTCGTCCACCTGTGGGCTCAACTTGAGCGCTGTGTATGGGATAGGGGATGCGCGTAAGGGTTGTGTAGCCCGTGTCAAGGGGGTGTTAGGTGAGGTTTAGGGTGTGTAGGGTGTTTTCTTGTCAGACACGGCTCAAGTTGAGCTGAGAAGTGGACGAGTGTAAGCCCCTGCCATGAAGGTGTCGCCGCGGCGCATCGTCGGGTTGCCGTACCGGTCGCGAGCTTCGATGGAGACGTCACGCGATCGGCCCACGACCAGGGGCTTACATTCGTCCACTTCCCAGATCAACTTGAGCCGTTTCTGACACAAACGCACACCCTAAATACGGGCAAATACCCGATAACAACCCCAAACCACCCCCTAAACGCCCCCTACATAACACGTAAACACACACCCTATCCCACTGAAAGCGCTTACATTGAGCTGAAGAGTGGACGAGTGTAAGCCCCTGCCCACGACGGCGCCGCCCAATGCGCGGCCGGATATGACCGAGTGAGACGGCGAGGTGGCGGCGGCGGCGATGGCCACGTTGAACGGCGAGCCCACGGGCGATGCCGATGGACAGGGCCTGCCAGATATCGCACGGCACGTCATATCATAATATATCAATCAAGAAACGAGGGATCATAATGCGTTGAATCAAGGTAGCAGGCTATATCTGGCAGATATCGCGCGGCAAGTCATATTATTCTATATAAATCAAGAAACGAGAGATCATGACCCGTTGGATAACGTAGCCGGCAATATCTGGCAGGCAGAGTGACAAGACATCATCCGATATCGATATGGGAGATCGGACGTCAATGATATATCGATAGAAATATCGATATGGAATATGGGTTATCGGTATGGGGCATGGTATATTGATATGGTTATCTACCATATCGATATGGTCATCCGGGATATTGATATGGGATATGGCCTAATGACACGGGATGTGACAGTATCGATATGGTCATCTTCCATATCGATATGGGAGATATTGTCACTCTGCTAGCAGGCCCTACCGCCGCGGCCCCACTGCCCACACTGACGCTCACCACCAGAGCCCCCGCCACGAGTGAACGAAACGCCAGTTTATAATCCTCCGCCGCCGACAAGCCTACAACAGCACCCGCAGCCCTCACGTACGCCGCCACTTCAGGCGCCAACGTCGCGCTCCCGGCGTTCACGTCGATCGACGCCGACACCGGGTCGTTCATCCCCGTGCGAATGTTCCCGTAAATATCACGGGGCGTCACGTAAAACTCAAGCAGCGCGCCAGCCTCCGCCCAGGGGCTTACACTCGTCCACCTTTCGGCTCAACTTTAGCGCATTCTGTGGGATAGGGGTGCAATGAGGGTTGCGTTTAGGGGGTGTTAAGGAGTTGTCAGGGGTTATTAAGGAGTATTGGGGGTGTTCAAGGTGTATTTTGAGTCAGAAACGGCTCAGGTTGAGCTGAGAAGTGGACGAGTGTAAGCTTCTGCCTCCGCCCCCGCGGTCCCCTTGGCCGCGCCCTTGACGGTGGAGCGCGCGGGGGATAGCGCGGCAGGCACAACTGGACACTTGTCATTGGGAGCTTCAACCGGCAGCCAAGGGCTTACACTCGTCCACTTCTCAGCTCAACCTGAGCCGTTTCTGACTCATAGTACACCCTGAACACCCCCTGATACTCCTAAATTGCCCCCAACACATTCTAAACCCCCTCAACAACCCTTAAATGCACCCCTATCCCACAGAATGCGCTTTAGATGAGCCGAAAGGTGGACGAATGTAAGCCCCTGCCGGCAGCGCCACGCCTTGGAACTCGAGGCGGATCATGTAGGTGTCCGCCACGGTGGTGCGGTACACCACGTCGTACACCCCCGTTTCTCAGGGCCGGGCAGATATCTTGCTCGCCACGTCATCCAACGCACTTCAGACCCTCGACGTCTGAGCTGACTGGCTTCATACGACGTGGCAAGCAATGCCAAGCTTCCGGGATGGCAAGCCCTAAACCCTAAGCTAACCCTAAATCCCTGAGCTATGCCAAGCGGCTAAACCCTATACTAACCCTAAACCCTAAACCCTGGACCCTAAGCAATGCCAAGCTGGCCCTACCATCGCTTCGCTGGTGAGCTGCAACGTGAGCCCACCGCCGTTGAAAGTGAGCCGATTTCCCGTGGCTTCCCCCACAAGCGCGGACACCACGGAGGAACCCGCGAAAAACACTTCCTCGGCCACGGAGTAGCGGCAGAAATTGAATTTGAAAGCAAGGTTTGAAAGCGGTCCATCATATTTCGGTTTCAAAGACTCTAGTTCCAGGCGCTTTCAACGTGGGTTTGATAGGGTCAACCTGCACCGCCCTACCACAGCGGGAAGGCCGTTGCCGAACTTATCGCGAAGCTGGATGGCAAAGGTCCCGGCGTCGCCGGCGATGGGCGCGTTGGTGCCCCCCAGCTGTAGTGGCGCAAGTTGAAACTGAAAGCAAAGTTTGAACGCAGTTCCTCATATTATAGTTTCAAGCGCTTACCTCCAGGCGCTTTCAACACCATTTTCATAGGGTCCACCTACACCGCCCTACCGAGCACGTTGAACACCAGCGCCGTGGGGTAGGGACCAGAGTGACAAGATATGACCCCGATATCGATATGGGAGATCGGACATGAATGAGATATTGATAGGCATATCGATATGGAATATGAGTTATCAATATGGGACATGGTATATCGATATGGTAGACGATATGGTCATCTACCATATCGATCGACATGGGATATGGGCTAATGATATGGGAGATGACAATATCGATAAGGTCATCTCCCATATCGATATGGGATATCTTGTCACTCTCGTAGGGACAACGAATATTGCCCGCCACGTCAGCGAAACGCATTTTGAACCTTCGTTTCGTTAGTCACATAGCAAAATTTGACGTGGCGAGCAATTTTCGCCTGGCCTTACCGTGGGGACGTCGAGGTCGCCCGCCAGCACCGTCAGCCAGTGGCTTACACTCGTCCACCTGTCAGCTCAACTTGAGCGCTTTGTATGGGATAGGGGGTGCGCGTTGGGGTTGTGTAGCCCATGTTAAGCGAGTGTTAGGAGGTGTGTAGGGTGTGTAGGGTGTTTTCTTGTGTCCAACACGGCTCAGGTTGAGCTGAGAAGTGGACGACTGTATGCCCCTGCCGTCAGCATCCACGAGATGTAACTCTTCTGCGTTGACATCGAAATCACCGACACGGCCCACTCCCGCGAGCAGGGGCTTACATTCGTTCACTATCAGCTCAATTCGAGCTGTCTTTGTGCCCCACGTAACCCAACTTGACACAGAATGTGTCCCGAATTTGCTCAAGTTGAGCTCTAACGTGAACGAGTGTCAGCCCTTGCCCGCGAGGCGTCGATCCTGAATGAGGCCGTGAACTCGCCCTTTTCAGCGACCGACATCTTCAAGGCGGTGGTGAACGAGCCGCCGTCTTGTAGCGCCACCGCCGGGTCCGACGCCTAGCGGCGCAAGTTCAATTTGAAAGCAAAGTTTGAAGGCATTTCACCATATTATAGTTTCAAGCGCTTAGTTCCAGGCGCTTTCAACAGGGGTTTGATAGGGTCGACCTGCACCGCCCTACCGACGCGGCGACGCGGAGGCTGGAGAATTCTGCAGCGAGCGTGAGCTTGATCGGGTTGGTGACCCGATTGTAGCGGCGCAAGTTGAATTTGCAAGCAAAAGTTGAAAGCAGTATATCACATATAAGTTTCACGTGCTTGGTTGCAGGCGGTTTCAACGTGGGTTTGATGGGGTCAACCTGCACCGCCCAACCAGGTTCCCAAAGGAGTCGCGCGCAACCGCGGTGAGGTTGAGCGTGGAGCCCGCCACCGCCGTGGGGCAGGGGCTTACACTCGTCCACTTTTCGGCTCAACGTAAGCGCTTATTGTGGGACAGGGGGTGCATACAGGGGGTGTTTAGGGGGTGTTTAGGAGGAGCTGGGGGGTATCATGGGGTGTTTAGGGTGTGTATTTGTGTCAGAAACAGCTCAAGTTGAGCTGAAAAGTGGACGAGTATAAGCCACTGCCGTGGGTGCCGTGCTGCTGCCCAGGTACAGAAAGTTGGACAGGTCGGGGGCGCCCGGCGTCAGGGGCTTACACCCGTCCACTTTTCAGCTCAACGTGAGCATTTCTTGTCCCATGTGGTGGTGTGCTTTGCTGGTTTCAGTTACAAAAACGACTGAGGTTGAGCACAGATGTGGACGAGTGCAAGCCCCTGCCCGGCGTCACGTCTACGGCCAGCTGCGCGCCCCCCGCGGGCTCCAGTGCCACCTCCGTGTTGTAGCGGTGCAAGTTGAAATTGAAAGCAACATTTGAAAGTGGGCCATCATTACTGATTTTCAACTGCTTAGTTCCAGGCGCTTTAAATTTGGGTTTGATTGGGTCAACTTGCACCGCCCCACCGTGTCGCCGGAGCCCGCGAACACAATCACCGACGCGTTCAGGACGTAGCCCTTTGCGAGCGTCACCGCGGGCGCAACACCTCGGTATACGCCCCCGCCAACGTGCGCCAGACCCACGGAGACGGACTCGAAAGCCGCCGCCAATGCCGCCGCTTCCGCCACCGCTGCCACCTCCCTCGATGCAGGGGCTTACACTCGTCCACTCTTCAGCTCAACTTAAGCGCCTTCTGTGTGACATGGGGTGTAGTTAGGGGTTGTTTCGGGGGTGGTTATGGGGTGTTTAGCGGATGGTAGGGGTGTTGAGGGTGTGCTTTGGTGTCAGAAACGGCTCAAGTTGAGCTGAATAGTGGACGAGTGTACGACCCTGCCTCGACGTCATGTTGGCAGTGGTGGTGGTAGTGGTGGTGACCGCGACAGAGGTGAGCGTAGCCGTGGGTCAGGGGCTTACACTCGTCCACATTTCAGCTCAACTTGAGCACTTCCTGTGGGATAGGGGGCGCATTCAAGGGTTGTTTAGGGGGTCTTAAAGAGGCGTCAGGGGGTAGTCGGGGAGTTTTAAGGTGTATTTTGTGTCATAAATGGCTCAGGTTGAGCTCAGAAGTGGACGAGTGTAAGTCCCTGCCGTGGGGCCGTAGAACAGCGTGGCGTCGGGCAACACCGGGTTGCTATAAGCGTCAACCAGCACTCAGGGGCTTACACTCGTCCACTTTTCAGCTCAACTTGAGCACTTTGCATGGGATAGGGGGTGCGCATAGGGGTCGTGCAGCCCGTGTCAAGGGGGTGTTAGGGGGTGTTTGGGTGTGTAGGATGTTTCCGTGTGTCAGACACGGCTCAAGTTGAGCTGAGAAGTGGACGAGTGTAAGCCCCTGCCAGCACTGCCTCGATGGTGAGCCGCTCCCCTGCGGGCACGGGGGCGTCGGCGGGCAGCCCGATGATGCCGGAGAGGCGGGACGCCGAGGCGGGGACGGTAGGAGTCGCTGTAAGTCGGTTTGCCGGCGCCGCGGGCTTTACCACCACCGTGGTGTAGCGGCACAACTTCAATTTGAAAGCAAAGTTTGAAAGCGGTTCATCGTGCTTCGGAAAGCGCATGGTTCCAGGCGCTTTCAACGCGGGTTTGATAGGGTCAATCTGCACCGCCCTACCGTGGCGGGAGCACCTGATATGATCTCCCCGTACAGCGAGGCGTTAAGGACGTATGTCCCATTCACAGGCTCCACTACGCGGACACGGCACTCGTCGCCTTCCAGCCGCGGCGCCTCGCACAGGATTTCACGCGACGCGCCGCCGGACTGCGTCCAGGTGATCGCGATGGGCTCCGGACCCGGCGGGCGGCTCCCGCACGCGTCGGACGCCTCAAACACAATGCTCACTAGCGCCGGGAACCCCTGTGCAGGGCCTGGCAGATATTGTTCGCCACGTCATAGGACACCATGCAGCTCAAGAAACACAATATCACCGCACTTCACACAAAGTTAGGGCCTATCCCATGCCGAACCTTTTATACAGGGTTACTACTGGTATGACGAGGGACGAGGGCGATAGTTTGGTTTAGGGCTCAGGGTCTAAATTTAAGGGTTTAGGGATTAGGGTTCAGGGCTTAGATGCGAAGGATGACATGGCGAGCAATCTCTGCCAAACCATACCCTGCGGAGAATCCGGAGGAGAGGTAATCGCCCGACAGCAGGGGCTTACACTCGTCCCGATTTCAGCTAAACTTGAGCTCTTCTGTCCACCGTGCAACCCAACTTGATCCTGAATGTGTCCTGGAGTTGCTCAAGTTGAGCTCTGACGTGAACGAGTGTAAGCCCCTGCCCGAGAGGGTGTAGCACGCCGAGCGCAGCACACCCCCCACGGTGGCGAACGTCCGAGGTGTAGCGGCGCTAGTTGAATTTGAAAGCAAATTTTGAAAGCGGTCCATCATATATCAGTTTCAAGCGCTTAGTTCCAGGCGCTTTCAACGTGGGTTTGATAGGGTCAACCTACCAAGGGGACTTGGACAGCACCGTGCCGCCGGCGCAGGCCGCGCCCTCGGGGCAGGGGATTACACTCGTTCACTTCACAGCTCAACGTAAGCGCTGTTTGCGGCATAGGGGGTTCATTTAGGGGTTGCTTTGGGGTTGTTTAGGAGGTGATTAGGAGGTGTCAGGAGGTGTAAGGAGTATCAGTGGGCGTTTAGGATGTATTTCCTGTCAGAAACAGCTCAGGTTGAGGTGAAAAGTGGACGAGTGTAAGCCCCTGCCTCGGGGACGTCCTCGACGGGCGCCACTGCGACCGCGGTGGTGGATGTGACTGGAGGGCACATGGCGACGTCGACGGTGTAGCCCACGTTGGGCAGCGCGGAGGCCGTGAACCAGGGGCTTACAATCGTCCACTTCTCAGCTCAAACCAAGCTGTTTTGGTCGAGGAGCCGTTTCGTGGCCAGTTTGTGACGAGTTATGACCCATACTGTGGTCAGTGAGCCGTTTTCTGTCTAGTTTGTTACGAGTTATGACCAATATAGCTCCGGATGGTACCCAACGTATCCCACAAAAAGTGCTTACGTTGAGCTGAGAAGTGGACGAGTGTAATGTCATCCCCTGCCGTGAACTCGACGAGATACGCACCCCCGCCCACGTCTACAGCGTCCAGCTTCAGGGGCTTACACTCGTCCACTTTTTGGCTCAACGTAAGCGCGTTTACTGGAACAGGGGGTGCATTTAAAGGTTGTTTAGGGGGTGTTTAGGCCGTGTCAGGGGGTAATAAGGGGAGTATGGGATGTGTCTTGTGTCAGAAACGGCTCAGGTTGAGCTGAAAGTGGACGAGTGTAAGCCCCTGCCCAGCTTGAGCGCCGACGCACCCACACCCGCGTCATCCCGCGTGATGGTGACCCCAAAGCGCGGCACTGACACCGACGCCGACACGGAGGCGGTGACGCGGTTTCCTCACTCTAGAGCCCGGCAGATATATCGCTCGCCGCGTCATAGGACGATTGTTAAGTCAAGAAACGAGGGTACCACTGTTTGCTCATAGTGTACCGGTGTACGCCACCGGCACGGCCCGACTGTTTGCTCATAGTGTACCGGTATACGCCACCGGTACGGCCTGACTGTTTGCTCATAGTGTAGCAGTATAGGGCTGCGGTGCGGCCTGACTGTTGGCTCATAGTGTAATGGTATACGCCACCGGTACGGCCTGACTGTTTTCTCATAGTGTATCGGTATACGGCACCGGTGCGGCCTGTCTGTATGCGTTGGATGACGTGGCGGACAATGTACGCCAGACCATACCCCAGAAGTCTCGCGCAAACACATAGAAGCGCCCCGCGCTACCCGCCGCATACTTCGCCGCGATCGATGCCAGATCGGTCCCAACCGCGCTGACCTCCCCCCAGGGGCTTACTCTCGTCCACTTTTCGGCTCAACGTAAGCGCTTTCTGTGGGATAGGGGGTGCACTTAGGGGTTGTTTGGGGTGTGTTTAGGAGGTGTTCCGGGGTTTTGGGGTGTTTGCAGTGTATTTCATGTCAGCAACGGCTCAGGTTGAGCTGAAAAGTGGACGAGTGTAAGCCCCTGCCTCCCCCGGGACAACCGTCACCGACACCGCACCCGCCCCAACCGACTCACCCGCCGCACCAAACACGACGACGCTGTGTGACCCCGCGGTGGTCACATTTGCGAGCACCGCGCGATACACTCCCGGGGAAGTTTCCGTGAAGGAGTGGTTGACCGTGGGATAGGGCCTGGCAGAAATCACTGAAACTCAGTGTCGGCATGACGCGTCACGCTTTTCTCCTCGAAAATGAGGGTCTATTCACTCAAGGATCGCTCGGCGAGTAGGTCAGCGGGATCTCAGAAATGAACAGTTCTGATTGGTCGAACGGGATTCGGTACCATGTCTTCGATGCCAGACCCGACACTGAGTTCAAGCGCCTTTCAACACATTTTCCAACCCTCATTTTTTAAATAAAATGCCGCCCGACGGAACTTTTTTAAGGGTTTTCTGCAGGGCCCTACCGCGGGAGGCGGGTCCGGTCCGGAGAATGTCGTGGACGCGAGTAGCAAACCCGCGACATTTGGAACCGGGCTGCCGAACTCGTCCTGCGATTGGACGGTGACCACGGACGTGGCGGGCGTTGCAGCGGGGCCGGGAGCCAGGGGCTTACACTCGTCCACTTCTCAGCACAACTTGAGCCGTTTCTGACACAGAATACACCCTGAACACCCCCTGATTATCCTTTATACCCCCTGACACCTCTTCAACACCCCCTAAACAATCCCTGAATGCACCCCTATCCGACATAATGCGCATAAGTTGAGCCGAAAAGTGGACGAGTGTAAGCCCCTGCCGGCAGCCACGCTCGACGCGGACTCCAATAACGTGGCGATCCGGAGAACCCCGGCGCTCACAGCGTTGTCGGCGCGAACACCATCCACGTACACGATTGCTACATACGCCCCGAGCTCCACCGGCGCCGGGACCGTGATCGCATACCTGCCGGTGGTCAGGGCCTAGTAGATAATGCTCGCCACATCATACGATGGAGTTCAGCTCAAATCCAGTCTCCGCTTTTGAAAAGGAGTGCCTGAAGGCCCTCATGTGATGGGTCGAGAAGATACAGGTACGCTCTCGACCAATCATATCAGGGCCTTCAGGCACTCGTTTTCAACAGCGGAGACTGGCTTTAAGCAACGAGGGTCGAAACTGTGAAGGATAACGTGGCCAAGTAAATGATGCTCGCCACGTCAAATGACAGCCGGAAGTTGTACCTACCGGCGGTGGCGGTCACTTCCGACACGACAGCGCCGGAATGCTTGACAGCTTCGGTGCTGCCCGCCGCCACCGCACGGGTGGTGCTGGAATTAGTGAGACACCCGGTGAACGCCACGGCGGCCGAGGTGCAGGGGCTTACACTCGTCCACCTCTCAGCTCAACGTAAGCACTTTCTGTGGGCTAGGGGGTGCATCCAGGGTTTATTTAGAGGGTGTATTGCAGGCTTTAACGGGTATTAGGGGATGTTTAGGGTGTATTTTGTGCCGGAAACGGGTCAGGTTGAGCTGAAAAGTGGACGAATGTAAGCCCCTGCCGAGGTGCCGTTGTTGACGGCGGCCGCGGCGCCCGAGGTTGCCAACGTGCAGACGCTGACACCAAGCTGTACCGGCGCAAGCTGTATTTGAAAGCAAAATTTGAAAGCAGATCATCACAGTTTAGTTTCAAGCGGTCAGATCCTGGCGGTTTCAACGTAAGTTTGATAGGGTCAACCTGCACTGCCCTACCTAGCTTGGCAGCGTCGCCGGAACGCAGCGTGGGGTTACCGAACTTATCCCGCGCCGTGACCGAAACAAGCACCGGCATGCCAGCCGTGAGCCAGCAAGCGGTACCCGGCGGCCCCGGCTGGCACTGGACCGCCCCCGTGGTCAGGGGCTCACACTCGTTCACGTCAGAGCTCAACTTGAGCAACTCCAGGACACATAGATGAGTTAAGGTGGGCTACACGGTGGACAGAAGAGATCAAGTTGAGCTGAAATCGGAACCAGTGTAAGCCCCTGCCCGTGGTCCCCAAGGCGCTGACCCCCGCCGCCTGTACCACGATGTCAACCCTCTCAAACAGCGAGCGGCTGCACCCGGACCCCGATAACCCGCGGTAATCGCATCCCGCGTTCGACAGGTAGAGGTCCACCGCGTAGCTCCCGGGGGGCAGGGGCTTACACTCGTCCACTTTTCAGCTCAACCTGAGCCGTTTCTGTCATAAAATACACCCTGACTACCCCATAATACCCCCTAATACCCCCTGACACTTCCTAAACACCCCCTAAGCAACCCCTCAACGCACCTCTATCCCACAGAAAGCGCTGAAGTTGAGCCGAAAAGTGGACGTGTGTAAGCCCCTGCCGGGGGAGGTGTGCGGGAAGGTCAAAGTGTAGTACCCGATGCCGCGGTCGACAATGCGCCAGCCGTTGTACAGGGGCTTACACTCGTCCACTTTTCAGCTCAACTGGAGCGCTTTTGTATGGGACAAGGGCGCGCGTAGGGGTTGTGTAGCCCGTGTTAAGGGGGTGTTAGGGGGTGTTTAGGGTGTGTAGGGTGTTTTCTTGCGTCAGACACGCCTCAAGCTGAGCTGAGAAGTGGACGAGTGTAAGCCCCTGCCGTTGTACTTCACAGCGTTGGCGCCGTACCCGTGCGCCGAGTAAGCGGTGGTGGCGGCAGAGGCGAGGCCCGGAATGAGGGTCACGTCAAATGACGGACAGGGTTTAGGGTTTAGGGTTTAGGGTTAAGGATTAGGGTTCAGGGGTTAGGGTAGGATAGCTTTGGCAAATAATGCTCACCATACTAGCGCCTGTGGCATCGATGAACGTGAGTTGTATGTGTGATAGCTCAATTGGGAATTACTCAAGTGGTGGTTTCAGGGACAGACGGCTAAAAGTGCCAGCTGTAAGAGATAGTGAAAAATGTTTTACTCGTCCCCACCAGAGGCGAGCTCGTCAGTCATGGCGTCGGCCGGCGCGACCGTGACCACGGGGAGGATGGCAAAGGCATCACCGCCCCCGGCGTGGGTGAAGGCGCTGTTTTTCGTCGCGAGTCGGAAAGTCATACTCGCCGCGCCCGCCGTCAGTGGGTTCTCGAAGTCCTCGAGCCAGGGGCTTACACTCTTCCATTTCTCCGTTCAACCTCAGCCGTTTTGGTCACACCTCACCGTGTCCCCCTGTCTAATAGACTGGGGGAAAACCATTCACCCAACGTATGCCACAGAATGTGCTCACGTTGAGCCGAACAGTGGACGAGTGTAAGCCCCTGCCTCGAGCATGCCTGCCGTGGCGTCGGCGTGCGGCCGCCGCGCGACGTGCACGATCGCGCCGCCGCCGACCAATGCGCCGCCTAACGCCGCCGGCAACCTCGTCGACACGATATGAATCCCCGCGGGGGCGTCACTGCTCATCGTAAACGTCAGCCAATAGTGACCTAACGCGAGGTCAAGCGTAACCGCCGCCGCCCCCGTCCCCGTCGGACAAAAGGCCGTCTCAGGCAAGCACGGCGCCGCCGCGGGCCAGGGGCTTAAACACGTTCCCATTTCAGCTCAACATGAGCTCTTCTGTCCACCGTAGAACCCAAATTAACTCATTAGTGTGTCCTGGAGTTGCTCAACGGGAGCTCTAACGTGTACGAGTGTAAGCCCCTGCCGCGGGCGTGCTCCCCGCCGCCTTCTCGCAACGTGCCAACGCCGCCGCCGCTAGCCAGGGGCTTACACTCGACCACTTTTCAGCTCAACTTGAGCCGTATCTGACACAAGAAAACACCTTACACACCCTACACACCCCCTATCGCCCCTTTAACACGGGCTACACAATCCCTACGCACACCCTGTCCCATACAAAGCGCTCAAGTTGAGCTGAAAAAGTGGACGAGTGTAGGCCCCTGCCGCTAGCGCGACCCACTCGTAGCTTTTCCTGCCAAACCATGCCTCCCGCGGCGCCCCCTTGCAGAAACAGGACCGCGACGCAAACGCCACGAGCTCTGTGCAAAACCCAGCGTTCCCCTCCCCGGCGGCGAACGCCGATGCCAGCGAGGTGGTGCACTCGGAGGAGGTCATGGGGACAGTCGCCAAGATGTAGCGGCGCAAGTTGGATTTGAAAGCAGAAGTTGAAAGCAGCATATCATTCTTTAGTTTCAATCGCTTATTTCCAGGCGGTTTCAACTTGGGTTTGATAGGGTCAACCTGCACCGCCCTACCAAGAGGTGGCGGCGGCTGCTAGCAGCAGCAGCCGGGGACGATTGCGCCGCCCCCGAAACCTCCGCCCAGGGGCTTACACTCGTCCACTTTTCAGCTCAACTTGAGCTCTTTGTATGGGATAGGGGGTGCGCGTAGGGGTTCTGTAGCCCGTGTTCAGGGGGGGTCAGGGGGTGTTTTGGGTGTGTAGGGTGTTTTATTGTG
>Ga0307489_10000665_pt1 | contig 21454 bp, 20 predicted proteins | sample SB12metaG_FD_202247 | JGI IMG/M metagenome (GOLD analysis project Ga0307489, IMG submission 202247) | Sea-ice brine microbial communities from Beaufort Sea near Barrow, Alaska, United States - SB 1.2 | ecosystem: Environmental > Aquatic > Marine > Coastal | place: USA: Alaska | collected... | reverse complement strand
TGGAATCGTGATGCCGACATTATTCGATTAAGCATTGGTTCAGGCATTATTTTACTCGCTCTTTTTATTAACCAGAAAATTTTTCCAAATAGTAGAATTAAGGCGTTAAGTTAACGCTCAGGTTAAGGTAATTAGTTTGTTGTTGACCGACAATAAAGTGTCATACTTTTCGTTAGCTGATTGGCGTGAGTTGGCATTATATCGACATTTGGTTGATTTGCTTGAGGGGCGGCTTCACGGTGTGAGTTCAATCGATCGACGCAACACCTTGGTTGAATCTCTCTGCTGGTGTCTCATAGTCCAACGTTTTTCTAGGTCTTTCGTTTAGTTGTCTCGCAACTTAACTCAATTTTTGTTGAGAATGGACATTGAGGTCTGTTCCTTTGGGGAAGTATTGACGCAAAAGCCTGTTAGTATTTTCGTTTGAGCCTCGCTGCCAAGGTGACTTTGGATCACAGAAGTAAACCTGAATATCAGTCGCTAAGGTGAACTCCTTATGATTAGACATTTCGCAGCCTCGATCCTACGTTAATGTTTTATATAATTCGTCGGGTAGCCTTTTAGATTGAGCTATCAACGCACTAATAACAGCTGCTGTTTTGTTGCTACCGACTTTAACTAACATTACATAACGAGAATGCCTCTCAACTAAAGTAGCGATATAGCTATTTCCTGAGCCTACAATTAGGTCCCCTTCCCAGTGGCCTAGAACGACTCTATCTGCGACCTCTGGTGGTCTTTCACTAAGATGAACTGGATCCACTATTTTACCTAATCCTTTTCCCTTCAACGTTGCGTGTTTGGAACGCCTCATAACCCTCTGAGAGCGTAAGCAATGTTGAAGTTCTTTTTTCAACGCTCCTCTCGTTTGGATATAAAGAGTCTTATAGATTGTTTCGTGAGACACATGTAAGTCCTTATTAAGATGAGTTCGCATCAACCAGCCAGCGATTTGCTGTGGTCACCAGCTTCGATGTAATTTCATCGCAATTAACTTTGCCAATGCTTTATTCATAATAAGTTTACAGGGTTTTGGCCGTTTTGCTCGTTCCCACGCAGCTAGTTCCGCTTTGTTTGCCCTATAAATTATGCGACCACCATTGCGATTAACTTCCCTAGATATTTTTGAGGGCGCACGATTGAGTTGTTTGGCTATTTCGCGAATAGATTATTGCGAAGATATACCGCGCGAAATTTCTTCCCGTTCTTGGGCCGTTAAAGATGATGCGGCTCTTTTTTTAACTGGAGGCCTGATGCGGCCCGATTTGACCAATATGCCCTGTATGCTTGAATGGCCTCTATCAAAAAACTTTGCTATGTTGTGCAAAGATTCACCTTGCTGATATGGCTCCCAAATGATCGCTCGTTGTTGAGCATTATAATAAATTCTTCTTCTTTGCTTCATGGCACCGCCTCCGCTTTACTTTAGTAAGGAGTTGTATTGACCAATTGAACTCACAAATGACGGATATAATAGTGAGTGCAATACTATGTTTGCAACACCCTTCGTTGGCTTAAGCTATGAAATGACTTCCGACTATAAGGAGAGAACTCGTTTGATGGCTGCCTCGCAGTTTATGGGGCAAATTGCTTGGATAATTGCACCGTGGTTTTGGGTCATGATTGCTGATCCTGATTTATTTGACAATCAGGCGCAAGGCGCAAGACATCTCGCATTATATATTTCGGGTGTTTGTATCATTTTAGGTATCGTACCTGGATTATTTTGTAAGGGAATTGATAACTCTAATATTTAAAATAGAGCAGAAATTTCATTCCGAATGATTGGCAGTAACTTGATGGGAGTGTTTAGAAGTATTATTCAAACATTCAAAAATGCAGCTTTTGTGAGACTTTGCGGTGCTACTTTCTTGGCCTTCAATGGCTTTCAGTTAGTCTCATCCTTTGCGTTTTTTATTATCGTTTTTCATATGTTTAATGGTGATTATGGCGCAACCGGTTCGTGGCCTGCATGGTTCGTTACAGTGAGCGCTTTTGCGATTGCATTTATGGTTATTCCGGTTGTTAGTTGGATGGCAAACAAGTGGGGCAAACGTAATGCTTTTATCATATCTACCCTGATATCAATCGTCGGTTATACATTGAAATGGTATGGCTTCAACCCTGAAAACCCTTGGATGATATTTATGCCTATTCCTTTGATGTCTTTTGGCATAGGTGGGTTGTTTACCCTGATGTTGAGTACGACTGCTGATGTTTGTGACTTAGATGAGTTAAAAAATGGCATGTCTCGAAAAGAAGGCACGTTCGCAGCGATATATTGGCTGATGGTCGAGCTAGGTTAGGCATTGGCAATAATATTAAGTGGTATTGTGTTGAAGTACGTTGGATTTGACGCCGGTAATCCGACACAAACTGTTGAAACGATGACTCAATTGCGTATTGCTGACATCATTATTCCAGCAGGAACTGCGGCCTTAGCCATCGTGGTTATGTTGAAATATGATATCAGCGACGAACGGGCGCATCTAATTAAAGAAAAGTTAATTGAGCGCCGTGGCGAAATATAATATTGATAACTAGGTTTTTTGCGTAGCAAAGCTCAACAAACCCTACTTATTTGCGAAACTATATATTCGAACGAAAACGCTCAACTCACTGCATCTTGTCCAGCAACAAGATAGAAGTAAGGTGAGTACTATTTATTGTTGGAAGTAGCTTATCTGATCATCAAGCGATATTTAGTTTCACCTTACTATTTCGAGAGCTATTTCCATAATAATAATATTGAATTTTTATTCACCATCAATTAAATTAACATCTCTTAAAAAAAAATTAACAAATGTTAATAATTAATGTAAAGAAACAGTTAATATTTAAGAATGTAGTATAGATTCTCCGTATTTATGTAATCTGACAAGAAGCAAGGGCAAAACGATAACAAAAACAGACATAGATGAATAACTTGACAGAGATAAAAGAATAGCGTTCAAACCTATTAAATTTTGTTGAGCTTCCGCTTTACCGCAAAGTGAATCCAGTTCATCGCAACAAGGTTCTGTTTGTTTCGATCCTGTGCGAATCTTAGCGTTGGAAATAAATTTGTAACATTTTGATAACAATCCGAACCAGGGACACACATATCATGCAAAATAAAAATCGTCTTAAAAGCCCTATTGCGATGGGAGTTTCGCTCGCCCTCGGAGTGAGCTTAATGGCGCCAATTTACGCTCAACAAACTGATGAAGTAGCTAGTGCATCTTCCGCCGAGGAACAGTCCCAATTAGTAGAAATAATCGAGATAACGGGTATCCGCGGCAGTTTAATGCGTTCTATGGATACTAAACGCGAATCTGTGGGGGTAGTAGATGCCATTACTTCAGAGGATATCGGTAAGTTTCCTGATACGAACTTAGCGGAGTCTTTACAGCGTATTACCGGTGTGTCGATTGACCGTGTCAACGGCGAAGGTTCGCGCGTAACGGTGCGTGGCTTTGGTGCGGACTTCAACTTAGTTACGTTAAATGGTAGACAACTGCCAACTAACTCCGGTTTAGGTCGTTCTTTTGATTTTGGTGATTTAGCAGCAGAAGGTGTTGCTGGAGTCGAGATATACAAAACAGGTAAAGCGCATGTGCCCACTGGGGGCATCGGTGCCACCATTAATATACTCTCAGTCAAGCCGCTAGATAGTGATGGCTTGAATGCCAGTTTTGGTCTAAAAGCAGTCAATGACACGTCTACTATATCCGGCGATACATGGACACCCGAGTTTTCAGGTATTTACAGTAACACCTTCTTAGACAATACTTTCGGTGTTGCGTTCATTGGTAGCGTGCAAGAACGGAACAATGGCGCGCAGTCAGCTACCACCAACTTTTTCTCTGAAGTGGATGGCGGTTCAATACGCGATGGTGTCAGTTTAAATGGAACGCAGCCCTCTGCAGGCGATATAGTCGGTATACCGCGTAATATTGTATACCAATTAAGTGAAGTGGAGCGTACACGCACTAATGCTCAACTAACATTGCAATATGCACCACGAGATGATTTAACTGTTACGCTTGATTACACCTATGCTGAGCAAGAAGTATCTTCGAGCTATAACGATGTGTCTTTTTGGGTCGCACAGGTTCCAGATGAAGTATTATGGTCTGAGGGTCCTATTGTGTCACCTCTTGTGTATTCAGAGTTCGATAGAGAGCCTGATTTTCCGCACGCTGCTGGTGGTGGCGGTTCGAGAAACGAATTAAACTCGGTTGGGATTAACGTAGAATGGATACCTAATGATTACTTGGAATTGAGGCTTGATCACCACGATTCTCAATCATTGCGTGAACCAGATGATGAAATTCGTGGCTCAAACTCCTTCCTAACAGTTGCGGGCTTGCGCGGTAGAAGCCGTTCTTCAACTACTATCGATTTTACTGGTGATATACCAGTCACTACTACCACGGCGAACGACCCATTGTCGCCTGACGATATGCGTTTGACCGGAAGTGTTTATTCGAACTCTTGGGCCGAAATGAACATTGAGCAAACTCAATTTTCGGGTAAGTGGCATGTTGACGAGGACCAAACTATTGATTTTGGTGTGGGCTTATCTAAAGTGGCGAATTTTGAAGCCAGTAGCCTTGTACAACGAAACACTTGGGGTGAACCTCAAGCGAGTGCGCTCGGAGCAATGTCTGATTTGATGTCTCCGGCGAGTTTGTCAGGTGTGTATGATTCGTTTAGCGCAGGAGACCAGATAAACAATAATTTCTTCATCTTCGATTATACCGAAGTGGCAGCGCGTGCAGCGTTCCTAGAATCATTAGACCCATCTAATCCCTTGTATCTTGCACCTGATATTAACGCAATAGGTAGCTGTGGAAATGGTTTCTGTCCAGACTTTGACAAAGGTTTTGGTAATAACTTCGAAGAAGATACCCTGTCTGCGTTTTTGCAGTACCGGTATCAGGGCGAAATCGTAGATTTACCTTACAGTATACTAGTTGGGTTGAGATATGAAGAAACCGATGTAACATCTAGCTCAGCCTCGCGAAATTACACTCGAGTTGAGTGGGTGGCGGCAAACGAGTGGATTGCGCGTGACGATGGTACAGAGGTTCCATCTGGCTTAGAAGCGAGTTACGATAATTGGTTGCCTAACTTCGATTTTGACTTAAATGTTCATGATGACATGAAGGTGAGATATTCATATAGCACTACAATTGCGCGCGCAGGCTATGGTTCGTTAATTGGTAGTTTGAATATTGCGAACTTTATCCAGTACAATTCGGACGGATTATACCGGGCCACGGGCAGCATTGGTAACCCAGGTTTGTTGCCATATGAGTCAGAAAACCACGATTTTTCATACGAATGGTATTACGACGATGCAAGCTATTTTTCTATTGGTTACTTCAATAAAACCGTTTCTAACTTCATCGGTGGAACGACATTAGAAGATGTGGCTATTTTTCCAGATTTAGCCTTCCCCGGTTTTGGTCCATTGTTTGAGGACGCAGTTGCTGCATTAGGCGGAACACCCTCAAACCAAGCAATTAGAGACTGGATTTTTGAAAACCGAGCAGGTGAACAGGGTGTAACGCTTGATCCTAATGGTGGTGGAGTGATAACGGGTGTGTCAGGTAGAGATAACCCCGCCACATTCGACCTGGCAACAATCATAAATAGTGCAGAAGAGTTGACCATAGACGGGTGGGAAGTTGCGCTGCAACACGACTTCGTTGATACGGGCTTTGGTGTTATTATGAACGCAACTTTTGCTAATAGTGATAACGAATTTAATCGATTACTAAACCAACAGCAGTTTACCTTGCCGGGGCTAAGTGATACGCGTAACGTAATAGGCTACTACGATAAGGATGGTATACAGGTTCGTATCGCTTACAACTGGCGTGATGAGTGGTTATCTTTTGCTAGTGGCCCACAACCTGGTTATGTTGCTGCATACGAGCAATGGGATATAAACGCGAGCTACGACTTCAATAATGGTGTGATTGTGTTCTTTGAAGGCATCAACATTACTGACGAAACGACCCGCGGATTTGCTCGAGATAACCTGCAGGTTGCTGGTGTAACTCAAACCGGTGCTCGATACAATGTTGGTTTTCGCTACAGCTTTTAATTCGAAATCAAATTGAGCCAAAACTCACCATGGACGTAGTACATATGGTGAGTTTTTTTAAATTTAGGGCCTATGAAATCTGATATTAACAACATTGTAGTAGTGGGTGGTGGTACAGCAGGGTGGCTAACCGCAGCCGTTTTAGCAGCACATTTTGATACCAAAACCAAATTCAATATTACGTTGATTGAATCTCCTAATATTAAGACAATTGGCGTTGGTGAGGGCACTTGGCCGACGATGGCTGCCACACTTCGACGCATTGGCATTTCTGAAGCACAATTTATCAGCGAATGTGATGCCAGTTTCAAACAAGGTTCACGTTTTATTGATTGGAATGAAGGTGAAAGCTACTACCATCCTTTCTCTTTGCCTATTGGCTATAAAGACATCAACATCGTCGACCATTGGTTGGAGACAGCATCAGACCTGTCATTCGACGAGTTCGCAACTAATCAAGCGGGCGTCTGTCAGCATAATTTAGCGCCTAAACAAGCTACTACACCAGAGTATGCAAACGTGCTCAACTATGGCTACCATCTTAACGCGGGGAAGTTCGCTACCCTGTTAAAAAATCACAGTATTAATAACTTAGGTGTGAAACATATTTCCGCGGATGTTAGTTCGGTTAATGTGCACAATGCCACATTTATTGAAAGCGTTGTGCTTGCTGATGGAATACAAATAGAAGGCGACCTGTTTATAGACTGCACGGGGTTTAAACGCCTACTAATTGGAGAGTACTTAAAGGTACCCTTTAAAAGTGTTAAAGATGTCCTGTTCAATGACCGCGCTATAGCCTTTCAAGTGCCATACAGTCATGAGAACGCTGCAATAAACTCGGCTACGCACGCAACTGCTCATAAGAATGGGTGGATTTGGGATATATCATTGCCCACTCGAAAGGGAATTGGTGTGGTGTATTCTAGTAAGTACGGTACCGAGCAGCAAGCTTTTGATACCGCTGAGAAATATATGCAAAAACATATGCCTCACATTAATATTGCCGATCTAAGTCCCAATAAAATAAATTTTGAGCCTGGGCATCTTGAGACTTACTGGAAAGGTAACTGCCTAGCTATCGGATTATCGGCAGGATTTATTGATCCCCTAGAAGCTACGGCAATGATATTGGTTGAATTCTCAGCCAAGTTTTTAAGAGAGCATCTGCCTGCAAGTCGAAATGAACTCGGTTTATTAGCAAAAAAATTCAACAAAAGAATGGACTTACATTGGGAAAATATCACTGATTTCATCAAGTTGCACTACGTACTATCAAATAGAACCGATAGTCAGTATTGGCTAAACCATCGAGAAAAAAACACCATACCCATATCTCTGCAACGCTCATTGATGATGTGGAAAAATAGAGCACCATGGCATGCCGATGTTGAAGTAGCCGAGTCGATGTTTCCGCCAGCGAGCTATCAATTCATCTTATATGGCATGGGGTTTCAATCGAAAAGCACCCTCGCTGATAGGCGCTTAGCTAGCGAAGAGCGTTTACATCTTAAAAGGTTACTTAGCAACAAACATGCAGAACTACAAAAATTATGTCAACATCTACCCACTAATCGGAAGTTGTTACTTGATATTAAACAAAGTTGGATGAACAGGGTACCCAATGTCGAAATATGAAATGTTAAATAATGTGGCTTATGCAGACTTAAAGATTAAGCTAGACCGTTCATCTGAGTTAGGCGATGACGTCATGTTTTGTATGACTTATCCTTTTGAATTTCGACTTGCTTTGTCACACTATCCAATACTTGTATACAGAGACCCAGACAGTAATACCACCTTTCCAATTGCCTTGTTCGGATTTGAAGAAGGTGAGAATTTATTTTTAACTCAGCAAGGATGGAGTGTGCGCTACATTCCTATTATGGTGCAAAGGCAACCGTTCTCAATTGGCTTTCAGCAATTAGAAGGAAGTGATGAAAAACAGCAAGTTATTTCATTCAATCCAGAACACCCTAGAGTCAATAGTATACAAGGTGAATCTGTATTCGATGAGCACGGCGCGTATACACCGTATTTAGAACAAGTTGTTAAAATGCTTGAGTCAATTGATGTAGGGCATCAGCAAAATAAATTGTTAGTCGATGCATTGGAAAAACATGAATTACTAGAAAATACTACTATTGCAATTACACTGAAAGATGGCAGTAATTATGAACTGGTTGGCTTTAGTACGATTGCTGATGACAAATTTGAAGCTTTATCTGCTGAAGCATTAAAAGAGTTAAATGATCAGAAATTATTGCTTCCTATCACGATGATTATGGCATCCATGTCTAATCTTGGTAATTTAGTGGATATTCGTAACGCAAATGTGCTTTAGACGTCAGTTAATATGACGATGAACGATGCTACGCCAATTCAAGAGCTTCAGTGTTCGCCGTCATGTATACCCGAACAACTATACTCATCAAGTCAACCTGTGGTGCTAAGAGGGCTAGTTTCTGAATGGCCTTTAGTTAAAAAATCATTGGTTTCCAACCAGTCTGCAGTAGCTTATCTCAATCAATTTTATAATGGGCAAGCTGTTAATGCGTTTATGGCAAAGCCAGAAGCCAATGGACGTATTTTTTATAATGAATCCGTAGATGGTTTCAATTTCGTGCAGTCAAAAGTGTATCTAGATGACATGCTAGAAAAACTCGTTGATATTTCAGAACAGACTGGTCAAGCAACATACTACGTTGGCTCATTGGCAATCGAGAAGCATTTACCGCGTTTCGCGCATGAAAATAGGCTAGTTCTCGAGCAAGATCTGCTTAGTCAAAGCATTTGGTTAGGCAATCGGTCGGTGATTGCGCCTCATTTTGACTTTCCTGATAATTTGGCGTGTTGCGTAATTGGTGAACGAAAATTCACGCTTTTTCCACCTGAACAACAAGAAAACTTATATATAGGGCCTTTAGACTTCACCCCAGCTGGTCAGCCTATCAGTATGGTAAATATTCAAGATCCAGATTTACAAACATATCCGAAGTTTGCAAACGCAATGCTAAGTGCTAAAACCACAATTCTTGCTCCTGGAGACGCTATTTTTATTCCAAGTATGTGGTGGCACTCAGTAGAAAGTCTAAGTGCGCTTAACGGCTTAGTTAATTACTGGTGGCGAAATACGCCAGCTTATTTAGGTGTGCCAACCAATGCACTTTTACACGCGATGTTAAGTATAAAACACTTGCCTAAAAGTCAAAGGGAAGCATGGCAAAATATGTTTAACAACTATGTTTTCGATCCGCCCTCAGATATTTACGAGCACTTGCCTGTTACAATAAGGCAAAAGCAATCTGATATGACAGAAATAATCGCACACAAAATACGTGCGCACCTAATAACTAAATTAAAATAGCGTGAAGTGTAATAAATAGTATGACTCAAAATAAATTAGTAAACAGAGTGGTGATTGCTGGTGGCGGCACAGCAGGATGGATGGCAGCAGCAACTATAGCTGCAACCATCGGAAAGCGACTTAATATTACCTTAGTTGAATCAGATGACATCCCAACAGTGGGAGTGGGAGAGGCAACCGTCCCTTCGTTATTAACTATTCATCAGCTATTAAAAGTCCGCGAAGCCGATTTTCTGAAGGCCGTTAACGGTACTTATAAACTTGGCATCATGTTCGAAAACTGGAAGCGACTTGATCATAAATACTTTCATTCTTTTGGTAAATCAGGTACATCTTGTTGGGCTGCTGGATTTCATCATTTTTGGTTGCGTGCTAAAGAGCAAAAAATGGCAAAAAGTTTTTCTGAATATAGTTTGGAAACCTTAGCTGCAGAAAAAGGTAGGTTCGCGCATACAAAAAACCAAAGTCTAAACTATGCATATCATATAGATTCAGCCAAATATGGCCAATTTCTTCGCGGCATCGCTGAAAAGCACGGCGTAACCCGTATTGAAGGAAAAATAGACAAAGTAGATATCGATAAGCAATCTGGTCATATTAAATCAATATTATTAGAATCCGGACAAATAGTGGAAGGTGACCTGTTTATTGATTGTACAGGCTTTCGTTCCTTGTTATTAGGTCAAGCATTGGGCGTTGGATATAATGATTGGAGTGACACTTTACCGGCAAACGCTGCGTACGCAGTGCAAACGAAATCACACCGTCCAGCTGTGCCGTATACGCGTTCAATTGCTTTAGACGCCGGCTGGCGCTGGCAAATACCACTGCAAAATAGAGTTGGAAACGGTGTTGTTTTTTCAACAAACTTTAAAAGTGAAGAAAGTGCGCTCGAAGATTTGTTAAAAGGTATTGATGGCGAGCCGATTACAGATCCACGACTTATCCGCTTTACTACGGGACAAAGAAAAGAGTTCTGGCATAAAAATTGTGTGTCCATTGGTTTGTCTAGTGGCTTCCTTGAACCTTTAGAGTCCACCAGTATTCATTTAATCCAACAAGCTATTGTTTGGTTAATTAGCTTATTCCCAAACCAAGGGATTGATCAAAACCTAGTTAACCGTTTTAATCAACAAATGGCGGTTGAGACAGAAACTATTCGTGATTTTATTGTGCTTCATTATCATCTGCAGGAGCGAGATGACCACGAATTTTGGCGTTATCTACGAGAAATCAAAGTGTCTGATCGTTTACAACAGATTTTAGATTTATTTAATAATAATGGCACTATTATCGAAGAACAGGATGATCTGTTCGCTGAAAATTCTTGGGTTCAAGTTATGTTGGGGCAGGGTTTAACACCCAAGCAGTATCATCCAATTGTCGATATGATGAGCGATCGTGATTTGAATATGTTTATGCGCCAGCAAGAATCCAATATTCAAAAGCAACTAACTAGTTTGCCCCCGCACACTCAGTTTATTCAACAGTTTATGAGCCACGCTGCAAGCAAATAGCCTTTATTTGCTTAAACTTTTATCATTCGATATTCTGCTAAGATAACGGGAGCACGCCTCTTCGAAGTTGATAAGGGGCTTAAACAGCAAAATGGTCTGTAGACCTCTTCTCTGCATGTTATGTGTTCGTGATAAACCAAGCGAGATCTTATTTCCTTAGTAAATGTATTATTTTCAGCGATTATTTTTCTACTCTTTGGCAGCGTAGTTATTTACTCAAAAAAAAAGGTGTTGCTCTGAGAGCAACACCTTTTGTATTTTCGGCTTTAAATCTAAAGCCACATTAGTTCGTGATTATTGCTTTTCCATAACAAAACGCCACCATACATTACTACCTGACTCGATGTTTAACACCATTCGGCTATCGTTGTCTGTAAATTCAACCATATATTCAATTGAACCTGTAAAGCTTCCTGGATTATCAGCGCCTAATTCACCATTATTTAATGCTTTAGGAATTCCGATATATGCGCCATTGCCAACTATGGTTAGTGTACCATTTTCCTGATCTAACTCCCATGTCGCATCAGTCAATCCATCGTGAGGGGCAACAGGTGCGCCACAGGCATCAGGGTTACCGGTCTGCCACTGCTCTACCCAAGTATCATCACCCAAGACGTTGTCGAAAGTACCATCTGCAGAAAACACATAGTCGTCGTCATAAAAGCATGAACGTTGTGCTACACCGGCTTCATCAATAGCAAACCAAGATATGTCCCCCATAGCCGGACCAACACCTAGTGACCCTGCTTCTGGAGCAACTCTCCATGTTCCTGTTGCCGGAGAAACGTCAACAGGTGCAACTGGCTCAGGTTGAACAGTTTTGATCATTCTATATCTCCACCACACATTTGTGCCCGCTTCGATATCAATAATCACCGTATTATCATCTTCCCATGTAACTTCATAAGTGATATTCGAAGGAGCTGAAACGGCTGGTAGTTCACCATCGTTGTTAGCTTTAGGAATGCCCATATAGCCGCCTAAACCATCAATAAGTAATGTACCAACGTCTTCATTTTCTCCTTCGGTATAAGTCCATGCTTGACTTAATGCACCGTCATAAGGAGCAACAGTTGCACCACAAGCATCTGGGCTGCCGCTCTGCCACTCTTCTACCCATGTATCATCGCCTAGGTCATTGTTGAAGGTACCATCACGTCCAAATTCATAACCGTCATCGTAGAAACATGAACGTTGTACTACACCGGCATCATCTATAGCAAACCATGTTATGTCACCGCGCGCTGGACCAACACCTAGTGAACCAGCTACAGGTTCAACTTGCCAAGTTCCAGCGAAAGTGCGCTCTGGTGCAGGACCTGGGTTTCCAAAGCTCTCGAGTTTCTGCATAACAAATTGCCAAAATATACCTGTACCTGACTCAACAACTACTATCATGCGGTCATTGCCAATTTCTTCGATGGTATATGTCACGTTTGGTGGAACTTGTACGTTTGGCAGCTCTCCGCTATTAACTGCCTTCGGAATACCCGCGTAAGCGCCGAAGCCATCCAGAGTTAAGGTGCCAGCATCGCCATCGTATGACCAAGTAGCTGCGCCCATACCGTCGTGCGGAGATAAAGGAGCGCCACAAGCATCAGCATTGCCGCTCTGCCACTGTTCAATCCAGGTATCGTCCCCTAGAACATTCGCAAAAGAACCGTCTTCGTTGAATACATAAGTATCATCATAGAAGCAAGAACGCTCCTCAATACCGACATCATCAATAGCAAACCAACTAATGTCGCCAGCAACTGGACCTACCCCTATAGAACCTGCTTGCGGTGCTATCGCCCAAACGCCAGCCATTGAGAACGGGCCTTCGATTGGCGGAGCTGGTGGTACAGGAGCAACAATTCCGCAGCCACCAGGATTTCCACAACTTAAAGTGATATTGTCAATCAATACCTCTGCTGCACCTGTGGACTCGAATACAAACATGCTTTGGATTTTGCTGGTGTTGAGAGGGTCAAATTCTTCGCCACGGAACGCAAGTAAGTCGTTCACCTTAACGCTCACTGTTGTCCAAGTATCTCTAACAAAATCGTCTGCAGAAATACTAACCTGGCCGAGCGCCGGGAAGCCGCTGTCCATTTTCACTAAAAAAGTACTCGCAGCATCTGCGCTTTGCACGTTTATGTCAAAACGTATCTCAGCAGCATGCAAATCTTCAAATTTAGGATTGTTGCCCATACCAAACAAATCTATTGGTTCGCCATCGTCTGGATTGATTGAAATATTGCCACCACCAGATGTCACTACTTGAATCACATTACCACGGTCACCTGCAGCAACTTCAGCAAAGCTTAAAGCTCCTTCGTTGTCGAAGAAAGAATTGAGTTTAAGCGGACGCACATATGTTTCACCAAGGATTGTCCAAGTATAAGTAGCGGCTTCGTCGAGATAAATATCAAATGACTCAACTGCAGGACGCAATGGCGCTGGAGTTTCTAGGTCTGCGTTTACATTTGAGTTACAACCTTTGCCGTCAGTTCTGTCGTAAGCGCATTCATAAACGCGAACATAATCAACTTCCAACTCACCAGGCAGAGAGCTACCTTCTACCACATTACCTGTTAAAACACCGCCTACTGCTAAGTTCAAGATTAAATGAAACTCAGTATCAAAAGGCGCACCGTCTTCAGCTAACTCGTATGTTTGTGCTTCTTCGTTATAAAAGTATGAATAGTAACTTGCAGAGGTAATAGTTCTTAAGTGCACATCATTGACAAAAAACCGCAGTTCATTTTGTTCCCATTCAAGCGCATATTCGTTGAACTTAGTCACATCAATGTCTTCTGGCATTCTTTCCGGAATCTGTTGCTCCAAAGGAGATGGGAAACCATGAAGTACATTTGTACCAAAGTATTCTCCATCATCACCAACCCCAGGGTTAGCCGACTCCATGATATCAATTTCACCGGTTGCGGCCCAACCATCTGAGCCATAAGGCGAATCGCTAGATAACATCCAGAACGCACCCCACAAGCCTTGACCACCAGTCGTCTTTATTGATGCTTCTACACGACCGTATTTAAAGTCAAGCTTGTCAAGCGTAGTTATCCTTGATGATGTGTATGGGAAACCTTCTTGTACTGACTCTGCCTTCGCAGTGATTTTGAGCTTACCGTCTGATACGGTGGTATTTTGGTCTGTATACCATTGTTGCTCAAAGTTTCCCCAACCCTGCAAACCTCTATCAGAGCCGTCACCTAAGTCATAGTCCCACTTAGTTAGGTCGAGGGTCTCTGTATCGAACTCATCGCTCCATACTAATTGCCACTCCTCAGCGGGGTCAGGATAAAAAGGTGCAGTTTCGATTGTGTCCTTGGTGTCACCAACTGAATCGCCACCACAGGAGGCAATAAAGAGCCCCGTGAATGCTATCAGTAATACGTAAATGAGTGATCGTGTGCGGTTAATCATTTTTTTCCCTCGATTCCGTTTTTTTGTATGTAACAAAAAGTTAAGATTTTGTTAAAGATCTATAATAAGTGTATGTGAGTAAATTGTTAATACCTCTTTCTTGCATTTGCGACCAAAAGGTACAAGTTCGGGTTGAAGCGGACTAATATCGAAATGCAGACAAATCAAAACGAACAATTGGATTCATTACGGTGGTGTTACTTAAGATGATTAGCCATGAGTAAAGCATGTATAGCAGTGCTCTTTAGTCGCTACTCAGATGCACTCTACACCATATAATAAAATTAAAAGAACTTGGTGCTTATTATTGTTTGTTTGGTTTTTTTGCCTGCCATACTTTGGCTTCATTGGTTCTGCCAGCAAGGCTCATAATTTGAGCCATGCGACGATAGAGCAATGGGTAAGCTCGGTCTTTCCCTTGTTTTATTAATCGCTCCGCATAGCCTTGAACATCTCTTACGTATCGATTTACGTCGTTGTTAAAGCCATTTTCTCTAGCAGATTTAATTAATAAGCCATAAGCTCTTAACGTTGCTCCGATGTTATCAGCATAGTCATTGGTGATGTGTAAAAGGTTTTCACTCCCTTTGTTGTAGTCGTTAATTTTTAAATAATTTAATCCTAAAAGCCCATGAATTTTTACAATTATTTCTGGGTCACCACGAGTGTAATTAAGTGCTTGCTCTAAATAGTAAATTGCCTCGTTAAAGTTTTGCTCTCGGGAAGATATTTCTGCGAAATCTACCTGACTTTCAAGATTATAAGGGTATAGCTTAAAGATTTCCTTGTAATGGTATTTAACAGAATCTTCATTGCCAAGGTATTTGTTCAAAGCAGCTAATTCATAGTGAATTTTCCAATCGGCATTTCCATTACTCACGAGTGTTTTGCGACGCTCAATCACATCCGCCGGAGAACCGACTTCTGAAATGATTGCTTGTTTTCTTTTTTGCGTGGATTCCAATAAGGCACCAGCATTACTTTGCTTTATGAACGGAGCTTGGCTAATCATATCCTCTAAGCGGTTCATCACTTGGATCGTTTCGTGGTTTGGAAAGCCAATCCATTGGGCAGCCTCAGTACTGGATAACTTTTTATAGTCCATGGAGTTTTGCATGTCTTTCATAATAGAACGAGTGAATTCTCGCGCGAGAACATAGTTGCCATAATAATCGAAGTGCACATGTTCATGCAGAAGGTCCCAGCCAGGCGAGTAGGGCGCGCTGACTTCGTTGAAAACTTTTAAGCTATCGACAAAGCTAAAAGAGTTATTTCCTTCGGAATCTGCTACGTTTTGCACTATTTGATTTAGACGGCTATTGGTTCGAAATCGTAAGGTATCAAAATCGAGCGCTTTATTATAATGTGTTTTGGACAGATCAAACTGGTTTAGCCTTTCATAAGCAGTTGCCAGTAAGAAGTGTGAATCAGCATACTCTGGATCGATTGCAATAAGCTCTTCTAACAAAGTGATTGCTGCACCCCAACTCTGACCCGCGAGCGCCTCACCTGCTTTAGCGTTTAATTCATCCCATTTTTTACTTTGTGCCTCAGTTAATTTAGAACTGTGTGCAGAACCAAAAGGGGCCGAGTGGCGAAGGTTTACAGGTACTGACGATAATACGACATGCATACCTTTGTCTTTCAGTATTGCGATGATGTCCCTTAGGTTCGTTTCATAATGACTGTAAACCGCATCGAGTCTGGGATCATCATGGGGAACACTAAATTCAGTGAACATTTGCATGCCTTCCCAAACTATCTCTTCTTTATCAACAGCCGGGCGGGCTTGTTGTATCACAGTGGCCATTCCTTGCCAGATTCTGCTGCGCTTTAAAGCTTGGATAGCACGAATCATGGTGATGTTAGAGGAGAAGTTTTGGCTAAAAGTGCTTGGTCCATAAGGCCCAACAACTTCATTATTGCCCATCAGAATAACTGCATAATCAGCAGAGTCAGGTGGAATGCCTTTGGCTACTTCATAAACAACGTGCGAGTTAACCGAAGTCATGGACGTGTTAACAATTTCAATTTTTTTCCCAGGCAGGGCAGCACGCAAATGCGCATCAAGATGACGTGATACACCATGGTTCCTATGAGGGAAGCCTTGTGCTGCAGAACCACCCAATATGTACACTCGGATAGAGTCACTGGAGCGCTCTTTTTTGAGCGTGTTATTTAGTGGGGCAATCCCCAGTGATGCGGGATAGAACTGATTTGCAAATAGCTTATTGTCTTGATAATAAGGTACTCCATTAATTTCAATTTCGTCAAAGAAATCATAAGAATGTCCAACGTCAACTAATCTGAGGCTAAGTTCGATGAGCAACAGTGCGATTAATGGAACAATAAAGATCGCGATAATTGAGAATATTATATTTTTAGCGTTGGACGTTTCAAGATTAGTTTTTTGTATGTTAGCCATGTGCTTAGAAATCGTTTACCCTTGATCCTAGGTTTTTTTACAAACTGGATAGAGCGTATTAGTCATAGTGTGCCGATAATATAACGTAAACTTAGATTTTTTGCAGTATTTGCGTGATCTCATTTCTTCTGATTGATCTGTTAGGTAAATTGGTTATTATACCCTACCTTGAATAACCCTAATAAAGATCAATTAATGGCCAAAATCTTAGGAATCTCTGCTTATTATCATGATAGCGCCGCGACAATAGTCGTTGACGGTGAGATTGTAGCAGCCGCTCAGGAGGAGCGTTTTAGTCGTTTAAAACACGACCCACGATTCCCACAACAGGCAATCACGTATTGTTTGAAAGAAGCTAACTTGAAATTACTCGAACTAGACGCAGTGATTTTTTATGACAAGCCAATGCTTAAGTTCGAAAGACTCTTGGAGACTTATCTCGTTTCTGCTCCCAAAGGTTTCGCGTCATTTTTGAGAGCTATGCCGATTTGGTTAAAAGAAAAGCTATACATGAAGAACATGCTGCGTAATGAATTTAAGGCGATCATAGAGCTCGAATCGCCAGGATTCTCAGCCAACAAGAAGAAGCCTCAATTACCTAAGTTACTTTTCTCACAACATCATCAGGCTCATGCTGCGTCCGCTTTTTATCCTAGTCCATTTAAAGAGGCTGTTGTACTATGTATTGACGGCGTTGGAGAGTGGGCGACCTCATCAGTCTGGTATGGCAATGATAAAAAGCTTGAACCTCTATGTGAGGTAGATTTTCCTCACTCATTAGGTTTACTTTATTCGTCATTCACTTTCTATTGTGGCTTCAGAGTTAATTCTGGAGAGTACAAATTAATGGGCTTAGCCCCATATGGAGTTCCCAGATATACAGACCTCATTTATAAACATCTTATTGATGTGAAGGATGACGGCAGTTTTGCCCTGAATATGAAATACTTTGCTTATCCCTCTGGTTCGGTTATGACAACGAAAGCGTTTTCTAAGCTTTTTGGCGGGCCGCCGCGACCTGCTGATTCGGATATGACTCAAAAAGAAATGGATCTGGCGGCTTCCATCCAGAAAGTTACCGAAGAAGTGGTTCTAAAAATTGCGAATTATGCTCACCAAAAAACGGGCTGTAGCAATATCTGCTTAGCGGGCGGTGTGGCTTTAAATTGTGTCGCTAACGGGCGCCTTGAGCGTGAGGGACCATTTCAGTCGATTTGGATCCAACCTGCAGCTGGCGACGCTGGCGGTTCCTTAGGTGCTGCAATGTTGGCCTCTCATCTGTATTTCGATACGCCGCGCAAAACACAGACCGATGAAAGTCTTGACCAAATGCAAGGTGGCTATTTGGGTCCAGCGTATTCGAAGGCCGATATCATGACCTATTTAACGAAGCAGGACATTCAATTTAGCCAGCTAGATGATGAGAGGCTATCGGCCGATGTGGCGGCACTAATTAATCAGGGCTCAGTTGTTGGTTGGTTCCAAGGACGCATGGAGTTTGGGCCAAGAGCGTTAGGTAACCGCTCGATTATTGGTGATCCGCGTAAACAATCAATGCAGAAAGTAATGAATCTCAAGATTAAAAATCGGGAATCTTTCAGGCCCTTTGCACCGGCCGTGTTAGCCGAAGATGTATCTGACTATTTTAAACGCAACACTAGCAGTCCATACATGCTTCTTGTCGCTGAAATACAAGACTCGCTGAGGTTTGCTGATGTGGATCAGTCGGAACAAGGTTTCGAAAAGCTAAAGCATAAGCGCTCCACTTTACCTGCGATAACTCATGTTGATTACTCGGCCAGAGTACAGACCGTGCATAAGGAAACTAACCCTCGCTTTCATAATCTCATTAGCGCTTTCAAAGACTTAACTGGCGTCGGCGTTCTTATTAACACCTCATTTAATGTCAGAGGCGAGCCCCCAGTCTGCAGTCCAAAGGATGCAATTGAATGTTTTTTAGCCACCCAAATGGATTATTTGGTGATGGATAACATCATATTGGACAAAACTAAGATGAGCGATACGGCGATTGCACAAGCTAAAAAACGAAGTTTTGCATCTGATTAGAGCTAACGAGGTTTATTTAAACAATGCATAAAAACAATAAATTAAATGATACTAAGGAATTAAAGTCCTTTGCCTTGCTTATGTCTTGGGCCGCGCCACTACTATTCATTGTGATCGTACCTTTTTTATTCGACACAACAGCAAAATACAGTGTGCTGTGGTTTTCTTTGTTACTTCTTAGCTTGTACTTCGTTTATCCTAAGGGAATATATCCATTTTTTCGGGTATGGATGTATATTGCAGGCATTCTTGGTTGGGTTAACACGGGAATATTGCTCGGACTTGTATTTTACCTATTCATATTACCTATCGGGTTTGTAATGAGAACATCAGGTAAGTTAAGCTACCGCGAGAAAAAAAGTAAGACAGATTCGACCTATTGGACAGCTAGTACTGATAATCTTGATAAAAATGATTTGGAGCGGCCCTTTTAAATGTTGGAATTTTTAACAGACCTTTGGGAATTCTTGAAAGTACGCAAAAAAATGTGGCTACTGCCGATTTTTATTGCTTTGGGATTAATTGGCGGCTTGATTGTTGCGACTCAGCAGTCATCCCTTGCTACGTTAATTTATACCTTATTTTGATGGTAGGCACATAAATGCGAATAACGTAAAAGCTTAATATGCCTTTAAAAATACTAATAAAATAGTTGTTTTTATCTAAAAAGAAGCCACGAATTAATGATTTACCTGAAATCATTGAACCTCCAATAGCCGCCATCGCGGGCAATCATTAGAAAGCTTGAGTGCGGTTGGCTTTTTGCGCTTACTACTGCAATTCGTTTCGGTTTAGATTCAAAAACTAATGTGAATGGTTCTAAACGTAAGACAACTGACTCATTAGTTAAGTCTCTTTTATTAAAGAGTCCTCAGATAAAATCGTTTTAAACCTTTTTGAGCGGGTTTTATTTGTCAAAACTAAATTCTTCAGCGTTTAAAATGAATTAGAAAAACCCTTTAGCAATTGTTGTCACTTTGTCGCAGAATCAGTCCGTTTTATCTTGTTTTGATTGTATTCAGTTGCGAAAAGACTAATTTGGGTCGATTGTGCACAGATATTTGCGCAAGGTCTTCGCGTGTAAACGAAGCGCCTAATTAACAAGAGAGTTTGAATATGCACAAAAAGTCATTTAACGCTGACAGTCAGCTTGAACATGCTGTAAGTGGCGATTTCACGAAAATGGATGGCGACACCTATTATAAAATTAGCCATGTTGATCAAATGCCTCCATTTTTTATCAGCTTGGTATATGATCAAGATCACTGGTTTTTTGCAGGCTCGAGGGGTGGCTTAACCATGGGCCGAGTGTCCCCTGATAAACCGGTTTTCCCGTATGTCAGTGTTGACAAGCTATATGAAAGCACACCGCATACAGGTCCAAAAACAATCGTTAAAGTTGCTTAGAGCTCTGAATTTTCTGAGTCCATGAAGGCTCTAATTTTTTTGTCGTGCATGATGCGCATTGTACTCGTCAAATGACTCAGCACAATCACCTCCCTGCAGCAAGAAACCTTTACCTTCATAAGCATCGCCCAATTGCTTATACAATTGACGAGTTTCCTCAGCAAAGACCAATGGTGGGTAGCTAGCAAGTTTAGCCTCCACGCTTTTTAATAATTGTTGATCTTGGTAAGTGGGTAGTTGAAGTATCGGCTTTGATCTCCAACTATCTGGTTTCCATTGACTCACTGTGTTTCCTTCTACTTTGTTAGTTATGATTATATTTCTGTTATTTCATAATCACTGCGGTAAAACGACATTTTTAATCATATCGCTATCTAAAATTGCAATTAAGTAAGGCCTCTTCTATTAACGCAAAATTAACGCAAAACAAGAATTGAATGATAAATAATTTTTTATAATTTAGAGTAATTATTTTTTGCCTCAAAGGACAGCATAAGAGCTTTTAAAAGTGGGCCTCTAATAAAGATTTTTTCTGAGCTATGCTGATTAATTATTTCCGTGAAAGGATAATCATACAAATCAGTAATATTTTCAGCCGTCATTATGTCCGCAGCCTTTCCACATCGATAATTTTTATTATTTTTTAGCATCAAAATATGGTCGCAAAAACGCAAGGATAAATTTACATCATGAATACTCAGCACAACTAAATTACCAATGCTTGCAATATATTTAAACAAGCTCAGTCTTTTCCTTGATAGGCGATATCCAAACTCTGGATCGGCTCATCCAATAAAATCAAGGCTTCACCGCGCTGTACACCATGCCAAACCTGCATCATACAGCGGGCAATATGAACACGCTGCTGTTCTCCGCTACTCAGGCTATTAAAAGTAGGTGACAGCAAAGGCGTCAGTAATAGTGCTTTTTCTATTTCATTTGGCACAACTCTATTGCCCGTATAAAAAGTAAGAATTGCCTGCACTTTCAAGGCAAACGACAAGGAATATTGCTGCTGTAAATAAGTTAACTTAGCAGAAAGTTCGGCTATCGATATATGCGAAATGTTGGACTTATCGATTTCGATTGTGCGCTTCTCAATATCGACTAAACCCGCGATGGGATCAAACAGAGAGCTTTTCCCA
>Ga0307489_10000663_pt1 | contig 21465 bp, 18 predicted proteins | sample SB12metaG_FD_202247 | JGI IMG/M metagenome (GOLD analysis project Ga0307489, IMG submission 202247) | Sea-ice brine microbial communities from Beaufort Sea near Barrow, Alaska, United States - SB 1.2 | ecosystem: Environmental > Aquatic > Marine > Coastal | place: USA: Alaska | collected... | reverse complement strand
TAGCGTTATCAGTTCTTGTTTTTGTCGTTCCACCATCAAATAAATTCCAAGATAAATTTAAGCCTGCATTTAATCCATCAGAAGTAATTAACCTTGCTCCAAAAGGATTTACTAGATTTTCATTCTCCGTTCTATTAAAACCATAAGAGGCATTAAAACTCAAAGATGGTAAATAATTTGCTTTGCTAATTTTAATATTGAATTCACTAATGGCAATATTTTTTTCGTTTTGTTTTAACAGTACATTGTTTTCTTTTGCTCTTTCTAATAATTCATCAAAAGACATTAACTCGGTAAATTCAACTTCGGTCTCTACATCAAAATCATCCGTTTTCTGAATCCCTAAAATAATGTTTAAACTGCGTTTTGCATTTGTATACTGCTGTTTAGAGTTTATGAAATTAATACTGTCATTATTCACATCAACCGCTGCATTTAAAAAAGCCAAACGGGTAGATTGACCATAATCATATTGGTATTTTGCACGTTGCAAGCGCTGATTAGAAATCTGTAAAGCTTCATGTAAATTGCTAGTGTTTTCTGATAAACGCGCAATCTGAAAGTACACGGTAAACAACTGCAGATAAGCATTTTCTATGGTTTCTCTGGCTTGCAACTCAGTTAGGCTATAGGTTTCTTGTAATTGTTGATAATTATATTTTCTGCCCAAACCATCAAATAATGTATAATTAAGGGCTAAAGAAGCGCTATATGATTTTGTAATTACTCCATTTCCTTCTCTTTCAGCATCAGTGTTTGTTTCTGGATCTGTAAATATGATTTTTTGATTGTTTCTACTGTAATTTGCTCCAGAAGTTGTAGAAACAGTGGGCAAAAATCCTGAGTTTAAAATTCCTGAATTATTTTTTGCTACTTCTACATTATTTGCCGCAATTTTAATTCCGTAATTATTTTGCAATGTAATTCTCAAGGCTTCTTGTTTAGTCAATATAGTTTGTGAAAACAGTTGAAAAGAAAGCAATAGAACAAGGTAAAATAGGTGTCTTTTAATCATTGTCATCAAATTTAGATTCTATAATGGCTCTTTCAACTTCTTCTTTCGATACAGAATTCCCTGTAATAAGCCATTTTACAAAGACTTTCACACTGTTTGAAACCGATAATAACAATGGCAGCATTACTAATGTTAAGACCGTAGCAATTGCAATTCCATAAGCAATAGAAATTGCCATTGGAATTAAAAATTGAGCCTGCCTGCTTTTCTCCAATAACAAGGGGGCTAAGCCGGCAGCGGTGGTTAATGAGGTTAGGAAAATAGCTCTAAAACGAGATTGACCCGCAGAAATTAAAGCATCGTCATATTTCATTCCTTCCTTTAGAAAACTATTAAATTTTCCTATTAACACCAAACCATCATTAACCATAATTCCTATTAAGGCAATAATCCCTAACCACGATAAAATTCCAATTGGAAATCCATGGAAAAAGTGCCCCCAAACAACCCCAATCATACTAAAGGGAATCATGATAATTAATAGAATAGGTTGACTAAAGGAGCGAAAAGTAAAAGCAATTACCATATAGATTAAGAGTAAAATAATAGGGCCTATAATATTTACAGAGTCGGTTGTTTTTTTTGCTTCCCTATTTTGACCTTCATACAAAGGAGTCACTGATGAATATCTTGATAAGATTTCTGGCATTATCCGTGTTTTAATATCCTCTAAAATATCGGTTGCTCCTTCGGCTGGATTTTTTACATCGGCCGTAATTTGAATTTCTCTTTGTCCTTTTAAGTGATTGATTAATACATCTCCCCGTTCTATTTCATAATTGGCAATTTCAGAAAACGGAATTCGAGTTCCGTTTGGTGCCACTATTCGCATATCGTCTAAGTCTTTAATAGATGATCGGTCTTTTTTGTCATATCGAACCCAAACCTTAATTTCGTCTTGCCCACGTTGAAAACGTTGCGCCTGAAATCCGAAGAAACCATACCGAACTTGAGACATGACAGATTGCAAATTCAATCCTAACAAATAGGCATTGTCTTTTAATGTAATTCTTACTTCTTTAATTCCGGCGGGATCATTGTCTGTAACATCTTTTAAAAGCGGATTGTTTACCAAATCCATCTTTAACTCTTCTTTTACCGCTTTTAAGTCTTGAATATTATTTCCCAATAAAGAAACAGCCACAGGACTTCCGCCAAAGTTTCCTCCAGAACCAAAAGTTAAACTTTCAACCCCAAAGACTTTCCCTACTTTTTCTCTAATCGTATTGGTGATTTCTGGCGATGAAAAATCTCGGGATTCTCCTGGCAAGAGATTCACGGTGAGCGTGGCATTTGAGGTTCCTGGGCCTACTCTTTTAATGACATTTTGAACCACTTCAACATTTCCTGTTTGCTTTGCGCTATATGTGGTATTCGCTTCCCAAACTTTTTCTTCGATAAATGAGATAATAGAATCTGTGATCTGCTCATTGGTTCCTTGAGGCATGTCTAAAGAAATCTGGATTCGATCACTTGCTATGGAAGGAAAAAATGAGGTTTTTACAATGCCGCCGCCAATGGCAGCAAAACTAAAAATTAAAATAGCAATTGGAATTGTAAACGCCAATAACTTATATTTTAAACAAAATTTAAGAAAAGGAACATAATACTGATCTCTAAACGCCATTAAAACGCCGTCTGCCTTTTCATTTACTTTCGTAAAAAAAGTATCTAGCTTATTTTGCTTTTTTAGAATTCCATTTTTATCTCTTTTTCTTTCCAACGCCTTGGAATGTGCAATATGTGCTGGTAAAATAATCAATGCTTCTACTAAAGAAATGGTTAATGTTAATATCACAATAACAGAAACTTCTCCAAAAAAACTACCGATTCTCCCATCTACAAAAAAGAAAGTTGAAAACGCAATAATGGTGGTTAAAATTGCCGATACAATGGGTGGAATTACTTCGATGGTTCCATCTATGGCCGCCTTTATTTTCGATTTTCCTAAATCGTAATAATGGTGATAAATATTTTCACCAATCACAATTCCGTCATCCACCAAAATACCAATCACGATAATCATTCCGAAAAGCGATAGCACATTAATGGTTACCCCAAATTGAGCTGCAAAAATAAACATCCCAAAAAATGCGATAGGCAATCCAAAAGCTACCCAAATGGCTAGTCGTACGTTAAGAAATAAAGCTAAAAAGAATAAGACCAAAAGAATCCCAGCGATACCATTATTGATTAATAATTTTGTTCTTCCGTTTAATGTAATAGAAGCATCACTTGACACGTTTAATTGCACATTTTCATGTTGCTGATTAAATTTATCGATATACTCTTTAATTTTATCTGCAGAAGAAATTAAATCTTCATTATTGGTATTACTTACTGTAATATTAATAGCAAGATTTCCATTATAATATAATCTGTCTGGGTTTTCAGACCAAATATCCTTCACTTCTGCAATGTCTTGAAGCCTAATAATATTTCCAGAAGTATCGGCTCTAACAATAAGATTTTGCAATTCTACACCGTAATAAGAACGATTGCTTGCTCTAATGAGGTAGTTTTCTTCTATGGTTTTTATGTTCCCTCCTGTGATTAAAATATTAGAATTCCGAACCGCATTGGCTACGTCTGTAAAAGACAAATCATAGGCACGCAAATCATTTTCTCTTACAGCGATTTCAATTTCCTCGTCTGGAAAACCCGAGATCGCCACTTGAGAAATCCCTTCGATTCCTCGCAAGTCACTCTCTACATTTCTGGCATATTGTTTTAAAGAAGAAAGTGAAATATTTTCCCCGCTCACCGTAAAACTAATGGTGGGTCTTATGCTTTCTACCTTCGCAATGACCGGAGGCTCCATACCACTTGGAAAAGAGGGAACTCTATCTACCGCATTTTTCACATCCGACAAAACAATATCAATATTTTTTCCTTTTTCTACTTCAACCCTTAAACTTGCAGCATTTTCTCTAGAAATAGATGTTACACGTTCTACGCCAACAATTCCCTTTAAATTATCTTCTATTTTTAAAACAACCCCTTCTTCAATTTCTTGAGGAGATGCTCCTGGATACACCACATTAATGCTAATTAATTCTGAATCTTTCAGCGGAAAAAATGACGATTTCATGCTTACAGCACCTAAAACACCAAAAACAATAAAAGCAATGATAATTATATTAATCGCAACGGGATACTTTATAAAATACGTAATTATTTTTTTCATCAATTACTTGCTTTTATTAATTTTTACAATCATCCCATTATACGCACCAGGTAAACTTTTGATGAGTATTTTTGAATTATTTTCTAAGCCTTTTACAATCACCGTTTCAGAACCAAAATAAACGGGATCTATGGCAACCAAACTTAAAATACTATCGTTTTTAACCAGATATACTTGTTCATTATCGATTAGTAATTTTCTAGAAATTTCCATTGCATCTTTTTCTGCCCTAGCAGTGATAGCGGCTTCTAAAAACATCCCTTCTTTTAAATCTTTATGGGCCACTTGTATAAATACTTTGATGGTTTGTGAAGTTCGATCAACTTTTCCGTTTACACGAATTATTTCACCTTTGTATTCCTTTGTCTTGTCTAAATTTGATAGCGCCACCGCATTACCCACTTTTAATAAATCGCCAAATTCAGCGCTTATAAAAATTTCCATTTCAAAAATGGAAGGATCAATGAATTCTCCCAGTTTTTGCCCCACCCTTATTAAGGTGCCTGGAGTAACCAATGCCTCTGTTAAAACACCACTAAAAGGGGCTTTTATAATGTGCTTTAAAAACCTTACTTCTAGGTTTTTAACATTGTAATAAGCGGTGGTAATTCCTCTTCCTGTAATAAAATATTTTTCTTTGTCTGAAAAAGTTTCTGGCAGTTTTGGTATGGGCTTATTAATGTAGAAATTTTTCAAGTAGCTTTCCCATTTTTCGAATTCCTTTGGATAATCCAAAAGGATATCTGGTATCATTGAAGTAATTAAATTTAATAAATTACTTTTTTGCGCCTGTAAAGAAGCATAAAACTCGTCGCTATTAATACTTAATAAGGTTTCTTCTTTACGAAACCTCGATCCCTCTTTAAATGGTTTTGGCAAGGATTTTAAAACCCCTTGAACCTCAGAATACAATTCTATTTTTTGTTTAGCCATTAGATTTCCGCTGGCTGTTAATACAATTGGAACTTCTTTATTTTGAACAGTTTCTACAAAAACACTTTTAACAATTCTTTCAAATTTTGGTTTTGGTCTTTGATTGTTTTCTACTAAATATTTTGCAATAAAAATAGTGCCTACTAGTAATAAACCCCCTAGAGTGGAAAGAATTATTTTTCTCATAATATAATGGGTGTTGTTATTTGTCAAAATTTAACAATACAAATATACTTGATAGCCTTGTGTTCTTTTTTACTATTTCCTTAAAGAAAAGTTAATTTTGTTTAAACACGGATGAAATACATCTCAAGAATTCACCTGCCCGGGTTGCGCAATAATTTACAGACTTCCCAAGACTCGAGTTCGTCGAAGCTAGCATACTGGGCCGATAGGTGTCAAAAAACAGCATATAACTTTAGCGCAGAACCTTTAGACACCTCTTTTTTGAAATAATAATTTTAAGAGAAAAACGAAGAAAGCAAGATTTAAGTATATGTTTTAACTATTTCTTTTTTAGTAAGAAATTTCTCGAGATCTTTGCAATTAATTAAAAAAAGAGTCACAGGCAACCTCATTAAGAAAACAGAAGTTATCGCATACTTCGTAAACAACTCCAAAGATGTTAAATACAATAAATGTTGAATTTTTGTCCTATGACTAAACTCGTTTTATTTTACAATTCGATTACTGAAATTCCCACGGAAACCTGGGACGAATTAAATTGCGCAAGCAACCTTTACTTTAGTCCAAGCTATCTAATTTCTATAGAAAAGAACAATCCTCAAATCTCTTTTTTTTATCTTGTTTTAATTGACGATACCCTAAAGCCAATTGCTTTCTCTTATGTTCAAATTATTGATTTTAAAATAAAAAAACATCCAATTGCGGCTAATAATGAGCTAGAAAAAACGAAATCCTTTTTGAGAAAAATTCTATTTCCAGAAGAAAAACCTTTTAAAATTCTAGTTTGTGGAAATACTTTTGTGAGTGGAGAGCACGGTGTTTTTATAAAGCCTGGTCATGATGAAAAAAAAGCCATTAAAGCGCTAACCAAAGGCATCTTGTACGAGGTGAATTCTAACCGCAAACTAAATAAAGATATCCGTCTTTTTTTGCTAAAAGATTTTATGAATGAATCTCTCTCTTTCACCAATGAATTAAAAGAATTAAATTATTCTTCTTTTAATGTTGAGCCCAATATGACTATGAACATCCAGGGTAAATGGCTTCATTTTGATGATTATTTAGCCTCAATGAAAACAAAATTTAGGGTAAAAGCCAGAAAAGCACTGAAACAGAGTAGTGAGATCTATGTGAAAGAAGTTTCATTAAAAAACATAGAAAGACAGTTGCCAAACATGACCTTATTGTATCAAAAAGTAGCAGAAAAAGCGTCCTTTAATTTTGGAGATTTCAATTTAGAAACCTATCGAACATTAAAAGAAAATTTAGGTGAAAAGTACATCCTAAAAACCTATTGGTTGGATGATAAAATGGTTGGTTTTATCTCGGGAATTCTAAATGAGAAAAGCCTAGATGCTCATTTTGTTGGCATTGACTATGCGCTTAATAGAGAATATGCTATTTATCAAAAAATGCTGTACGACTATATCTCCATTGGAATTAAAAATAAGGTAAAAATTATTAATTTTGGAAGAACTGCTAGCGAAATAAAAAGCTCTGTTGGTGCAATTCCAAAAGCATTAACTATCTATATTCGTCACAAAAGAACCCTCAAAAACAAATTATTAAAGTTATTTTTGCAACAAATAGCGCCAACACCCTTTAACCAAAAACACCCTTTTAAAACCTCTCAAAAAGATGAAAACAGTTAGCGATTTAATCGAAATTTTAACGTTAGAAGATTTAGGGAATAATGAATTTAACGGAATTAGCAAAGCCGTTGGGAGTCCTCATGTTTTTGGTGGTCAAGTTTTAGCTCAAGCTTTAAATGCCGCGTATAGAACTATTTCTAAAGAACGCATTTTACACTCTTTACATGCTTATTTTCTGGAAGCAGGAAACTTAGAAATTCCAATTACGTATAAAGTAGAAGAAACCAGAGACGGTGGAAGCTTTTCAACAAGAAGGGTAAAAGCGATGCAAAAATCACAAACCATTTTTATTTTAGCGGCTTCGTTTCAAAAAAAGGAAGAAGGCTATGAACACCAGATTTTCCCAAACAAAGATATTAAACAACCTGAAGACCTGCATAGTTGGGATGACATGGTGCTGCAACTTGGAGACTTTCTCCCAAGAAAAATAAAAGAATTCTTGAGTATTGATCGCCCGATTGAATTTAAACCAGTAGTGGTTCAAAATCCACTAGACAGCAAAGACTTACCCCCTATCGAAGAGGTTTGGTTTCGCCTAAAAGGAGATGCTAGTCATTTAGCTTTAGCCATTAAGCAGCAGATTTTAACCTATATTTCTGATTATAACGTATTAACTGCCGCTATAAATCCAAATGCTAGCAAAGCAAATTGGGGAAATTTACAAACAGCCAGTTTAGATCATTCCATGTGGTTTTTTAGAGATTTTGATTTTGATGATTGGATGCTTTTCTCTGCCACTTCTCCGAACACCTCGGGCGCAAGGGGCTTATCTACAGGAAATATTTTTACTAGAAATGGAAAATTAGTTGCTAGTTTTGCGCAAGAAGGATTATTAAGACCTTACAAAAAATAAATAATTATGGATGCTTTTATATATGTATTAACCACTAACGGACTATTATTTGTTTTGAGTATTATCTTTTGGTTTTTTCCACCAAAAAAAATCAATCGTCTCTATGGCTATAGAACCCATAAATCGATGTTAAACAATGATATTTGGGAGTTTTCAAATACGGTATTTAATAAAAATTTACTTATTTATACAGCTATTTCTCTTTTTGCAGGTTTATTATTTGCTTTTACGGTTCCAGAAAAAACAACTTGGCAGCCCATGGTTTTGGTACTCTTAACCCTTTTAGTTTGCATTATAAAAACAGAAAGAGCCCTTTCAGACGCGTTTGATGAAGAGGGAAATAAGAATAAAAAATAAGTTTATTTTCTTAAAGACTGTGAAATAAAACAGCAAACGTTACGGTTATAAAACAAACAAGAAGTTGATTGTTTCAAAGAACTACCTAAAAACAGTTTCAAAAATAGCCAAAGATTTTGGGTTTCTAAATCCATCTAAATGTAAACTGTAAAATTTTAAAATCAACTGTAATACTTTTTGTCTTTCTGCTTTGCCAAAAGACACCTGTTCTATTTCATTAAAATTGAGGTTTAACAATTTTTTAAATTGATAAAAATCATTTCCAGAAACCACATCTTTGCCATTTACTGCATCTGTAAAATTCCCTTCAAGTAAATCAAAAGCCAAAGTGTTTTTTTTTGAAACATCCGGATAAAAGCCTAAAAATTGCGTTAAATTTAGCAAGAAAAGGAGGTGGAAGTTTGCAATTTTTCCGTGGGTATCTAACCAGATTAATGAGTTTTCTAAATATTCATATAATAAATCATTGTTCTCTTCTTCTTGAATACAAAAGGACAGCACTTCCGATAAAAAAAGTACCATCGATTGCTTTATTATATTGGTATAAATGGTGGTATAAGGATGTAAAATATGTGCTTCTTTAATGGAGTTTAAATTGCCTTTGGTATTGTGGTTTGCTATGATATTTAATTGGGTTAAAACTTGAAAGTATCCTGCTTTTAATGGTGTTTTCTTGGCAGATAATACCCCACGAATTAAATATGTTTTTAGGCCTTCTTGTTGAGTAAAACATTTTACAATTAAACTGGTGTCGCCATATTTAATCACAGATAAAACAATTGCTTTTGTGCTTATGACTGCCATTAGTTTACAATTGCAATTTTTGCCGTAGTACTTTCAGAACCATCTTTATTAATTAGTAATATAATATAAACTCCAGACGCTACTTTTCTTCCTGCCAAATTGGTTTTGTCCCAAACTACTTTTCCACCTTGTAATTCTTGACCTTCCACTACATTAGTTTCGTGCACTAAATTCCCAGAAACATCTAAAATTTTAACATTTGTACCCTTAGGTAAATGCGTTCCATTGCGCCCATCAATTGTAACTGTTTCATGATTTTTTAATGCTGGATTTGGATACGCATAGACGTCCCCCAATGATTCCCCAAAAGGGGACACATTACTGTTGTATGCAACAATTCCTTTGTCTGTTGCAAAAAACACTTTTCCTGTTGACGTATCAACTCGTATTTTTACTATTTTATTTGAGGGTAAAGGTGAATTTTGAGTGCCAAAATTTGCCAAGGTGGTTTGTCCGTTAGGATTGGTATATACCACCCCTCCATTTTCGGTCCCAAACCATTTATTGTCTGCTCCGTCTACCTCTATGCTGTTGATGGTTTGATCGCCTAATAATCGCTTAGGAATTCCATCATCTAAAATAATAATGGGCGCTGCGTCTACATTTTGAGCGTCAAAAACACTAGCTGCATTGCTATAAACCACCAAACCAGACGAGGTTCCTATCCAAATTCTATTGCTCGCATCCACTTCTATGGTTTTCACCTTCAAATCTGGCAACCCTCCTTGGGTAATGTTGGTTACCAATGCCTTCTTTCTATTTCCATTTTCATTAAAAATATAGACTCCATTGGCCCGTGTTCCCATCCAAATACTGTTACTTCGATCAACAATCAATTCATAAACCCCTGGTTTACCAGGATTCGATTCTATCGTACTTAAATCAAAGCCCGTCCATTGGCCATTTGGTGTCTTTTTTTTAAGTTTTTTATCTACTTCTATATTGGAAACCCACAAATTTCCTTGTGTATCAAAAGCGGTTCCGCTAATGCGAATGTTTACTCTAGTTGGATCTATTGCACTAATATTTTCTAAACCACTATTTAAATGATTGTAAAAAACAGCCGGAGCATCATCCTCTACCACCAATATTCCGCCCGTTGACACCGAATTAATCTGCCTTGTATCTCCAAAAGAACTGATATAGACTTTTTGATCATTCTCTGGGTCAAAGGTAATATCTACCATATCCGTAATTGGAAAATCTGGGTTGTATGGGGTGTTGATCCAGGTTTCTCCATTAAAGTGGCTATAGCCTTTTTTATTTCCTAAAGGTCCAAAAACACCAGAGTAGCCTCCATAGACCACCCAAAGATTACTGTTTTTTGCGTTGATTGAAAAGACTTCATTAGACAAAGGACCGTCTGGATGAATTTCTAAAAAATCGGGGTTTTCTGAAATTACCGAAGCCAAAATTCCAAATTCATTCGTCCCTAAATACACCTTCCCATCAATCGAAAAAGCAGTATTTAAGGTATAATTAAAGGTGGTATTTGCCGAATGTGTAAATAGTTGGTTTAATGAACGATCAAAGACAAAGACCGAATTCTTTAAAGCTACCGACATAGTAGCCTCTGAAGTTTTTAGGCATACAATGGGTTGCCCAAAATTTCTTATAAGTGTTCTTGTTGTTTCATTTACTCTAAATAAACTCGCATTTTGGGCTGCATATACCGTATTTTCAAACCTACTTATCTGAGAGAAATTGCCACTAAAACTTTGCTGCCAATTATTAAAATCGATTAAATTAGGGCTTGATAAATCGGCAGAAAAAATTCCGTTTTCGGTTGCTGCATAAATTTGATTATTTAAGATTACGGTTTGATGAATTTCAATCGCTGTAGAATTGTTCCCTATAAAATAGGTGTCGCCAAATTCTAGCTTTTCAATATCATAAACCACAATAGCAAAGGGAGTTGATACATATAATTTATTAGTAGCTCCTGCAATATGATTAATGCTCTTTGCGCCAGATTGATTAAAATTTACAATATCTGGCGAAACTGTAATTCTCCCATTTTCATCAATCACTTCAATCAGTCCGTTTTGATAGCCAATGACTACTTTTTTATAGGCCTCATTATAAAATATAGCGCTTGTTGTTTGCCCAGAAAGCCCTTGTACTGAAGATAATTTTTGAGTCTCTGTGGTTGCCAAGTTATACGTAAAAATGGCATTGTCTGTTAATGCATAAATAAGCTCATCTACAATAACAAAGTCTTTTACATTGTTATATGAATAAAAATCTTCCCAAGAACTACTGTAATCTGTTTGACCAAAAATGATTGAAGAAACAAAAAAAATTGTAAGAAATAAATATTTTTTCATTGTGATAAATATAATATCAAATATATTTAATTATTACATGAATAACACTAAAAGATGCAGATTAGAAAATATATTCTGCTAGACAGCAATAACAGACTTTAAAATTATTATAAAAAACAGTTTAAACACAAATCATTATCCCAAAATATGTATTTTTATGCTTTATTTATTTTTTTTTCTATTTTTTACTTAAGCCTAAAGGCCCGAATTATTGATATATTTATAACTAACGGATAAAAATCTAATATATATATAAAGTAAATGGCAATAATTACATTAGACGATTTCATAGACAGCTATTTTAAAATACGACAAAGAGGTCGTGCTTTTTTTTTATCAAAATTCACTTTTAACAATGAAAAAAGAACAAAAAGTGCTTTTGACAATACCTCATTTATCTCTTCTAACTTTTGGTCAATTCCTAAAGTTATAGAGCGTTCAAATATTATTATATCTGGTGACAAGGAAATAAATTACATAGCGTATTTAACTAATGATTTCTTAAAGGATAAATCAGAATTAAGACTTCTTTCATTGGGGTCAGGTATTTGTAATCGTGAAATAGAATTAGCACAACACACTACTATTTTCAAAGAAGTTGTTTGCATAGATATTGCTGATAATTTATTACAAATTGCAGCAGAGAGTGCTGCTGAAAAAAAGCTAACAAACATTAAATTTATTGCTAAGAATATTTATGATTTTGAGTTTAAAGAAAATGACTTTGATATTATATTTTTTAAGTCCTCATTGCACCATTTTGATAAAATAGAAGCTTTTTTGTCGGGCAAAATAAAGCACACATTAAAGCCTAATGGCTTTCTTATTATTAATGAATTTGTTGGGGCAACTAGACATCAGTTTTCAAAAGAACAAATTAAGGCTATCAATGAAGCCATCGCTCTAATTCCAAAAAAATTTAGAACGCGATTTAAAAGTAGGTTACATAAAAATAAATATAGGGGCGTTGGAAAACTTAGAATGATGATTGCGGATCCTTCTGAATGTGTAGATTCTGCGAGTATTATTCCCTCAATTCATAAGTATTATAATCCTATTATTGAAAAACCTTACGGTGGCAATCTATTAATGAGTGCTTTAAGAGATATCTCTCATCATTTTTTTGAATTAGACCAAGAAAAAGAAAATATTCTAAATGCCCTTTTTTTATTAGAAGATGATTATTTAAAAAGGAATCAATCAGATTTTGTGTTTGGAATTTATAAAAAAAAGTAATTTTTATTTATTTAATGCTATTTGAAAAAATAACAAAGAAACTTTCATCGTAATAAGTGTGATAAAATTTTATTTATAATAAATAATACAACCTACTTTCGCAAAATATTTTATAGATAAGTAATCGTTTTAATTTAGTTTATGAGCATAGAAATTGAAAGAAAATTTTTGGTGAAATCTTTGGCATTTAAAGAAGAAAGTTACGCTTCCATAGAAATCAAACAAGGATTTTTAAATTCCGATAAAAATCGCACCGTGCGCATTAGAGTTACTAATAACAAAGGATTTATTACTGTAAAAGGAAAATCAAATAAAGAAGGAACCACCAGATTTGAATGGGAAAAGGAAATTTCTAAAACGGAAGCCCTACAGTTATTAAAATTGTGTGAAAAAGGCCTTATTGAAAAAACACGTTATCTCGTTAAAAAAGGAAAAAACACCTTTGAAGTAGATGAGTTTTTTGGAGAAAATGAGGGTTTAGTTGTTGCAGAAATCGAACTCGAAAACGAAAATGAGCCCTTTGAGAAACCAAATTGGCTAGGCAAAGAAGTTACTGGAGAAATTAACTATTACAATTCTGCCATCAGCAAGAATCCTTTTAAGAATTGGAAATAATACTTCGAAAACTGCCAAGATATATATTTCTCATAGCCTATTAGAAGCATTTTATTCCCGGTAAAACGAAACCCTTCTATTATTTTTATTGCTAAAAAACAAATTACACATAATAATAGATACTTAAAAAATGACAAAGGCTTCCCACCAAAACAAAAACATGAAAAATGGCATGATTATAAGGCAGCTTTTTAATAGAATATAGAACAGCGCCAATGGTATAAAAAATACCTCCAGTAAATAGCAAATACAATCCTTCTTGAGCTAAATTATTCATTAATGGTTTTATAGCAAAAACAACTTGCCATCCCATTAATAAGTACATAATGGTGGATATTTTTCCGAACCTCCCAGTAAAAAAGAGTTTTAAAATGATTCCTATCAGTGCAAATAACCAGGTGAATCCAAATACCATCCAACCTGTTTTTCCTTCTAAACTAATTAAAGTATATGGCGTGTAGGTTCCAGCAATTAGTACATAGATTGCTGCATGATCAAAAATATTGAACCTTCTTCTGTTCTTTGGGTTTTTAGCCGCATGATAACATGTGGATGCTGTATATAAGATAAGTAAGCTCAACCCATAAATAACCAAACTTGCCGATTGCCAGAAAGCGTCAAATTCGAAAGCCTTTACCAATAAAAATGGAAAAGCGAATACACTCATTAACAAGCCAAAGCCGTGTGTATAAATATTTAATTTTTCCTCTTTATCGCTGTAGCTATGATTTTGTTTTTCCTTCATTTTTTTCTATCTGTATCTTCCATATACAACTTGTCCTCGCTTAATTCACTGTGTATTATCTTAAATACTTGTTCTTTTAAACCGTCGAGATGTTCTATAGATAAATTGTCTGTATTAATAAATCGATGCTGTTTTATGCGCAGCGTCCCAGGGCCGCCTTTTAAAATATCCCAAGAAAAAAGTCGTTTGCAATCGATATACGATTGAGGCACAACGGTTGTTTTAAATTCAATTGCCAGACTAAATGCACCCCTTTTAAATGGCGACAAAACCACTTCTTCATTAGGCACCAATCCTTCCGGAAAAATAGCCATACTTATCCCATTTTTCAACCTTTCCCTAGCCATTAAAAAAACTCTTTTTTTACTTGACACGCTAGATCTGTCTACCATAATAACCGTTTTCTTATAAAAAAATCCAAAAATAGGAATTTTAACCAACTCCTTTTTCCCCACAAAAACAATTGGGTTTTTACTTAAAAGAATCAATACAAATGGATCAATGATAGAACTATGATTAGGGCAAAACATATAGCTTTTGTTTTTTTCTATCACCTGCTCGTAATCAATATCTAATCGAAAGCCCATTCCATAGACTAAAATTTTAGCCCAAATTCTAATAATCTTCCACAAAGCAGGATAATAGGATTGTTTTGCTGTGAGCACGAACAAAAAAGGAATCATCAATAAAATTGTTATTAAAAATAATAAGTAAAACCAACCACGCCAAAGAAGTAATAATGGAATTTTCATGAGTCTCTATTGTTGCTTTTTTCACCGTTCACGCATCGCATCGCTGTAAAAGGCATGTCGCTTCTATATCGTTATTAATTATAGTATTGAAAACTCGTTATGGCAGTTTTATTAAGTTAATAACAATCAAAAGTAGTGAATAATTATTTTATCTTTCTTCCTAAAATCCTTATTTTTGCCCGTGCTGTGAATTCCACAGTGCTCTTTTACACATAAAGAGATTTAAATAAAGCTAAAAATGTCTAGAATTTTAACTGGCGTACAAAGTACCGGGACACCGCACTTAGGAAATTTATTAGGAGCTATCTTACCTGCCATAAAAATGGCAAACAATCCAGAGAATGAGGCCTTCCTTTTTATTGCAGACATGCACTCTTTAACGCAAATTAAAGAGGGAAATCAATTAAGAGAAAACACCTACAGCACGGCAGCTACTTGGCTTGCTTGTGGCCTAGACATTCATAAAACTATTTTCTACCGACAAAGTAATATTCCTCAGGTCACCGAACTTTCTTGGTACTTAAGTTGTTATTTTCCCTTTCAAAGATTAACCTTGGCACACAGTTTTAAAGACAAAGCAGATCGATTAGCAGATGTAAATGCGGGTTTATTTAACTACCCGATGCTTATGGCTGCAGATATTTTATTGTATGATGCAGAAATTATTCCTGTTGGAAAAGATCAATTACAGCATATAGAAATGACCCGTGATGTAGCTAGTAGATTTAATAGTGCTGTTGGCGATGTGTTGATTTTACCTAAAGCAAAAGTACAGGAAAACATAAAATTAGTTCCTGGAACGGATGGTGAAAAAATGAGTAAATCAAGAGATAACACCATCAATATCTTTTTGGATGATAAAAAATTACGCAAACAAATTATGGGCATTAAAACCGATAGTTTGGCGTTAGAGGCACCTAAAAACCCAGAGACAGACACTATTTTTGCTTTATATAAACTAATGGCTTCTGAAGAGCAAACAGAAGAAATGAGAACAAAGTATTTGGCAGGAAATTATGGCTACGGACATGCAAAACAAGCCTTATTTGAATTAATCATTGAGACATTTTCAACGGTGAGAGACAAATACCATCATTTTATGACGCACAAAAACGAAATTGATGACGCCTTAATCATTGGTGCAGAGAAAGCCACGGTTGTTGCCAATGAGGTTCTGCAAAGAGTTCGCTCAAAAATAGGATATTAAAAAAATAATCACGCCGTTTGCATGATTATTTTTTATTCTATTCATCATTTTTACTAGGCCCAGTAGCAAACAATACCACCCATTAAGGCTAAAGTAAGAATCCAATATCCTGCATTAATAGCTACATATTTCACCTTTTTTCTTTCAAACATTGCCTGAATTCCCAAAATAGGCAACACCAAGAAAACACCCACTAATGCACCGTGAAGCACCCCATGTTTAAAGGTTCTAAAGCGATTGCCATACAGGGTCATAAAGTCTTGAAAGTAAGTAAAAGCCGCACCTGTTTCTTCCATAAAATCTGGTTCTCCTGCTAATGTAGAATAAACACCCATTTGATGAACAACGATGGCTTGCAAGGTCATTGCAATGAGAAAACTAAACGCATAGCTTAGCAAAAAAGTAAAGGTCATATTTGCCTCTTTCAAAGATTCTTTGGTAAACCCCATTTGGTTCATCCATGCATTGCCAAATAAAGGTCCGTACCAGATAAATCCAACGACCAACGGCACAAAAGCCGCAACAAAAAATACTAAAAAATTTATTTCCATGATTCTAATGATTTTGTTTCAATTAAATATAAAAATAAATTACTGACTTTAAAACCCTACTCAAAATAATTTTGACTTTTTAAAACGCATCGTTTTAGTTATTTTATTTTCATGGATTTTGCGATCGCTTCCAACTCAAAAACAAACTCTCGTTTGTTTACAGAAGGAGCATAGGTGAATCCTTCAAAAACGATTACTCGATTATTTTTTTTGTCTAGGATGGTATAATTTAAAAAAGGACCGGCCATAAAATCGTTCTCTACCTCCCATTTACCTCTGGTTTCGTAAGCCTTTTTACCATCTATTTCTGCGTCAAAAGTAAAAGGTGTATAGGCTCTTTCGGTAATCATGTGCATGGTCTCTGGATCTGACCCTGGAATGTATTTTGCTCCAATCGTATCTCTCATTGCAGAAATATTTTCAAGAACAGCCATTTCATTCGTTAAAGGGAAAGAATAGACCAAGATATTATTACTTCCTGTCCCTCGCGCAATTCCACTCATAATATGTTGTCTTAACCAAAGAAATTCTCCGGTATCATCTACCGTTCTATAATCTTTTGGAATGGTTAAGGAAATCGCTAAATTTTGAAGTGTTTTGTACTGTGCATCGTCTAATTTTTTGTTTTCAAATCTTTCTTGTACCACTTTTAGATCAGAATCTTTAAACGCTTTAATAATCTCTTTATCATGCGTTTTTAATAATTGCACAATAGCCCCTTTATCTTTTGCAGAAAGATAGACAACCATCTGTGGAGCTGCATATTTATTGGTGCTGATAGTGAAGTTTTCTTTGTTCGACTCTTCTATAACTAACATATTTCTAGTTAATTTCATCATTCGATTAAAGCCACCTGGCGCTACTTGAGAGAGTGTTAAATAAGCTTCTGGTTGTGGTAAACCCACCATCGCTTCGCTCATAAATCGTCTTATTTCATTTCCAATTTCACCTTCCCAACTGCTGGCTTTGGTTACAATTAATACGCGATTATCTTTTCCTATTGAATTTTGTAAAACAACAGCATCTTTGCCTACACAAGAAAACAAGATTAAAGCAATAGAAAACATCCCTATTATTTTTTTCATAAATACTAGCTTTTAAAAATTTTAAGTTTCGTTCCTGGTTTAATGCTTTTTACGTCCCAAATATTGTTCCACTTTTTAATTTCGTCTACAGATACCTTTAAATATTTTTGAGAAATGGTCCAAAGAGAATCTCCCTTTTCTACGATATAAACAATAAACTTAGACTTTTTATTTGGTGCTGCTTTCTCTTTAGCTACTGCCTTTTTTGTAACTGCAGTGCTACTAATCTGTGATTTTTTAGGATAAACACTTAAGCGCTGTCCAACTTTCAAACGGTTATTTCTCAAGCTATTCCAGCGTTTTAAATCGCTTATTCGAACTCCGAATTTATTGGCAATCTTCCCTAAAAAATCTCCACTAATTACTTTGTAACGAATTCTTTTATCCATTTCAAAATACTGTGGCAAAGGTTTTTCTCTTTTGGAAGCATCTTTTTTTGCCTGCAAATAAATATCATTTTCAGCATTTAAAAACTCAATAACATTTTGTTTTGGAATTTTAATTACATAATTCTTACCATCAATTTTAGGAATAACATCTAACTTATACGCTGGATTTAAAAAACTTACTAAATCCAAACTCATGCTTGTCTTTTCTATTATTTGATCAAATGAAATGGTATTTCTCACTCGAATGGTGTCTGTTTCAAAATGGTAAATATCAGGAACATCAGACACTAGGTCGTGCTCTTCTGCATATTCAAACAAATACATGGTGGCGTAAAATGCTGGAACATACCCCGCAGTTTCTCTTGGTAAATAAGGACGAATATTCCAGTAATTTCTATATCCGCCAGAGCGTTTAATTGCCTTTAAAACATTTCCTGGCCCAGAATTGTATGCCGCCAAGGCCAAATCCCAATCGCCAAAAATCTGATATAAATCGGATAAGTATTTACACGCAGCAATTGTTGCTTTTACTGGATCTTGACGCTCATCTACATACGAACTTACCTTTAACTTATATTGTAATCCGGTTGCATACATAAATTGCCACAAACCTGTTGCTCCCATCCGAGATCTTGCCCTTGGATCTAAAGTAGATTCCACGATCGCTAGATACTTCATTTCCATAGGAATATCGAACTCGGTAAGATATTCTTCAAACATTGGGAAATAGTATTTTGTTTTAGCCATCAAAGCGGGGTAATACCTTTTCCTATATTTCAAATACGATTTTATCACCTTTTCTAAGGCCGGATTATAGGCAATATGAAAAGGTGTTTTCTGATTGATTTTAGCCAATCTTTCTTTTAATAATTCGGAGGAAAGCTCAATATTTGAAATATCAACTTTTGCTAAATCTCTAATAAAATATTGTGCCGTGTCGTATAATGGAGAACGAAATTTATCGTTCATTAACAGACTATCTATGGTAGCTAAGTCCATATCAGAAAAAAGAATTTCTGTATCAATCGTTGGCAAAGAATCTTTTATCTTTTGTGACGATATATTGAAAGAAATAAATAAAAATAATAGTGCTAATTTTTTCATAATAAAAGGGCGCACACAGCATGCAATTGGGTTTTAAAAATTTAAATATCTAATTCTACAACAACTGGACAGTGGTCTGAGTGTTTAGCTTCTGGTAATATATACGCTCTAGAAATTTTATCTTTTAAGGGTTCTGAAACCATATTATAATCTATTCTCCAACCTTTATTATTTGCACGAGAATTTGCTCTATAACTCCACCAAGAATAGTTGTGAGGTTCTTTATTTAGATGACGAAAGCTATCTACAAATCCGTGCTTCATAAAGTCTCCTATCCATTGTCTTTCTTCTGGTAAAAACCCTGAAACGTTTTTCATCGTTGAGTTGTGAATATCAATGGATTCATGACAGATATTATAGTCGCCACAAACCACCAAATTAGGAATGGTCTTCTTTAATTCATTAATATACTCCTGAAACTCATCCATAAAATTAAATTTAAAATGAAGTCTATCTGCATTGGTTCCCGAAGGCAAATACAGACTCATAATTGAAACCTCATTAAAATCTATTCTAAGATTTCTACCTTCAAAATCCATTGTTTCAATACCCGTTCCAAAGGCTATGTGATTGGGTTTTGTTTTACTAAAAATAGCCACTCCAGAATAACCTTTTTTCTGCGCAGAATACCAATAATGATATGGGTATCCGGCATTTTCAAATTCGGTGACATCTAATTGCTCTTGATGTGCTTTGGTTTCTTGAATGCAAATCACATCTGGATTTGCTATTTCTAACCACTCTATAAATCCCTTTTTTAAGGCGGCTCTAATTCCGTTTACGTTGTATGATATTATTTTCATTCAGCTGGCTATCGTTTTTTTTCTAGAGGAAAAAAACTCATTATTACTTAATTAAGTTCTATGGGTTGCTTTAAAAAAATCCACGTTATTTGGAATTTTTCTCCTGTTTCTGTTTTTATTTTCTTTTTCCTTGGCGACACCAAAAAAGCGGCCACACCAGAGATTATCGCCTTTAATAAAAACGTATCTGTTTGGTAGACTTGGTCAAAAAGAAACATAAAAAAAATTATTAATGCAGGATAAATTAACCAATATGTTTTTTTAAATAAATTCATATAAATCTAGATTTAATTTGTTGCTTTTTTAAGTGAAAAAATCACCTTCTTTTTCAAAGGATTTGGGATTGCTCTAAATATTCATTTCTGGAATTTCTCCGTGAACGATTAAAGTTCCTTCTGTGGCTGCTTGAATTTCCTCTACAGAAACTCCTGGAGCTCTCTCTAATAAATGAAATTCGTTGTTTTTCACTTCTAAAACGGCTAAGTTTGTGATTACTTTTGTTACACAACCTACTCCTGTTAAGGGCAAAGAACAACGTTTTAATAATTTAGAATCTCCCTGCTTATTGGTATGCATCATGGCAACAATAATGTTTTCTGCGGAGGCCACCAAGTCCATTGCGCCTCCCATTCCTTTGACCATTTTCCCCGGAATTTTCCAGTTAGCGATATCGCCATTTTCGGAAACTTCCATAGCCCCTAAAATAGTTAAATCTACATGTTTACCGCGTATCATGGCAAAACTCATTGCCGAATCAAAAAAACTTGCGCCAGGCAAGGTGGTAATGGTTTGTTTCCCTGCATTAATAATATCTGCGTCTTCTTCACCTTCAAAAGGAAAAGGGCCCATACCAAGAACGCCATTCTCACTTTGGAATTCTACTTCAATATCATCTCTAACGTAATTTGCTACCAAGGTAGGAATTCCGATTCCAAGATTTACGTAAAATCCTCCTTGCACCTCTTGTGCAATTCTTTTTGCGATTCCGTTTTTATCTAACATTTACTTTGATTATTTAATGATTTGAATGTTCGAACATTCCTTTCCTGTATGAAGGAAAAACAATGAACCCTACCCGCTTAGTGCTTGTTTTCAAACCTGTTCGTAATTCTTTATTAGTAGGCGAAACGCCTACTTTTTCGCACTCTAATGACCCCTATTCAAGTGGATCTATTTATCTGCTTTGCGAACCGTTCTTTGTTCTATTCTTTTTTCATAATTTTTCCCTTCAAAAATTCTTTGTACAAAAATGCCTGGAATATGAACATTGTTGGGGTCTAACTCGCCAACCGGAACTAATTCTTCCACCTCTGCCACGGTAACCTTTGCTGCTCCGCACATATTTGGATTAAAATTTCTTGACGTCCCTTTAAAAACTAGATTCCCGGCTGCATCACCTTTCCAAGCCTTAACAAATGCAAAATCGGCTTTAAAAGCAGGTTCTAAAACATACATTTTCCCATCAAACTCTCTGGTTTCTTTTCCCTCGGCCACTTCTGTTCCATAACCCGCTGGCGTATAAAAAGCAGGAAAACCAGCTTGTGCAGCTCTACATTTCTCTGCTAAAGTTCCTTGCGGTGTTAATTCCACCTCTAATTCTCCAGACAACATTTGACGTTCAAACTCATCATTTTCTCCTACATAAGAAGAGATCATTTTTTTCA
>Ga0307489_10000662_pt1 | contig 21468 bp, 25 predicted proteins | sample SB12metaG_FD_202247 | JGI IMG/M metagenome (GOLD analysis project Ga0307489, IMG submission 202247) | Sea-ice brine microbial communities from Beaufort Sea near Barrow, Alaska, United States - SB 1.2 | ecosystem: Environmental > Aquatic > Marine > Coastal | place: USA: Alaska | collected... | reverse complement strand
GACCGCCACACCGGCTAATTCAGCACTCCTCAGGCTTGGCATTCGCGTCGAAAAGGATGACCGCGAGATCTGCATCTCCAACACCGCTGAGGGCATCCGATCGATCCTCAAAGCCACTCAATGGGAAAATTGTTGGCCTCTGACCCTTGCCCGACTGCCTGGTTCATCCAAAAAGAAGCCGATGCGATTCACAGGGGCCGGCAGCATCGCCAGATCGATAGCAGTTGACGTTGAGGCGCTTTAGTTTTTCGGATAACTTCCCTCCAAAACCGTTACTCCCTGTTACCCCCTTGCGCCGCAAGGGGTTTGCTGTTACAGGGCGTAACAAGCGGAAACAAGTGGCAAAAACGCTGTAACCCGCTGCGCTGCAACGGATCTCGGCAAAAGTAACAGCGTAACGCTTGGAAGGGGATAAATATATATAGATACTTAGATAGAAACAGACATATCTATATGTCTATAAATAAATAAACCTCTATATAAATAGATTTATTTGTTACAGCGTCACATTTGAGTAATAGCAAGGGGTTTGAACCCGTAACCAAAAAAAACAGGCGTAACCGTTGCCAAGGCCCTGCCTAGGCGCTATGTTTTGGGCACGCCAGAGATGGCACCCCTCGCTTGAGATTCATGGCCGCAACCAAAACCGCCACGACTTGGGATCTGGTCTGCTCCGCAAATCAGCACCTCGATTCCCGCAGCGCCAACGCACGCATCAACCAGTTTTTCCCTGGTTGGTATGAGCTGATCACAAGCTCCGGCGTTCGGATTGGCCACAAAATGGACGACCAAGCCGTAAGAGCGTTTATCAATCAGGCCGTCTTCGCTGCTTGAACGCTCTGAGAGGGGCCTAGGAGCCCCTGCAACAGGCCGGGAAGCCTGACTGCATACAAGACCCTCAAGAGGGAAAAACAGGGCAGCTGTAGGGGCTGATCCATCTCCCGGTCATTCACACCCCTGAAAATCAAATGTCAATCAACTGCCCAAACTGCGGGAAACCCGTCATCCGCACCACATGCACACGGCGCAAAGGTGACACCCGTATTCGTTACCGTCGATGCCCCGCCTGCGACCATCCTTTCAGGACTGAGCAAACAATCACCCCTGAAATCGTTATGAATAGGAAGCGTGTTTGCACAACGCCGCATAATGCAAAACTTCAGCCCTTTGAAGTTGCTGACATCAAAAAGTTTTTGCAAAATAATATCTACACCCCATATCAACTTGCCCTTCAATACGATGTTTCTCTCAGCGCTATTCAGCACATTCGCAAAGGCGAAACCTGGAAGAGCGTTGAACCTGCTCTATAATGTCTCCCAATAGTAGGTTAAAATGGCAAACTTAAGGCGGCGACATTACAAACTAAACTCAAAAGTAATTGAAGCCGTTCGCCATCTCGCAGAATATGGCGCAGCTCTAGAACACATCGCCGCTGCAGTTGGTGTTAGTTATGCAGCCTTAAAGCAGTGGATTGGCAATGCAAAAGGCCCTAGCCCTACTGAAGAAGAAATAGCTCTTCTGGATGCTCTTAATGAAGGTCGTGCAGCTGGTGCCCATAAATTTATAAATATCATCACAAGTTGTGCGCAAGATGGTGATAGCAAATCAGCGCAATGGATGCTTACTCATAGTCCGTCATATCGCAAGCACTACAGCGACAATGCCGCCGTCACACGCGCAAGAAATGAAGGCATTGAAGCTGCCGTATCAGCCATCGCTGAGGCAAACCTCACGCCAGAGCAAGAGCGCACCGTTCTGCTTCGCATTCAGGCCAAAACCGGTCAAGAGTTAGTGCCAAGTGAAGAGGGATAACCCAATACTTGCCAGGCTGGCAGAACTGCAGACTGAGGCGGTAGGCAGCCGTTCGGCATTGGCTGATGTTGACGACCTTTTGCAACGCATCGCGGCCACGCTTAACGCTGGTCAGCTCAGCGCATTTGAGGTAGAGCGCTTGAGCGCTATCGCTGCATCACAAGGCGGATCACCTAACAGCATCCCTGAAATCGGCATCAGCGCCGGTTATGGCAGCGGCAAGACTTATTGCGCTCATGCGGTTGCCGTAAAGATGGCCGCCTTGAACCAAGGCTTTGTCGGCTGTGTGATGGAACCAACCAGCGATATGGTGCGCAGAATTTGGGCGCCAAAGTTTGAAGATTTTTTAGATAGTTTTGGCATTCCATACACCCCACGAGTGGCGCCGTATGTAAGTCATACTTTGCATTTTCCTGGCGGTGATTCAACAATCCTTGGCCTGTCGTTTGAAAATTATCAACGCATCGTTGGTGATGACTGGGCCTTCGCAATCATCGATGAGGTTGATACTGCGAAAGCCTCAATCGCTCAGCGTGCTTATGACAAGATCCTGGGCCGTATCAGGGTCGGAAACTTCAACCAGCTCCACTGCTACTCAACGCCAGAGGGCTTTGGGTTCCATTACCAAACTTTCGGCACTGATGCAGCACGGGAGGGCAAGCGCCGAGCGCTGCTGAGGATGAAGACGGCAGATAATGCCCATAACCTCCGGCCTGGTTTCGTCGATGACCTGCTGAGCCGTTACACCCAAGAGCAATGCCGGGCTTACCTAGAAGGCGTATACCAGAACCTGGCGACGGGCACGGTCTATGACAGGTTTGACCGGGCTAAGCACGTCTCAGGCGTTGATGATGATCCACTGGCTGAGGAGCCGCTGAGAATTGGCATTGATTTCAATGTGGGCAATATGAACGCAGTGGTCGCGATCCGGTCAGGCAATGCCCTGCATTTCATCGATGAGATCAGCCAGGCGCACGATACTGATGCCCTGGCACAAGAGATTTGCGCTCGTTACCCAGGCCGGACGCTTTACGGCTACCCCGATGCCTCAGGTGGCAACCGCTCGACTAATGCGACCAAAACTGATCTGGAGATATTGGCCAGTTATGGCATCAGCAACCAATCGCCTAAGGCCAATCCCAGGGTCGCTGATCGGGTTTCTGCTCTGCAAGGTGCTTTGGAGAACGGGAAAGGTGAAATCAGGATCCAGATCAACCCACGATGCAAAAAGCTGATCGAATGCCTAGAGCTGCAGGCATATAACGAGCGGCAGGAGCCAGACAAAGAATCTGGCCATGATCACATGAACGACGCGGCAGGGTATCTCGTATGGCGTGAGCTGAACCCACTGCATCGCAGGGCTGGCCGTGGCACCGGGATTAGACTGTACTAACGAAACATTGAACAATGGCAAAGCGCGGCGGCGGATCTGGCAGGAAGTACGTCCGCGACTCAATCGGGCGTTTTGCGTCTAAGGGTTTTAGCGGTCAGACGGGAGGCCGTGGCGCACGGCTGAAAGCTAAGGGCAAGAAACGCGACGGTGGCGGGGCAATCGTCAAGCCAAGCAGGATCGGTGAGATGAAAAACACCATCTCAAAGTCGAGTTCAAAGCGGAAGGTCAACGCAAGCAGCAGGGCCACTGACCGCCAAATCGCAAGAGATGTAGCAGCACGATCAAAGCCGACATCAGCACGGACAAGCAAGGGGCCAACCAATAAGGCAAAAGTTGCTTACAAGCGTGCCAGCGGTGACGCTCGGATGAGGAATGCAGACCTGAGAGGCGCAGATGCTAAGGAGCGGCGGATGGCCAATAGCGCGTCAGCCAAGGTCAAGAATATGCAGCGCCGCAGATCGGCATCAACACCTAAAGCAGGCGCAGACGCTCCACGCAGCAAGCAAAAAGCAAGGGAGCTTGCACGGGTCAAAAGGGCTTCCAGCAACGAAAGGAAAGCCTATGCAGCTAGGGGCGACGGGGCTGGTACTGCTAAACAATCCCGCAGCGCATCTGTTGCAAAGCGTGCCCAAGATATTTACAGCGGCAAGATCAGCGCATCGAAGAAAACCACATCAAGACTTACCCGCACACAAAACCCTGATGTTTTGAGGGCGAGGATCAAGAAAGGCGAGAAGCTTACGGCAGCACGCGCTAAAAAAAAAAGCGTAACGGCCAATAGCGCACGGGCTACCGGCAAGCTGACCAGGCCCGTCGCTCAAGGCAACATCAGACGGACTGGCGGCAGGCTTGGCCCTAAAAACACGATCAAGCCGGGGCCGAAGTCACCGCGCACCAAGATGAATCGTGCGATCGATAATGTGATCAAAAAGGGCAAAGCCCTAAAGGGATCGGCTGACAAGTTGCGCGGTGTAAAGAAGCAGGCTGATGCACTGCGGGGCCGGATGCTTAAAGAAGACAAGGGCCGATTGGGCAAGGCGCTATCAAAACCGTCAGTAACGGATAAGCGCAGCCGAGATTATGGCGGGCGGTTGACGAAAGGAGCACGGGGCCAGGATCCAGCAACTGGCGGGAAGAAAGGCAAGGCCAAACCAGCCGCAGCAAAGCCAGCAGCAGCAAAGACAAAGCTCAAGCGGTCAGGGCAAAAAATCAGGGTAAATAGTTTGGCGACCAATAAAGAGCAGGGGCGCAAAGGCATCGCAAGCATGTCATCGCGGGCCAAAGCAGCCCGAAAAGGTGATGTTGCCGAAAGGAAGTCGGGAAGAATGAGCAGAATTGCTGAAAGGCAGTCTGAAATCGTCGCAAGACGCCAAGGCCGGAGGGCTAGCAATTACAACCCCGATGGAACTTTTAATCAATCAACAGCTAACGCAAACCAGCGCAGGCTCGGTCGGTCGAAACAGCTGCAAGAAAAGCTCAGATCTGCGGGTGGCGGTAAAAACATTGCATCAAAAGCGCTATCTAAAGGCCGGAAACCAGCAGCAGCGAAACCAGCCGCAGCGAAGCGCCGTGGAGCGGTGGGCAAGATCAGCGAGGCAAAAGCTGGCCGGATCGTGGCGAGGATGGATGCACAACGCGGACGAAAGGCGCTGCCTGGCAGACGTAACGCAAATTTCGTAAGGACAGCCGAAAGGCGGTCTCAGTTCATCCTGAAGCCTGCGGCAACTGCTCGCAACAAAGGGAAGGCAATCAGCGTCAATGAATCGGTGCAGAAGGCTGTCTCTAATGCCGCCAAACGCCGGAAGCCTAAACGTCGCAGGAGCTGACCTGCTACGATTTTTCATTCATAGGTTCCCCAGACCTCACTCCTTGCAGGGAGTGGGGTTTTTTAATGCTTATAAGCCGCAGCTGCTTTTCGTGCATTTGCCTGCCGCAGCTGCTTACGGTGCGATTCCACCAAGTGATACGACGACACGTTGCAGCAGCTGGTGATCCCTTCCTCTGTCAGGCACACCCTCACGCAATCGTCTGCGGTGGCGCTTACGTCTAGATCGTCCATGCCTCTTTTGATGCCTCTTGCTAAGTTAATGCCGAACGCATCCCCAGCACCATGGAAGAATTTTTGAGCGCTCTTGACGCGCTGATCGAAGAAACTGAAGGGCTCAGCGTGATTGAGCTTGTCGGCGCGTTGGAACTAGCCAAAAACGACATCATCGCCGGGCTTGCAGTGGCTGAGCTGCTGACTGAAGACGGTGAAGAGGCAACAGCATGACCCGGCCTGTTGTGACCGCTGTTGGCCGTTTGTTGCAGTCAAAACACGGTGAACCGCGAAAGCATCAGTTGATTCAAGTTGATGCGAATGGCCGCGCCAAAATTATCAAAGATGAACCGGCCTAAACTGTTAGCAAAAGGCGGCGGCAGCATTGGGCTATCAATCAACGGCACGGAATAGAGTTAAAACCTCAAAGGTTGTAAATGTCTATGACCCAAATCAGGCATGGGTTGACCAAGAACCACACTGGGAGCTGATTGAGTGCTTGCTGACAGGCACTTATGGCATCAGGAAAGAGGGGCGTAAATACCTCCCGCAGGAACCGCGTGAGCAAGATGATGCCTACCAAAACAGACTGCTTCGCAGCACGCTGCAACCGTATTACGTCAGGCTTGAGCGGCTGCTGGCCGGGATGCTTGCCCGCAAGCCGGTAAAGCTGAATGACATCAGTGACGGCATCCGTGAGGACTTATTTGATGTTGACCGGCAAGGAAATGACCTGAACACTTGGGTATATGAAACAGCCCGTAAGGCGATCCGATATGGTCATGTTGGCGTTTTGGTTGATGCACCATCAGACGGGAACGGCAGGCCGTATTGGTGCAGCTATGACCCGCGCAGCATTTTGGGATGGCGCACTGAAACGCAAGACGGCAAGCCCCGGCTTGTCCAGCTCAGGCTAAAAGAACAGGTGACCGAGCCTGATGGAGAATACGGCGAAAAAACAGTTAATCAGGTGAGAGTATTGACGCCAGGATATTACGAGCTGTTCAGGCAAGATGAGGGGAAAGAGTACAAATTGTTTGAGGAAGGCAAAACAAGCCTTAGCGAAATACCGTTTTCAGTTGCATACAGCAACCGCGTCAATTATCTGCAATCAAAGCCGCCAATGGAAGACATTGGTGAATTAAACATCAAGGCGTATCAAGTTCAATCAGATTTAGACAATATTCTTCACGTCGCGGCTGTTCCGATGTTGGCCATTTTTGGTTTCCCGCAATCAGCAGAGGAGATTAGTGCCGGGCCAAATGAAGCGCTTGCGCTGCCTGAAGGCGCATCAGCGCAATACATTGAGCCAGGCGGGGCCAGCTTTAACGCATTGTTCCAGCGGCTGGATCAGATCGAAAAGCAGATCAATGAGCTGGGCTTGGCCAGTGTGCTGGGCCAAAAGCTATCGGCTGAAACTGCTGAATCAAAGCGCATCGATCGCAGCCAAGGCGATTCAACGATGATGGTGATCGCCCAAAATATGCAGGACATGATCGACAACTGCCTGCGGTTTCATGCTGATTATCTGAACGACACATCACCCGGCAGCGCATTGATCAACCGTGATTTCATGGGCTCCCGTATGGACCCGAGCGAAATCAAAGCATTGCTTGAGCTTTATTTGGCCGGCACCATCACGCAATCGACGTTGTTGACGCAACTTGAGGCCGGTGAAGTGCTTGGTGATGACTTTGACCTAGAGGAGGAGCTTGAGGCAACGGCTGCCGGTGGCCTGCAGGAATGAGCACCCCGTCTGAGTTTTATCGGCACGCTGTTGACCTAAATCGATTTAGCAATGCTGAGGCAAAGCAGATTGCGATTGCTTACAACCGATTGATTTTGCAGGCTGTCGCGGAGCTGCAGATTCTGGTCGAAGATGAGCGAGCCTTTGACCGTCAGACACGTCTTAGGGAGATCGTTAGGCAGCTACGGGCAAGCCTCAACAATTGGGCAGGCGAAAGCTCTGCATTGTTAGTGGGTGAGCTTCAAGGGCTTTCAGCGTTTGAAGAGCAGTTTGTCAGGGCGCAACTGCTGGAGATGGTGCCAGAGCGGCTAGCTGATCAGGTGAAAGCGCTGCAGATCGATCCTGCTTTTGCTCGCGCTGTCGTGATGACAGACCCAATCGAGATTGGCTTGAATGTTCTGTCTGACGACCTGCTGGAAGCCGTAGGGCCATCACCGACAACGTTCAGACTGACTGCGACTCAAGGCGCTCAAATCACGCTTCCGAATGGCTCAACCGTATCGAAAGCGTTTAGGGGGATCGCTGAATCTCAAGCCGAGCTGTTCACCAAAACCGTGCAGTCTGGATTTCTAGCGGGTGACTCAGGGCCGCAGATGGCGAGGCGCCTAAAGGGCCGTTTGAAATTTGCTGATTTTGGGCCGTTGTCAGTGCGGCAACTAGCGCAGGCAGGCGGGCAGCTCACAGCAGTGGCCAATCATCAGGTAAACACGCTGGTGAGGACCAGTGTTAATCAGGTGGCAAATGCGGTCAGCCAAGCCACCTACAAGGGCAATGCCGAGATTACTGAGAAATACAAATACGTTGCGACGCTTGATTCCCGCACATCGGCACGATGCAGGGCGTTAGATCAACAGGTGTTTGAGTACGGCAAAGGGCCAACACCACCGCAGCATTTCAACTGCAGATCAACGACCGTGCCAGAGATCGATTATGCAGCGCTAGGGATGCCTGAGCCACCACCGAGTGCAATACGAAGGCCAGGCATCATCTCAGGGCCGATGAGCAAAGCAGCCAAGACGCGGACGGTCCCGGCAAATCAGTCTTATGGGGAATGGTTGCAGGAACAAGGCGACGACATAAAGCGCGATGTTTTGGGGCCGAGCAGGATCCCCTACTGGAACAAGCTGGTGAAGAAATACGGGTCAGAAGATGCAATCCGCAAGTTTTTAGCAACTGACGGTTCAGAGCTGACGCTGAAGCAGCTGAAAGCAAGGTACGGGCAGCCGTAGGATGAGAGCAGCAGCAACTTAGCCATGAAATGCGGCGGTTATAAGAAGCCAAAAGGCAACAAGAAAGGCGGCAAGAAGAAATGAGAAAAGGTCAACGGGTCAGTTGGGTTTATCAAGGCAAGCGCACTTTTGGCACTGTTACCGCAATGGGCGGCGCCAGGGCTGCAATCAAAGGGCCTAAAGGCGGCAACATCGTTAGGGTTGGCACTGCAGATGACCCAGTGATCAAGATCAAGTCAGAATCAACAGGCAACCCAGTCCTTAAGCGTCGATCACAGTTGAAGTCAGCACCAAAAAGAAAGTAGGATATTGGCGTAAATAAACCTTACGGGTTTCACATGACCGACGAGATTACGTCTCAAGAGCAAGAACAACCAACAGCCAACGTTGAAGCGCTAAGGAATAGCGTTGAAGCGTTAGAGCGAAAGAATTATGAGCTGATCGGCAAGCTAAACAAAACAAAGGCCGCTGATGTTGACGTTCAGGCGTTGATTGATTTCAAGGCCAACGCCGAGCAACAGCAGCTTGAGAGCAAAGGCCAATACGCCGAGGCCAAAGCTGCACTTGAGCAGCAGTTCAGGGAATCAGCTACTGAGAAAGATCAACAGATCAAGGAGCTGACCAACCGAGTGCAAGAACTTGAGTTGATGGCACCAGCCGTCAGCGCATTGTCTGATGTGGTCCATGATCCGCAATTGGTGCTGAACACGCAGCTAAAACGCGACCAAATCCAGCGCGAGCCTGATGGCACTGTCGTGGTAGTCGAAGGCTATGAGCGCACCCCAGTAGGAGAATGGGCGAAGGCTAAAACACCGGCATGGATGCAAAAAGCACCGAAGCCGCAGGGGTCTGGTGCGCCATCGTCTAGGGCCAGCGGTGAGATCACGCCAGGCACAAAGAACCCGTTCAGCGCTGAAAGCTTCAACCTCACAGAGCAGTCACGGTTGTATAAAACAGATCGTGATTTGTACGAACGGCTAAAAAATGCTGCAAACCGCTAATATGTAGCGAAGGTGAAGCTACGCAGAGCCGCAAGGGTTACGCCCGAAAAATAAACAACCATTTTTTAGGAGGTAGTCATGGCGGTTCTGCGCTCTGACATCATCATTCCGGAGATTTTTACTCCGTATTTGATCGAAGAATCAACACGCCGCGACGCATTTTTGCAAAGCGGTGTTGTGCAACCATTGGCGCAACTCAATGCGTCTGAGGATGGCGGCGATTTCGTCAACATCCCGTTTTACAACGCAAATTTGGCGGGTGACTTTGAAGTTCTGTCTGACAGCTCTTCACTGACCCCAGGCAAGATCACAGATGACAAGCAAGTTGGCGTGGTGCTGCATAGAGGGCGTGCGTTTGAATCGCGTGACCTTGCAGCTCTTGCAGCTGGGTCCGACCCAATGGCAGCCATTGGCCAGAAAATGGCCAATTATGTGAACCATCAGCGTCAAAAAGATCTGCTCGCCTGTCTTGATGGTGTGTTTGGCTCGGTCAATAACACTTCATCTGCGGCGGCATTCTTTGATCTAACGATCGACGGTGAATCTGGCGACACTCCAACATCGCTCAGCCCCCGTCAGGTTTCGCAGGCCCGTGCATTGCTCGGTGATCAAGGCGAAAAGCTGAATACGATCTGTATGCACTCAAAGACCTATTACGAATTGGTCGAACGTCGTGCTGTGGATTACGTCAAGGCAACAGATGTAGCCGGCGGTGATGCAACTGCATCCGGCGGTTCAATCGCTAATGCCTACGGTGACGTGACAGTTCCCACCTACCTGGGAATGCGCGTGATCGTTTCAGACGATGTGAGCACGGTTGGATCTGGGGCATCGACTGAATACGCGGTTTACATGTTCTCTCAGGGCAGCGTTGGCAGCGGCGAACAGGCTGGTATTCAGACTGAGACTGATCGCGACATCTTGCAAAAGTCTGATGCAATGTCAATTGACCTTCATTATGTCTACCACCCAGTGGGCGCAAAGTGGGCCGTGACTACTGCGAATCCAAACCGCACCCAGTTGGCTACTGTCGCCAACTGGTCGAAGGTTTACGAGTTGAAAAATCTCGGAATCGTTCGTGCCACCGTCGTCTCTTCAATGGATTAATCAATCATGGCAAGCTTTTTTGAAACATCCGCCGGCCTAGCCATTGGCTACACCTCCGGCGGGGCTGTAACCCAGCTCACAAGCAAGGCAACAGCCGTAACCGTGAACGCTCCATCAGGAGCAATCACGACTCACAACGCATCACTAGCGGGCAACGCTGAGGCGACTTTTACCGTCAGCAATAGCTTTGTTACTGCTAGCGATGTTGTTTTGGTCAGCGTCCAATCAGGCGCGAGCACCGGTCTTTACTTGGCGTTTGTGTCTGCCACTGCTGCAGGCAGTTTTGACGTAACCCTTTCAAACCTCGCTTCTACCGCTGGCGAGGTTGTGGTGGTCAACTTTGCAGTAATGAAAGCCGCAGCCGCATAATCATGGGGCTCTACGCTTTTAGAAGGGCGAAGGAGCAGGAAGCAGCAGCAGCCACCGCCAAGGCTGCCGCTGCTCCGGCACCGGAGGAGACCAGCAAAAAAGGATCGACTGATGGCAGTAGCAATCGTGGCAACAACAGGAGCCGCAAACGCAAATTCATACCTGACGCTGGCTGACGCTGATGCGTTGGTTGATGCAATGGTCTTAAGTTCTGACGCCTCTGAATGGGCGAACGGTGACGCTGACTCACGCAATAGAGCGCTTGCGGCTGCTGCGCAGCGTCTAGATCGTGAGCGGTTTCTTGGGGCTCGCGCAACTGATACGCAGGCATTGCAATGGCCACGAACAGGGGTGCGAAAGCCTGACACCTACTCAAGCCGATATTCAACCGGGTTCCCTTTTACGATTACAGCTGATTACTACACGGATACCGAGATCCCAGATCAGATTCAGCGGGCTCAAATTGAGCTGGCAATTTATCTAAACAAAAACAAAGACGGGATCAGCCTGAGTGGCCTTGAAGACTACAAAAGCGTGTCGATTGGCAGCATTAGCGTGACGCCAAACCTGACATCAGGGGCCATTGGAGCTGACCGCGTGCCGCCAATGTACGAAAGATTGCTTACCGGCCTTAGGATTAGCGGACCGGGCAACATCGCAATTCGAAGGAGCTAATCATGGCAAAAGGATTTGGGCAGGGAGACGTGGGAATTGATTATGGCGTTGGCGCGGAAGTGATTACAGATACGGCGGCGCATACCGGCCTTTTCAAGCATATTGATTTTTTCGAAAACACAACAATCACGGCTCTTACGAGCAAGAACTACACGGGTAACTCGTTAGACGGCGAAACCTTGCCAAGCGGCTTCCATATAGTTGGTGTTTTCACAAGCATTCAGCTTCAGAATGGGGCTTGCATTGCTTACCGCATCTAATGGCCCTTGCTGATTCGCTGCAAAAAGCTGCCTCTAAGGTGATCACCCGTTTTGGGGGTGAGGTAAAAGTTCGGTACATATCCACAGAGGGGTATGACACTGCAACGGGCACCATTAGGGAGTCAGACACTTATGTCAGTGCAAAAGGCATTGTCGAGGGCGTTACGTCGCGAGAGGTGAACGAGCTTGTCCAAGCTGGTGACAAGCGTTTAACGATTGCTGCTCTTGATCTGTCAGTTGCCCCGCAGGTGAAAGACAGAATTACGATCGAAGGGGTTATGCACCAAGTTATCGAGATAAGAAAGCAAGAGCAGGACAATAAGCCAATCACCTATGAGCTAATTTTGAGGGCATAGCAATGGCACGGCAAATTGACTTAGGCGACATTTCAAAGCTTGCAGAAGATGAGCTTGAGGAGCTGGTCATTTTTGCGGCAAAGGTTTGGGAAGGTCAGGTAAAAGAAAAAACGCCGGTTGATACAGGCGTACTGAGAGGCAACTGGCGTCAAGTGAAAATCAGCAAAACACGAATCGAGATTCAAAATAATTTGCCTTATGCCGAGCCAGTGGCCTACGGGGAGAACCTGCCACCATCTTGGGGCGGCGTTTACCGCACTAGGCAAAACCCGCCAACGATCCCTGGCTACCCAGACATATTGGGCAAGGAAATCGCGGCGTTTCAGATCCCAGCCAGAATTGAACTAATAAGACGAAAGAATCGCTAATGGCTGCTGTTGATCTCAATACCGTGCGAGCAGTGATTGAGGGGCGCCTTGCGACTGAGCTGGCGCTTTCACCCGCAATCCCGGTCGTATTCCATAACATGCCAAACAAGCCGGCCCCCCGTTCGTCCTGGGTTCAATGCCTTGTTCAGTTTGGCGGGAATCAATATCTGAGCCAGGGCATCGCAACCAGCGGCAGCACAAAAGTGATTGGTGTTTTGCTGCTGAATATCTTTACCCCTAAAGGCGTTGGTCCTGGGGCTAATTACGTGATTGGGAAACGCATCCGAGATCTCTACAATAGAGCCATAGTTTCTGGCGTCTTCTTTGACGCTGCTAACGGCCCTGCAGTTGTGGATTCCCCTCAACCGGAACCGTTTTTCCAAACAAGGGTTTCCGTGACCTTTGAATTTATCGAGGATCTTTGACCAATGGCAACAATCAGAGGTGAGCAGGGCGCCGTTCAATTCGACGCCGCCGGTAGCTCTAACGCAACTATTGTGGGCACCCGCAGTTGGTCGCTAAGCATTACAAAGGAAACGCTGGACACGACCAAACACGGCGACACCGCTCGGAGTTTTATTGGCAGCCTGATTTCAGGATCTGGGACTGTTGAGCTGGTTTACGACCCAGAGGCAACAGGCCAAGCGGGATTTATTGAAGATGTGCTTACGGCTGCTGATCCATCAGACGCGACGTTTGAGCTGTTCACTACTGGCACATCAGCTGGAACTGATTCAGTGAGTTTTGCCGGCATCATTACAGACGCTGAGATTTCATCAGCTGTTGGTGATTTGGTGACCGTAAGCTGCAACTTTGTGACGAGCGGCGCCATTACCGGAAACCTTGAATAAGCTAGGCTTCTATTAAAGAAAGCCTATTCATGTCAAGAAATCGCCCGGTTGATTTGCTGGTTGGGGAATTTGACCTCAACCAGCGGCGTAAATTTGATGTCAAGAATGCAGACGGCAAGACCGTAATCAGTTTGTATTTCAAGCCGATCACAAGGGCAGACCGTAAGAAATCGCAGCAACTGGCCGGCACTGATGAAGCGTTAGATTTAAGCACTCAGATGCTGTGCCAAATGGCAGAGCTAGAAGACGGGAGCAAAGCATTTGCACCAGCTGACGCGCCAAAGCTGCAGCGGCAGTTACCTGAAAGCGTGCTAAATGATCTTGAGCTGTTCTTGTTTGGTATTGGCGAAGAGGCCAGCCTTGAAGACGCAAAAAACGACTGAAGCAGGATGGGTGGCTCTTTTTTGAGTTCCACCTGGCCTGCGAATTAAGCATGACTGTTAGCAGACTGCGGACAGAGCTGACCGATGCTGAGATGGTGCATTTTGCGGCGTATTACGAGCTAAAGGCAGAGAAAGAGCAGGAAGCAATGGACCGCGCAAAAAGAGGAGGCCGGTAGAATAGGGCCATGGCTGAGTCGATCGTCAAGCTTATTGTTGATGCCACGCAGGGCATCAGATCGCTTGGGCGGTTCAAAAAAGCAACGGCGGAAGCAGCCAAAAAAACAGAGCTGTTGCAAAAGGCCGTTAGGGCTCAAGCGAGAGCTACGACATTCGCAAAGCAAAAGGTTGCAGAATTTGGCAATGCCGCCAAAGCCGCTTTTGGCAAGGCGGAAAAGGCTGCGCAGAAATACCAATCAAAGCTTGGCGGATTAAAAGGCGCGATCGTGTCGCTCGGCGTGGCAGCGCTAACAAAGCGAATGATTGGGCAGGCAGCAAGCTTCGCCCAGACACAAGTAAGGCTGAAGGCGCTGTCAACGGAATATGGCGAGTTCGGGCAAATCCAGCAGCTAGTAAAAGATAACGCCAAAACGTTTAATCAGTCTCAGGCTGAGTCAGCTAGCAACTTTTCAGACGTTTACGCAAGGTTAAGGCCGCTAGGGACTTCGCTTGAAGATATTCAAACGGTCTACAAAGGCTTTAATGCAACAGCATTGGCAAGCGGCACTAGCGCGGCGGCAGCGAGCGGGGCGTTTCTTCAGTTAAGCCAAGCGCTTGGCAGCGGCAGACTTCAAGGCGATGAATTTAGGTCAATTGCGGAGCAAGTGCCAGGCATTTTAAGGCTGGTTTCTGATGAAATGGGCGTCACTGTTGGAGAGCTGAAACAGCTTGGAAGTGATGGCAAGATCACGTCAGACATTCTGATCAATTCTTTGGCGAAAGGATTTGAAGAGAATAAAGACAAAATTCAAGCATTATTGGCTGAATCTCCGGCCCAAAAATTCAAGGAATTCAGCAATGCTACCAGCGAACTAAGTAACGCAATTGGAACTGAATTGCTACCAGTTGTGACGCCAGTAGTGCAAGAGCTGACCAAACTGCTTAAGGCTGCTGGCGATTTGCCAGGCCCAATTAAGACAGCCGGGGCAGCTTTAATCGGCTTGTCAGCGGTAGTCCTTGCGCTGGCATCGCCTGTTGGCGCTCTTGTAAAAGGAATTGCAGCATTTGCACCAGCAGCGACAGCAGGGGCAGGAGCTGCGAAGCTTTTGGCAGGTGCGATGGTGATACTTAAGGGAGCAATGCTGGCGTTGCCGTGGGTGGCAGCAGCCGCAGCTGTTGGGGGGCTGATAGCTCTAACCGTAAATTATTACAAAGAGCAAAACAAGTTAAACAGAATCATTGAAGGTGGCGCTACTTCCGTCAATGAGATGAAAACAGCGCTTGACTCTAAGTCAAAAGCGCTTGCAGAAGCAGAAGCAAAACTTAGCAAGCTTGAAAGGACTGGGATATCAAATTCACGATCAGTAAATGCTCAAAAGAAAAAAGTAAGAGAGCTGAAAGAAGAACTTGAAGGTATAAAAGGCGTTTATGACGCAGAGATAAGAATAAGAACAATTTTTGAAGGCATGGGCCTTGACCCCTCTGCCCTTGATAGAGGCGTTTACGGTCCTGGCTTGCCAGAACTGCCTAAGCCCAAGCCAACAAAGCCGCCAGCGTCAACCGGCACCGGCGGCACAGCGAAAGGCCCGGAAGACATCTCAAGTGAGATGCAGGCGCTACTGCTTAAAGAACAAGAGCTCAGATTTTCTAATGACGAGCTAGCTCAAAGTAAAATACAAAAAGAAATAGAAATCCAGCGGATACTAGAATCTCAGTTGCAGCCACGAGAGAAAAATATTGCGTTAATCAAAGCGCAAAACGATGAACTTTTTAGGACTTCAAGCATCTTTAGCGAAAACTTCAAAAAAGCCGTTGAAGTGGACGATCAAATTAAAAAAACTGCGATCAATGCAGTAAAAGCCGCGATCTCTCAGGCAGCAGAAATTGACGCACAAATCGAAGCGCAAGGCGAAAAGATGAATGCGCTTTATGCTTCAATCGGCCAGACAATTTCAACCGGCATTGTTGATAGCTTGACTGCTGCTGTTGATGGCACCAAGTCGCTGGCAGAGGTTGCGTCAAATACTCTCAGAAGCCTTGCCAACATCATGCTCAAGTTTGGTCTTCAAACGTTCCTTGGTGGTCTTGGCGGAGGTGACCCCAGCAGCATTTTCACCAAGCTCTTTGGTGGAGGCAGGGCCAGCGGTGGCAGCGTTGCTGGCGGCAAGTCTTACATAGTGGGCGAAAGAGGGCCAGAAATCTTCAGTCCGGGGCGTAGCGGCAGTATCGCGCCAAACGGCGCAATGGGTGGCGTTAATGTTGGGACGATCAACATTCAGGTTGAAAACACAGGCGATCAGTTGAACCCTGCAGCACAAAAGCGGCTAGCTGGTCAGGTTCAAGGTATCGTGTTATCAACGCTGGCTAATGAGCGCCGCAGCGGAGGAATACTTTGATGGCGTACATCCAATTTAATGACATACCGCTTGATCCATCGCTTACTCAAGAGCGTTCACAGCGTGTTCAGCGTGCTCAATTTGGCGATGGTTACAGCCAGGTTCTGACGGATGGCTTGAATGCAGAGCAGGAAAAATGGCAGTGTCAGACGACTCCTCTGACCTATCCAGAAATTAACTCTATTGAAAGTTTTTTGTTGGAACAAAAGGGGCAAGCAATCCTCTGGACCCCACCGTTCAGTACCAAAACATTTTCTAAGCCGTTTGCTTCTGGCCAACTCAAGCTTGGCTATACAAATTTAAGTGATTTGACTTTGACTGGATATACAAGGCCAACTAATTACACGGCCAATCTTGTAACGGGTGTTCTAACGTCTGTTGACATTGCTGATGGAACGGCAATTCCAATTTCGCTGACACTTGCCGCTAAGAATTTTCTATTGTCTGATGGCTGGACAATTAACACCTTGAGTTCAGCTTATGCTCGATTGTCGTTTAGCTTGACGAGGGTTTATGTATGACGCAAACGCCTCCTAACGCTGAAGTTTTTAAGCCAGAGCTGCCGCAGATTATTGATCTGTTTACGCTCGACATTACAGCAATTTTGCCTTCTGGCTCGTCAGACCAAGCGATTTATAGGTTTGCAAATTGGTCACAAGTTAATGGCGCTGATGTTGTTTATCAAACGAACACTTATACGGCGTTGCCTCTAGAGGCATCAGGGTTTGAGCTAAACACCAAAGGGCAGTTGGCGCGTCCAAGCTTGACGTTTGCAAACGTAGGTCTTGGCATTACCGCTTTGACCAACACTTATGAAGATCTGGTTGGCGCAACGGTCCAGAGGATTCGCACGTTAACGACTTACCTTGACGGTGCTGAAGCTGCTGATCCAAACGCTTATTGGGGACCAGACGAGTGGGTTGTTGAGCAAAAAAGCAGCGAGACTAAGCTAGCGGTATCTTTTCAGCTAACAATTCCGTTTGATCTTGAAGGGCGTTCGTTGCCTGGTCGTAGGCTATTGCGTGAGCAATGTCAGTGGAGATATAGGAGCAATATTGGTTGTCATTACGATGGGACTGATTATTTTAATGCTAATGATCAAAGTGTTGCCAGTCTTAGCAATGATGTTTGCGGAAAACGTTTAACCAGTTGTCAACTAAGGTTTGGTAATACGTCAAGGCTGCCATTTGGTGGCTTTCCTGGTCTTACGGACGCAATGGGCTAAACGATGCTTTCTCAGTACAACAATCCGATTACGGGCGAACAGCAAGCAAGCATTCGTGCTTATGCAGAAGCCGCTCATCCTGTTGAGGCTTGTGGCTTTGTGCTTGCTGATGGAACGGTTGTCGAATGCACCAACACCGCAACACAGCCTGACACGTTCGTTATCAGTGCAGAAGAGACGGCTTTGTACTTGGATGATGCCGTTGCTTCATGGCATAGCCATGCAGATTACGCGGACATGAGCTTTGCGGACATCAATGCAGCTAAAGCATTGAATTTGCCTTATGTGGTTTTTAACTGTGCCAGCACAGAGTTTTATTACTTTGATCCGCGCCAATCAGCAGGCTTAGTGGGGCGTCCGTGGATGTATGGCGGTTATGACTGCTATTCAGCGGTTCGTGACTGGTACGCGCAACAGATGGGCGTTGAGATGGCTGATTATGAGCGTCTGTACGAGGGCGAATGGGCGCAACGTGGCTTCACGCATTTCGAGGACAACTTTGCGGCTGAAGGCTTCATCAGGATCCCTAGGACAGTTGATCTGGAGCGTGGGGATGTGCTGCTGTTCCGGATAAGGAATGACCACACCTGTAACCACGTTGCTGTGATTGAGGACGTAGAGGCCAATCAGATTTACCAGCACTTGGTTGACCGAGACTCAGCGATAATGGCTTACAGCGGCTATTTCCGCGATAATACGTTCATGGTTCTGAGGCGCGACGGCTAATGGTGACCATTCGATTGTTAGGTGAAGCTGGCCGACGTTACGGACGTAGGTTTCAGCTTGCTGTAAAGACACCTGCTGAGGCTTTAAGAGCATTGTGTTTGCAGATCCCTGGTCTTAGGCAGTATTTGCTGGAGTCAGGCGATAAGGGGATTGATTGGCGCGTTGTGACTGATCACGCGGAAGGTCTTGATGAAGATCAGATGTTGTGGCCGCTGAGTAAGAGGCTGGTGCTAGCTCCGTTACCTGCTGGTCGTGGTGGAGTGGGCAAGATTATTGCTGGTGTGGCGTTGGTTGCTTTTGCGATTTTGGTCCCCGGTATAGGCGCAGCAGCGGCCACTATCTTTGGCACGCAGTTTGGCGCTATTTCTCTTGGTATTGGCGCGATCGGCGCTTCACTGATCTTTGGAGGCGTAGCGGACCTGTTGACGCCAACGCCGAAGATGCCCAATGTCAAAGGCGGTGGCTTGGGTGGCGGTTCTAGTGCAACTTCAGGTCGCTCTCAAGAGGAGCAGTTGAACAGCTTTGCTTTTGATAAGTCGAACGCGAATACAGTGCAGGGAGATGTGGTTCCTGTTCTTTACGGTGAGCGGATCATTGGCGCTTTGCCAGTTCTGAGCTTTGGCCTTGAATTGCAGAATTACTTGTGATGGACGATCAAACCCAAGCGCAAAACCCAGAGGTCAGTGGTGCTGGCGGTGGTGGCGGTGGTCGTAGTGCCCCTCCAACAAAACAGGTTGTCAATCAAACAGTTGTTGTTCAGAATCCATCAAGACAGCCAGTAGTTGCAGCTAATAATTTATTTTCAGTTGCTTTTGCAAAAACAGTTTATGCAACAAGCGAAGGCGTCCTTGAAGGTTTTCCTAATGGCATCAATAAGGACGTTTACCTTGACGGCGTTCCAATTCAAAACCCCAATGGAACGAATAACTTTGATGGTTTTACTCTTGACTCAAGGCTAGGCGAAGACGAAACACAAACGCCTATCAATGGATTTAGTACAACTGAAAACACTGTTGGCGTCAATGTAAACGTCACGCAGGCTTCTGGTGCGATCACAAGGGCAATTACAGATACGGACACAGAACGTTGCCGGGTAATTATTGCCCTCCCTGCTTTGCAGGCTCAAAACGAACAAAACGGTGATGTTTCTGGCACAAGCGTCAGTTTTAGGATTGAAGTCAATTCAAATGGCGGCAGTTATACAACTATCTCATCGCCAACTATTAGCGGGAAATCAAACAGCGAGTTTCAACGCGCTTATGAGTTTGACCTACCCGGCACAGGCCCTTGGAACGTACGAGTCACAAGATTGACATCTGACAGTAGTAGTAGCTTTATCCAAAACACAATTAATTGGCAGAGCTTTGTCGAAATTATTGATGAAAAGTTTGCTTATCCTAATACCGGCCTTATTGCGTTAAAGGTTGATGCAAGACAGTTCAATACGATCCCTGACGTTTCGGTTAAGCTTCGTGGCAAGCGCGTTCAAGTTCCTACTAATTACAACGCTGCCACTCGTACCTATACGGGTTTGTGGGACGGAACGTTTCAAATGGCATGGACTGATAACCCTGCCTGGATTTTCCGTGACATCGTTCTAAACGAACGCTTTGGCGTCAAGCGTTATATCAATTCTATTGCGATTGACCCTTGGTATCTTTACACCGTTTCTCAATACTGTGACGAGCTTGTTCCTAATGGCGGCGGTGGAACGGAACCTAGATTTACTTGCAATGTTTATTTGCAGAATCCAGGCTCAGTTTATCAAGTGCTTAATTCGCTTGCTTCCTGTTTTAGGGGTTTGCTTTATTACAGCGAAGGCGAGCTGTATTTAACGCAGGACCGAGAGCAAGACGTAGTTCAGCAATTTAGCGAAGCCAATGTTCTTCAAGACGTAGCAGAAAACGGAGAGGTCTCGTCACCATGTTTTAGCTATGCGGGTTCAGCTAGAGCCGCGCGTAAGACCGTAGTTTTAGCGAACTGGGATGATCCAACGCAAGTCTATTCAAGCGTCACAGAGTATCAGCAAGATGATGAGCTGCTAGACAAGTTTGGGTATAATCCTGTCGATCTTCGCTTGATTGGCGTTACCTCTCGCGGTCAAGCTTTACGCGCTGCCAAGCATACGCTTTTCAGTGACAGGTATGAAACAGAAAAGGTTAGCTTTCGTGTTGGAGCGGAAGGCATTGCGGCTGGCGTTGGCGAGATTATCAAGATTGCTGACCCATTGAAGCAAGGTCAACGTTTGGGCGGTCGAATCATAGCTGTTGACGGAAACTTCATTACTGTTGATGCAGTTTTAACGCTATCGCCTGGAACTGACTACACGCTGACTGTTGTAATCCCTGGAGGGGATACAACTACAAATCCCGATAACTCAATCAAGGTAAGTCCAAAGCTAGAGGTTTTAACTGTTGTCAGCTCTAGCGATATTGGCTTCCAAACTTTTGACGAGGGTAATATTTTAACTGAAGACTCGGACGAAGTAATAACGCAAAGTGCTGATAATTTAATCGCTCGATATGCTTCAAGTGACGCAACTACAACTATGTTTGAAGTGAGTTCAGCGGTGGCAACGCAAAACGGTGCGTTATGGGTTCTTGAGTGGACCTCAATGAAGGCTGCAACTTATCGGATCATCTCGATTTCAGAAGTTGAGTCTTTGATTTATCAAGTTGAAGCCATTCAATATAACAGCAGCAAATATGGTTATGTTGACAACGATTTGCCGGTTGCAATACCAAAAGATCGTTTTACTCTTCAGCCTGTTAGTGAGCCGACAAATTTTAGCGGCATTCTTGAGTATTCAAACGGTCAGACATCAATTCAAGCTTCATGGCGTGCCCCACAAGTAAACAATTCAGTTGACTTACTGGTACGGGGTTACAGGTATCAATGGCGAAAAGTTGGCGACACGGAATGGTCAGACATTCTTCAATTACAGGCAACAGCAGTTGAAACGCCTCTTTCAACTCATACTTTTGGGAATGCCTATCAGGTCCGAGTCTCTGCCGTTAACCGGCTAGGTAGTCAATCTGATTGGGTTGTTTATGACGTTGACGCTTTTACCCCTATCCCTGATTTAAGTGATGCTGCTTTTGGAGCAACGGTTACGCACGCCAATCAACCAGATGGCACCCAGCTAGTCATTGTTGATTCTGGAACGTGTCCGATTCTGCCTCGTATTAATGGTTTCAAGTGTTGGGTCAAGCCTCGTAACCTATCGTCTGGTGAAATTCCTGGTGTGAAGCCGCCTGGTAATGATGGCTGGTATTTCTTAGCTGACATTCCGCTTACGGGTTATTACACCGTTGCGTTCCACGCTCCAGACACCTATGACGTTCGCGTCAATTTCACAAGTGCAATCTTTGGAGAA
>Ga0307489_10000661_pt1 | contig 21479 bp, 34 predicted proteins | sample SB12metaG_FD_202247 | JGI IMG/M metagenome (GOLD analysis project Ga0307489, IMG submission 202247) | Sea-ice brine microbial communities from Beaufort Sea near Barrow, Alaska, United States - SB 1.2 | ecosystem: Environmental > Aquatic > Marine > Coastal | place: USA: Alaska | collected... | reverse complement strand
ATCCTGGTGTGTAGCTTTAAATGGCACCCTCTGACGTGGCGAGCAATGTCCTCCAGCCCCAAGTCCGAGGCGCCACGCTCGCAGGACCGCCTTTGTGGCCCCCGGGCCACCGAGCGGCGCTCACGTGCCCGCTTGCAACAGTCGCTGAAGGCGCCAACCCCGCCCTAGTGCTGGAGCTCCACAACGGTGGTGGCATGATTGGCCGCGCGGTCATCCCCATGTCCGACCTGGGCGAGGTAAGGCGGTGCAGGTTGACCCTATGAAACCCACGTTAAGGCGCCTGGAATTAAGCTCTTAAAACTGAAACATGATAAACCGCTTTCAAGTTTTGCTTTAAAATTCAACTTGCGCCGCTACAGGGAGCGAGCAGGGTCGGGGATGCCCGCTTCGCTCAACGACTTGCCGTTGATCGCGGCGGGAGGGGAGGCGGGCAAGGTGACGGTGACGGCGCGGGCGTGGCAGCGCGCGGCGTTGCTGGCAGGGGCTTACCTTCGTCCACTTTTCGGCTCAACGTAAGCACATTTTGTGGGATACGACGGATGCATGATTTTCCCCCAGTCTATTAGACAGGGACAAAGGGAGGTATTACCAAAACCGCTCAGGCTGAGCTGAGAAGTGGACGAGTGTAAGCCCCTGGTTGCTGGCGCAGCGCGAGAAGGAGACGGAGGGGGGGTTCGCGCCGGGCGGCGGCGTGGGCGGCGGCGGCGAGGGCTCGTGGGTCATCTCGGCGATGGCAACAGACATGATCGACAAACAGGCGGCGTTGGTATGGCCTTGGAAACGTTGCTCGCCACGTCATCGACACGCCATTTCCGCCCTCGTTTCTTTATTTAAATGGCATTGTGTATGTACTGGCAAATATTGCTTGCCACGTCATCGACACGCAATTTGATTCTTCGTTTTAATTTTTGAATGGCATGCTATGACGTGGCGAGCTGTATCTTCCAGGCCGTACGCGTTGGACGACGCCATCACGCGGCTGGATACCAACGAGCGGCGGTTTGATAATCTGAGGTGGCGTGTGGATGAGGCAGAGAGCACGCGGAATAGGCTGGATGCGGTGGGGCCTGGAAATCATTACCCGCCACGTCATCTAATGCATTGCAAACCCTCATTTCTTGACTAAAATGACATCCCATGACGTGGCGAGCAGTATCTGCCAGGGCCTGGCAGATGTTACCCACCACGTTATCCAACGCAATTTCAAACCTTGTTTCTTGAATTAAATAGCATACCATGACGTGGCGAGCAATATCTGCCAGGCCTTAGCAGACGGACAACAGCGAGCTGCGGCGGCTGCTGCACGAGGCAGGGGGGCTGTTGACAAGAATTACTCGAACCTGAATCGGACCATGACGTGCCTTTAGGGTGAATGCTCATACAGACCTGCGGACTCGGTCCGTGGTGGCCGTCCAATCCCCACACCATCATGAGACAAAGTGCGCCAAACCACTTAGACCCTTAGTCTGACTTAATGCTACTTAGTCTGACTTAGTGCTACTTAGTCTGACTTAGTGCCCGCACGACCAATCAGAACGCTCCATTTGGACAAGTTAGTACTGCTTGTTGCTAAGCTTCACGCACTTTCTCATCACCATTGTACGTATTTGGCCTTGACACGAGGAGCGCAACGCGGACCCCGTGGATTGGGCGGCGGAGGGACTGGCCGGCGTCACCGTAGGGCCGGGCAATATTTGCTTGCCTCTAACATATCTAGCCCGGCATCACCGCGACCTGGGGACTAGCAGATGTTGCTGGCCACGTCACGTACACGCATTGGACCTTCGTGTCTTAACCATGGACAAAGTGCGTCTTGAGCGACATGGAGTCGCTCAGGATCCAGACAATACAAGACCTGGAAACCAAATCGAAGAAACGTGAACAATTCAAGATGATGACCGAAGCGCGTATACTCTAACTTACTGAGTCAAGCGCTTTCATAGATATATAGTGTCCTGAATACGGCATTCTATGACGCGGCTGGCAATATTTGGTTCTCCCTGCGTGACGGACATGATGGACGCGCGGGAGCGGCTGGGGCAGATCGCCGCCAAGATGGCGCAGGAGAAGCGCCGCAACGCCGAGCTCGTGCACCGCCTTAAGACAATGCACGGGCAGACGGTGGCGGCGGAACAGCTCAGGGTGCGCCACGGTGAGCTGCAGGAGGCGCATGCGCAGCTCAGCAAGGTAGGGCGGTGCAGTTTCAACCGATGAAACCCATGTTGAAACCGCTTGCAACAAAGCGCTTGAAACCAGAATATGATGACCTGCTTTCAAACTCCGCCTCAAATTTCAACTTGCGCCGCTACAGCAAGCACATGCAGAAGTGCGAGCGAGAGGCGGCGCGGGTGGGAAAGTGCCGAGAGACGATCGAGATGCAGGAGGGCATCATCTCGCGCCTGGAGGCAGGGAGGCCATTGAGAACAAGCACTCGACTGCGTTGAATCAACGAAAACGAGAGATCGGGGTCGTTTGCGAGGGCGAGGGTCAATGCTCATACGATGGCATGGGGGCCGGTCGGCCACCAGGACCCGAGTTTGCACGTCTGTATGAGCATTCACCCTGAAGGTTAGTCATGCTCCGATCTCGCTTCGAGTGCGGCTTCTCAATGACCCTGCTGCGAGGGGCTGCTGGAGCAGTCAGTGGTGGACGGGCGGCGGCTGGCGGAGGCGGAGGCGGCGGCGTCGCGGCTGGACGATGCCAACGCGCTGCTGCGGGGGGGCGCGGACTGGGACGAGCTCACGGCGCTGCGGGCCGAGGCGGAGGGTGAGACACCCGCTCACTTGAACCTAGAGTATCTGTACAACTTCAACACATCCACGTGAACCATCCTATCACCCTGAACCCAACACCCTATCAACCTGGGCTGAACCTAGCACCTTATCAACATGAAGCTAACATCCTAGCACTTTCAACGTGAACCTCACCACGCAGCCACGCCACCCTAAACCCTAGACCCTAAACCATAAACCCTAAACCCTCACCACGCAGGCCTGCGCGCGTCCAACAAGGAGTGGGACGCCGAGCAGCGCGAGCTGGAGCGCGAGCGCGTGGCGCTCACTCTCAGGTCCGAGAAGGCCGAGGCGTCCTCCATCGCCAGCAGCAACGAGATGCTCGAGGTGCGGCCCAACTCGCTGCCCGTCGGAAACACCCTCGCGGAGTGCAACTGTGTGCGGTACACCATGGGCAAACAGAGACAGGTACACTTGGCTATGGGCAAACAGCGTGAGGTACATCGTCCATCTGACCCTGTGTGGAGGTGTCGCGGCGGTGCGCGCGGGAAATCGCGGGGTTGCGCTGTAAGGCCCTGGCAGATATTGCTTAAAATGTCCTGTATCACATTTACGAATGCCATCCACCTGATGTTTTTGTCCTGTATCACATTTACGGATGCCGCCCACCTGATGTTTGAAACCCATTTTCTGCCGGGCCCTAGCGTTGGCGAAGTTGGCAGAGAAGGACGCGCAGCTGATGGGCGGGTTCGGGAGCGTGGCCAGCATGGTACTGGGGGAGTATCCGGTGCCGAAAAATCTGATATCGATGGAGCCTCAGCCGGGGGGCGACCCCGCGTACCTCGCGCAGTACGGCGGCGGCGGCGGCGGGGGGGGCGGGGGCGACGGTGGCAAAGGCGGGGGCGGATACGCGGACGGCGGCGGGATGGATAGTTACCCGGTCTGGCGGCAGGGGCTGGCAGACATCGCCCGCCACGTCATCGAAACGCAAAGGAACCCTCGTTTCTTGAGTCAAATGCCATCCTTTGACATGGCGAGCAATATCTGTTCGGCCCTATTTAGCGACAGGGTGGCGGCGGCGGCGGTGGCGGCGGGACGGATGGTAACAATCGAGGGCGTCAGAGTAGTCCGTCGTTGATGCCATTGCCGCCGCGGCCGGGCAGCGGGGGGGGCGGGGCCGGCGGCGGCGGCGAGAAGGTGCCGCAGCCGCCGTCGCGGCCGGGCAGCGGCGCGGGGGCGGCGCCGCGCAAGAGCAGCGGGGCCAGCCCGGTAGGCCAGTGCACGTTGACCCTATCAAACCCAAGTTGAAAGCGCCTGTCACTAAGCGCTTTGAGACTGAAATACGTTAAACTGCTTTCAACTTTTGCTTTCAAATTCAACTTGCGTCGCTACAGCCCGGGGCGCCCGCCCAGCCGACCGAGTAGTCGGCCGGGCAGCCGTCCGGGGGCGACGACGCCGCCCAGGTAGGGCGGTGCAGGTTGACAGTTTCGAAACCAACGTTGAAAGCACCTAAGGTTTCAGCGCTTGAAACTATAACATGACGGACTGCTTTCAACTGTTGCTTTCAAATTCAACTTGCGCCGTTACACCCAGGGCCACCCCCGCCGCCGTCGGGGCGTGAACATAGCCTTCGCCGCCGCAATCCGGGCGTGAACATAAGTTCACCACCACGCGGACCGAGTAGTACATTATAATTAAATTAGCCCAGCCAGCGCGTATCTTTTGCTTCTATATATTCGATTATTTTTTGCGCATCTAAAGTAAATTAACCAAACCTTCCATCCTCCCATCTACAACCTCACTTCTCGCCGCGCTAAGTTAACAGAGACCTCATGCTGTTTGCCCCTAGTGTACCTGGGCTCCCGTTTCGCCGCGCTGCGTCAACAGATACCTCAGCCCCAGCCAGCCAGCCTCCCCTCACAACTTGCTGCGCTGCGTCATCACAGACCTCAGACGGTTTGCCACTAGTTACCTCGTCTCACGTCTCGCAGCAGTGACTCTCGGCATCGCGTCGCCTCAGACTGTTTGCCTCTAGCGTACCTCCCCTGACATCCCTCACATCTCGCCGTGCTGCGTCCACAGATACCTCAGCCCCTAGTGTAACCCGCCTCACATCTCACCTCACATCCCTCACATCTCGCCAGACTGGGAGATCTTGCAGGCCAGCTTGGGCTTGTTGTTGGGCCCGCACTGCACGTTCTCGATCTTGCGCAGCACCAGGAGCCAGGGGCTTACACTCGACCACTTTTCAACTCAACTTGAGCGCCTTGTATGGCATAGGGGTTGCGCGGAGGAATTGTGTGGCCCGTGTTTAGGGGGTGCTAGGAGATGTTTAGGGTGTGTAGGGTGGGTTTGTGTGTCAGACACGGCTCAAGTTGAGCTGAGAAGTGAACGAGTGTAAGCCCCTGCCAGCAGCCCGTCGCCCAGCACCCGCCCGAACACCACGTGCTTGTCGTCCAGCCACTCCGTCTTCGTGCACGTCAGGAAAAACTGGCACCCGCCGCGCAGGGTCGCGTGAGTGTACTTCCCCCACGTCAGCCTTTCAAGCGTTGACAAAGCCCCCGGGTAACCATGGGTGCCCGGGGTTTCCGCCGGGTTCTGCGCGGGTCCACGCGGGGGCGGTTGACAGCACGGCTGACGGGGTGGGTGCCGCTTAAGTCAAGGATGAAGGTTTTCATCGGCGGATGCCGTGGCCGTGGCGAGCACGTTTCACTGGTCCCCACCGTTGCTGTTGGGCCCGCTGTTAGCCATGGACAGGAGGCCGGGCCCCGTGTGCTTGCCCATGAAGTTCTCATCCGCGAACTTGCTGCCGTAGATGCACATGCACCCCGTGCCGTCGCCCTTCGGGTTGGGCTTGGCAGATATTGCTCGCTACGTCATGTGATGCCATTTCACTCAATAGACCTGGGTCAAAATGTTTGTCGTCGACGTGATTTGCAAGATATTGCTCGCCACAACATATGATGCCATTTGCCTCATAAAACGTGGGTTCAAATGTTTGTCGTTGACGTGACAGGCAGATATTGCTCGCCACGTCATATGATGCCATTGACTCAAGTAACATTTGACTCAAGAAACGTGGGTTCAAACTGTTTGTCGTTGTCGTGGCGGGCGCGGGCAACATCTGGCAGGCTCTACCTTGAGGAAGTCACCCCCCTGCAGCATGAAGTCCGTCACACAGGGCCAGGTGGACATGAGCAAGCTGTTAGGTTGAGCTAGAAAGGGAGGAGTGGCCAGGCCAGAGAGTAGCCAGGCTAAGTAAGGAGTACTGTAGCCAGGCCAGGTCTATCTATAAAAGCGTGTCACTCAGTAGTTAGAGTATACGCGCGTTAATCTAGCTAGAGTTAAAGATGAAATGACATGAGAGCACTCACATCTACAAATCTCACATCCCCCTCGACAAGGTTTAGGGCTAGGGTAGCGCATGGCCTTAGTCAATAAACGGTTCAGCCTAGCGTTGTCGCTCCCAGACGTCGCATCCGAATATTTGTGCGTACATAGCCAGGCCAGGTGGCAGCGTTGAGTGTTCCCGCCCTACCTTGATGACGCGGTGGAACTCCGACTCCTTGTACCCCAGCGGCACCTGGTTCTTGCGGAACTCACCCGTGCAGAATTGCCGGAAGTTCTCCGCGGTGGGCAGAGTCGGTATGACAAAGTGCGTGAAGCCACTTACACACTTAGAGAGACTTAGTGCTGAGTCGTGCCGCTCCACCAATCAGACCGCTCCATTTGGACGACTTAGTACTACTTGTTGCTAAGTGTCTAAGTGGTTTCACGCACTTTGTCATACCACATTCGCAACGCAGGTTTTGAGTTGGGAACCGCGACCAATCAAATGGTAACAAATGTCGAGCTTTTAATCTTCGGGCTACGAGCCAGCAGCCAGTGGCTCAAACCGCATCCCGCGCCTCGGCGCCCGCACATCTCTCAGCCCGCACGAGGCGAGGCTTCAGTGTTTAGTGCACACGAGGTAGCCCCTGTGCCGACCGATCGGCGTCCGAAAATTAGGTTTGGGTGAGAAAATCCAGAGGAACGGGATTTTGGGTTGTACATTATGCTGCTCAGATCGTCAAGGACAGAGAGAGGGGAGTGTCACAAGCAGGGTACAGGATCAATAATGATGTTGCAGGGGCGCGCCGTGCAGGGCGCGTCAGTGATACGAGACACGGTTAGTTATTAAACAGTCAGGACGCCGCGCCGTGTCAGGCCAACAAAGTGGATGCGGCGATTGTGCACGGCACACTATGATTGAATGATCAAGCAGTCCCTACCTGTCTTAGGGCACACGTCAGCGAAGAGCTCCATCTTGATCCGCCCCGCGTCGGTCCCCCCGATGGTCACGTCGAAGAACACCACCGGGTTCGTCGGGTTCGGCGTGCGCGCGTGCCATTGGGTGGCGGTCTCCGCTGATACAGCCATCGCGTCTGTTCTACTGGGGTGATTCGCTCAGAGGCTGCTGGTTCTGATGCGTCGCTTCCGCTTCCGCCGCCGCCGCCGCTGTGCCGCTGGAGCACCGGGACGCTATGTGGGGGATGTGGTGGCGGTGAGGTGGGTGTCGTGCGAGGTGTGGGTGTGGGTGTGAGGTGTGGGTGTCGTGTGAGGTGGGTGTCCCACCGGCTGACCGGCGACCGCGACCGGCGTTTTCGGTAAATCCAAGCTGTGTGACAGATCTCTGAGATCTGACTGTGTTTTCGCGCCAAGTCTTCCCCTGGTCCACACCGCCCGTACGCCTCCCCTCGCGCGGCGGCACACTAACGCCCTCGCCCCTCGCCATGGCCCTGAAGCGTAATATGATGAAGTCGTCCGTCAAGCCAGCTGCCCTGGCGGCGCTGCTCCTGCTGCTGGTGGGGACAAGCCAATCCATTGCACGCCACGTCGTCCAACGGTGTTGAACCCTCGGCTCGTCGTATTCACGGCTTCCTTGCGTGTTCCTCATCCTCGCAATATATGCGTCAGCAGCCTTCGCTGTGCTCAAATCAAAGTGAAGGGATACAGTCCTGGACGTCCGTGAGGACATGTGGTGGCGTCCATGCTTCACAACTCAGAGGAACCCGTTTCTCGGACTGCCTTGCATTCGGAGAACCCTTGGAGTTCACCTTTGCTCTACTGGCGTCTATGACGTGTTCCTCGCACTATCTGCCCGCGGCCCTCGCAGGTGGTGAAGGATGCCTCTACGTGCAGCACCTTCCTCGTGGGGAAGGATGCCTCTACCGATGGCAGGTCCTCACCATCATTCCCTTGTCTTCAACTTCACACTTGACAATTACCCTGCCCCGCTAAAATTATCCCTCTGAAGGTGCTGCAAATTGAGCTGACTGCTGCCACGTGCCACTGTTTTTGTCCCTGACCCCACTTCAAGTATCCACGCCCCCGCCCGCGCCACCGACTTGCGTTGAGGCTTGGTCACTTGTGGGTCGACCCCAGATGTTATATACACCCGGAGACCTTGAGTGTCAGCACTGGCCCTCGCGCTTATAAATCGCAATCCTCAAGGGTGCCGAAGTTGAGCAGACACGGGAACGAATGTGGATGTGAGGCCCTGGCCGACGGCAGCCTGTTCGTGACGCACTCCGACGACGGCGAAGGCAACCCCGACACGCGGCTGTCCTACATCCCCGCCGCTCGGTACGGCCTGCCAGATATTGCTCGCCACGTCATAGGGTTGCCATAGGGTCGCCATAGGGTCGCCACCGGGCTGCAGGCAAAGGATTGCAGTCATAGGGTTGCCACAGGGTTGCCACAGGGTCGCCATCAAGAAACGAGGGTCACAATTGCGTTGGTTGACGTGGCGAGCAAAGTGTTCCCGGCCCTAGCACGCGGCACGCCCCGGACGCGGTCCGCCTCATCTGGCCGGACCTTGAGGACAACCCGCGGTTCGTGGGCGAGGGGCAGGGGCTTACACTCGTCCACCTCAGCTCAACTTCAGGACCTGCGGGAACACATTGCTCACGTTGGAGCTCAACTTGAGCACCTTCGGGACACATCCACGAGTTGATTTGGGTTATATGGAGGACAAAGTGAGCTTGGGTTGAGCGGAATGGGGCAAAGTAAGCTCAAGTTGAGCGGAAATGGGAACGAGTGTAAGCCCCTGGGTCGGGGCGCGGCACCACCTACCTGCCCACCGCCGCCGGCACGCCGCCGGCAGGGGCTTACACCCGTTCACGTTACAGCTCAACTTGAGCAACTCCAGGACATTCATGAGTCGAGTTGGGTTAAACAGTGGACAGAAGAGCTCAAGTTGAGCTGAAATCGGAACGAATGTAAGCCCCTGGCCGCCGGGCGCGGCGCTCACCCAGCCCATCGGCTCCATCCCGCAGGTCAACCACACTTTCGCGTACACGGTAAGGCCCGGCAATACTCAAAGCGTCACAAGGTATGACAAAGTGCGTGAAACCACTTAGACACTTGGCAACAAGTAGTGCTAAGTCGTCCAAATGGAGCGTTCTGATTGATCGTGTCGAGCGGGACGACTTAGCACTGAGTCTCATTAAGTGTCTGAGTGGTTTCACGCACTTTGTCATACTGAATCCACAGCTTCCGTGCTGTGACTGAAAGGGGCACTTGTCACGATAAAATAGGGCTTGTGAATGTGTTGAAAGACGTTTTGAGCATTTCCTTGGAGGCCCTAAAACGCGGAGGGCAACTACGGGATCATGAACGAGCGACAGCTGTCCATCGGCGAGTCCACCTGCAGCGGCGCGTTCTCGGCCAAGGGCGCGGGCAGCGGGGGCTCGGCGCTGATGTGCGTGAACGAGCTGTCGCGGCTGGCCATGGAGCGCTGCGCCACCGCGCGGTGTGCGGTGGAGCTGATGGGCGGCCTGGCGGTGCGCTACGGGCAGGGGCTTACACTCGCTCACTTCAGAGCTCAAATTCAGGACCTTCTGGAACACATCGCTCACGTTAAAGCTCAACGTGAGTACCTTCAAGACACATCCACGGGTTAATTTGGGTTGTATGGGGGACGAAGTAAGGTCAAGTTGAGCGGAAAGGGGCAAAGTAAGCTCAAGTTGAGCGGGAATGAGACCGAGTGTAAGCCCCTGGCTACGGGTTTTTCGGAGCCAGCGCGGGGTTCGAGGGCGGGTCGGAGACGCTGCTGATCGCCGACAAGTCGGAGGGGTGGGTCATGCACTTCGTGCCGTACCCGGCAAGGGCTTACACTTGTCCACTTTGCAGCTCAACGTAAGCGCTCTCTGTGGGATAGGGAGTGCATGTTGGGGTTGTGAAGGGGGTGTTTAGCGTCTGTTTAGGGTGTATTCGGGAGCTTTAGAGGGGGGTAAGGGTGTATTTTGTGTCAGAAAGCGCTCAGGTTGAGCTGAAAGTGGACGAGTGTAAGCCCCTGGTAGCCGGCGACGAACTCGGCGGTGTGGGTGGCGCGGCGCGTGCCGGACGACGAGGTCACCGTAGTCATGAACATGTTCACCATCCGCACCGTCGACCTGGCAAGGTGGTTCTTGAGAACAAGCATGCTACCCGTCGCCGTCACATGTTGGATAGCAACTTGGCCAGATTTTGGTACGATAAAGTGCTGCAAACCGCTTAGAGACTTAGCAACTGTGAATGCTAAGCCGTCCAAACGGACCATTCTGATTGGTCGAGCGGGACGACTTAGCATTCAAAGTCACTAAGCGCTAAGTGCTTTGCAGCACTTTGTCATATTTCGTGGATTCAACGACAGTGGAGTGCTTGTTCTACAGGACCCTGGTACCGGGCGGACCCCGCCAACTACCTGCACTCCGCCAACATGATCCCCATCGCCGTCAAGCACGGCAAGGGGGGGTATTGAGAACAATCACCCGACCGACATTCAAGCAACGAAACGAGTCCATGCGTCTGTATGAGCATTCATCCTAAACTATTAGTCAATAAGTCTTTCTCCGATGTCGGTTCGAGTGCTGGTTCTTGATGACCTTTCTGCACGGGCTGTGGGACGAGGCCGCGACGGGACCGTTCGATTTCACCAAGGTAGGGCAGTGCAGGTTGAAACCAGCTCCACCCAAGTTGAAAGGCGCCTGTGACTAAGCGCTTAATACTAAGATGTGATGATATGCTTTCAAGGTTTGCTTTCAAATTCAACGTGCGCCGCTTCACTGAGGCTTACAGCGGCGGCGAGTACGCGCACAAGTTCTACAGCGGGTGAGAAACCCTTCCTGTTTGCTCATAGAGTACCGGTGTATCCGTACACACTCGCCGCATCCTCCTCGCTGGCCTGGCCACTCGTTCTCTGACTGCTTGCTCATAGTGTACCAATGTACCCCTACACACCAAGAGACTCATCCATTCCTTCGTCCCATCACCTCAGGCGGCGCATGTGGGGCGCGTTCCGCCTCATCAACCCGTCCATCACCCTTGTAGGGCCTGCTACATGTCGCTAGCTACGTTAGAACGTGAAGGATTGCTGTTTCAATCAAGAAACGAGGGACCAAAACGTTTGCCAGACGTGGCTCGCTACGTCATAGGATGCCGTGTAAATCAAGAAACGAAGGACAAAACGTGTGTTGATGACGAGGCGAGGAACGTAGGCAGCACGAAAAGTACAGCATGTATCAAATCAGAGAGGACGCCTATCAAGACGCGCGGATCAGGAGGCTAACCTGCAACACTGTGCTCAAAAGAGTGGACAGTGTCTCATAGGACGGACACCCTGATATCTCTGCCAGACCCTGCACGGTGGACCCGGAGTACGGCGACCTGCGACTGGACGCGCCGTACCCGTGGAGCATGAAGCCGGCGAAGCCCCTGGCGGCGCGCGACGTGTTCCGCATGCACCGCGACTGGTACGAGGGCACGCCCTTCGACATGTCGGTGAGGCCGGTATCAAACCGAGGAACTTTGTATAGTACCCGACCCACTCTCTCTCTTCTCTCCTTTCTCTCTGCCCTCCTCTCTCTCATCTCTCCTCTCGTCTCTTTCCTCTCCTCTCTCTCCTCTCTCCTCCCTCTCCTGTCTCGTCTCTCCGCTCTCCTCTCTCTCACTTCTCCCTCTTGTATCCCCTCTTTCCTCTCATATCTCCTCTCTCTCCTCTTTCTTCTCTCTCTCTCTCCTCTGACCCGAGTGACATGATATTGGGTAGAACAGCACTACTGACGCGGATGATACCGACCGGACCTTACATGTCGGCCGGGCTAGCGGCGGGGCCGTGGGGATCACCCGACCGCTTCAACGGCGGCGACGCGGAGGCCGCGGTCCCCGGCAGGGGCTTACACTCCGTCCACCGTTCAGCTCAACCTAAGCCGGTTTCGTTAAACCTCCCCGTATCCCCCCGTCTAATAGACTGGGGGAAAATCATGCACCCGACGTATCCCACAAATTGTGCATACGTTGAGCCGAAAAGTGGGTGAGTGTAAGCCCCTGGTCTCTGGCGCATTTGAGCGCTCCATCGCGCTGCACCGCACCACCTACACGCACGTCCTCCAGACCCGCGGCTGGTACGGCCTGAACCCTAATCCCTAAACCCTAAATCCTAAACCCTAAACCCTCAACCCAGAACCCTACACCCCACCGCACCACCTACACGCACGTCCTCCAGACCCGCGGCTGGCACGGCCTAGCAGATATTGCTCGCCACGTCACGTCATCATCGCATGTTGAAGCTTCGTTTGTTGAGTTGAATGGCATCCTATGACGTGGCGAGCGATATCTGGCCGGCCCTAGTGGGTGGCTACCCGACGCCATCGGGGGGATCACTTGGTTCGGCCCGCACGCGGCGCACGGTAGGGCAGTGCAGGTTGACCCTATCAAACCCAAGTTGAAACCGCCTGGTTCTAAGCGCTTGAAACTAAAGTGAGGTACACTGGTTTCAACTTCTGCTTTCAAATTCAACTTGCGCCGCTACAGCACGGCACATGCTTCGTGCCGATACCCGCGGGCGCCATCGGTGTGCCGCCCTCCATGGTAGCGCAGTGCAGGTTGACCCTATGAAACCCAAGTTGAAAGCGCCTGGAACCAAGCTCTTAAAACTGAATTATGACCAGCCGGTCTCAAATGTTCCTTTCAAATTCAAATGGCGCCGCTACACCATGATGGTCGGCAACGCCACGGCGGTGGACCGCGCCTCACACTGGTGGGCGCACCGCTACACGCATAACCTGGCGCAGCTCAAGTACGGATACGCGCTGAAGGACATCCGGCGCGCGCAGGATCAGTGGGAGGCCAAGGCCGAGGTTGGGCGGTGCAGGTCGACCCTGTGAAACTCATGTTAAAACCGCTTGGAACTAACCACCGGAAACTGAAATGTGATATACTGCTTTCAACTTTTGCTTTCAAATTCAACTTGCGCCGCTACACCGAGGCACTCGTGGCTTCCATGGACGCCCTCTACCAACCCAACCCGCCAGTCCCCGCCGCCGCCGGCTCTGCCGACGCCGCCGACTCCGCTGCGGGCGCCGACGCCTCCGCGGCTCCCCCCTCGCAGAGGCTGGACCGCGCAGGCATGACGGCGGCGTACTTCGCACACGCTGAGGCGGTGATGGCGGCGTGGTGGACGCTGGCCGACCGCATCATGCTGCACTACGCCGACGGCTTCGTGTCCGTGCCGGGCAGGGGTGCTGCCGCCAACAGGCACTCCCTCCGCAGTTTTCCAGTGTACCTCAAATGGCGGTCAACAGTGCGCAAATTTGCGACCTTGAGTAAATAGACGGTCAGATTTGCCATACAATGGTACAATATGGTGATTCGACCGTCTATTTCTCTAGAGTTGGCGACCGCCATTTGGGGAACCCTGGAAAAGTGCGAAGCCACCGACATTGAATCGTTGAATCGACGAACCGAGTCCGGGCGTCTGTATGAGCATTCACCCTGAAGCCACCCTGAAGTCATGCCCCAACATCGGCGCGAGTGCTTGTTCTCAATGACCCTCTTGCCAGGCCAGAAGGAGGGACCGGGCGCGGCGGTGGGATACCCGGCGTGGTGGCTCAAGTCCGTGGGCTGGAGCGAGGGGCAGGGGATTACACTCGTCCACCTTCCAGCTCAACCTAAGCCGTTTTGGTCACGACTCCCCGTGTCCCCCTGTCTAATAGACTGGGGGAAACTCATGAACCCAACGTTTCCCACAAAATGTGCTTATGTTGAGCCGAAAAGTGGACGAGTGTAAGCCCCTGACGAGGGGCCGCCCCCGCCGCCGCCGCCGCCGACGCCGCCGCACGGGACAGACGCCAAGCGGCAGTGGACCGTGGACGGGTCTGAGGCAGGGGCTTACACTCGCTCACTTCAGAGCTCAACTTGAGGACCTTCGGGAACGCATCGCTAACGTTAGAGCTCAACTTGAGCACCCTCGGGACACATCCACGGGTCAATTTGGGTTATAGAGGGACAAAGCGAGCTCGAGTTGAGCGGAAAGGGGAACGAGTGTAAGCCCCTGGTCTGAGGCAGAGGCGGCGCGCGTGTTGACGCGCCCGCGGCCCACCCGACCGCTGCGGGACTAGCGCAGCGCGCCAGCGACCACCAATGAGGAGGATTCGGCGAGTGTGTGCGGGACATCGGTGCACTATGAGCAAACAGCCAGGGAACGAGTGGCCAGGTCAGGGAGGAGGAGGCGGCCGCTGCGGGACTAGCGTGGCGCGCCAGTGGGCCGCCAGGGAAGATGATGTAGCGAGTGAGTACGGGTACACGGGTACACCGGTACACTATGAACAAACAGTTAGGGAACATGTGGCTAGGCCAGGGAAGCATGCGGCGAGTGGGTACGGGTACACCGGTACTGTGAGGCCGCCGCGGGACTAGCTCGGCGAAGAGCGCATCACCAGCAGCACCATAGTGCACCGGTACAGCAACATCACCATCAGCTTCAGTACCAGCCCCATCACCAGCAAAGCGCACCAGCGTGCGGCGAACGGTGGATGCCGTGCTTCGTCTGCATCAGTCGACGCGCGGCGAGCGGCAACAGCCGTGGTACATCGCTTTCATGTTGTTTAGGTGTGATGGGTGGATGACTTTGTCTCGTGATTTGGGGTGCCATCCAATGTCATGTCTGGTGGTCATGTCTGGCATCATGAAATACGTAATTCATTTGATTGAGTCAACGCGCGGCGAGCGGTGGAGCGTGAGTGGCCCAGAAGGCCCCTGCGGGACTAGCGATAACGGGAAAACACTGCCAGTGCAGAGATTCTTCGACGTCGATGAACGTGAGTCGTAACATACACTTTCCACGGTCGCGGGCACATTGAGGTGTTGGGTTCGGGCGCGGGAGCACGGTTGCCCGTGGAACGAGGGAACATGCGCGGAGCGCTGCTGGGGCCGGGCGACTGGAGGCGCTGAGGTGGTTTTGGAAGCACGACTGTCCGTGGAGCGAGTGGACCGCGTGTTGTGCAACCGCGGCTATTCACGGTCATGTGGATGCGTTGAAGTGGTTGCGGGCGCACCATTGCCCGTGGGACAAGGAGACGTGAAATAAAGGGGCCGCTCAGAGCGGGCACATTGAGGCGTTGAGTTGGGTTCATAAAACACACAGGAGCCACGCAACGCGTTTCCTGTCTCGATTAAATGGCTACGAGTAGGGAGGTGAACGACTGTCGCCGTTATCATAGTAGGTTCGAAGATAGAATTCACACCTGTAATCACTCCAATGGCCTGCGCCTGACAGGGGGGCTGGGGGGCGCGGCCGTCTAAGTGGAGCCCGTGAGGTAACGCGCCACCGCCGCGCGGGCACCCAGGCAGCAGGGGCTGACACTCGTCCACTGCTCAGCTCAACCTGAGCCGTGTCTGGAACAAGAAAACACCCTGCACACCCTAAACACCCCCTTAAACTCAGTGTCGGGTCTGGTATCGAAGGTATGGTATCGAATCCCGTTCGACCAATCAGAACTGTCCATTTCGACAATCCCACCGACCGACTCGCCGACTGTCCGACCGGGTCGCCATCCTTGAGTAAATAGACCCTCGGTTTCGAGGAGATAAGGGTGACTAGTCACCCCTACATTGAGTTTAATACGAACTACACAACCCCTGTGCGCACCTCCTATGCCATACCAAGCGCTCAAGATGAGCTCAAAATTGGACGAGTGTAAGCCCCTGCCAGGTAGCTGTACTCCATGCGGTCCTCCGCGGCGGTGCGCTGACCGGGCCCCGCCCCCGGGGTGCGCCCGCCGCCGCCGCCCGTCCCCTCTGCCTCCTCGTCGTCGTCATACGCCCCTGTGTCTGGCACCATGGCGTCCAGCGTGCAGACCCAGCCAGGGCGCACGCCGCTGGTGCCGTTGTTGGACGGCGACGCCCCGGCGGCAGGGGCTTACACTCGTCCCCTCTTCAGCTCAACTTGAGCGCCTTCTGTGTGACAGGGGTGCACTTAGGGGGTGTCCCGGGGGTGTTTAGGGGGTGTTGGGCGGTATTAGGGGGTGTTAGGGTGTGTGCTTGTGTCAGGAACGGCTCAGGTTGAGGTGAGAAGTGGACGAGTGTAAGCCCCTGCCCGGCGCCCCCGGCACCGGCGGGTGCCACCACGTCCGGATGCACGGCGACCCAGGGGCAGGGGCTTACACTCGTCCACTTTTCAGCTCAACCTGAGCCGTTTTGGTCAAACCTGCAGGTGTCCCCCTGTCTAATAGACTGGGGGAAATTCACGCGCCCAACGTATCCCACAAAATGTGCTTACGTTGAGCAAAATAGTGGACGAGTTTGAGCCCCTGCCCACGGGCAGTGCGCGCGGTGCTGCTGCAGCGGGTGGAACGCCTGAGTGTAGCGGCGCAAGTTGAATTTCAAAGCAAAGTTTGAAAGCACATCGTCACATTTTAGCTTCGAGCGCTCGGATACTGTCGCTTTCAACGCGGGTTTGATTGGGTCAACCTGCACCGCCTTACCTGGGACCCGACCCCCGCGCCCCGGAGGCCCCGCGGGGAGCCTGCCGCCCCCCCCGCACCCGCCGCCACCGCCGCACCCGCCGCCGCACCTGCACCCGCCACCGCCGCCGCGTAGGTGGAGGACGCTTTGCCCGCGTCCATGGCACCCTGCTTCCGCTTCCCCGTGCTCGCCGTTGCGGCGGACGCTGATCCGAATGAGGGCAGAGGGGCTGGGCTCCCGCCGGCGCCCGCCGCCCCCGCCCCCGCCGCCCCCGCCGCCGCCGCCCCCTGTGCGGGGCTGGCACCGAACGGCGCCTGCGGAAGACCAAACGGCACCGGGCTGGATGCAAACGGGTTCAGCGAGGGCGACGGCCGGCCGAACAGCAGGGCCTGACACCGGTTCCCGTTTCAGCTCAACGTGAGAACCCTCCAGGTAACAAGTAGGGATAGCTTGAGTGCTTTCAAGGAGGGAATACACCTGCAAAGGCTCAAAATAAGCGGTAACGGTAACAGGGACGCCGTGTCAAGGGGATTGGAGTGTCGAGAGAAGCCATGCTGGGTTGGCTGATTCCAGTTCCGGGGTCTGACAATCCGCCCAAATCCACCCGAATCCGACCCTCGACCGAATCCGTCCGAATCCGGAAACGCCAACCCAGAAGCCATGTAAGAGGAGGCCGTATGAAGGGGGAGGCCTGCCGAATGGAGAGGCGGAGGCGGCGGAGGAGGGCGCACCGAACGGTGACGACGTCACCGCGCCGGCGCCGAACGCAGGCGCGGGGCCCAGCCTGGAGCCCGAGGTGTAGCGGCGCGAGTTGAGTTTGAAAGCAAAGTTTGAATGCGGATCATCATATTATAGCTTCAAGGGCTTAGATCCAGGCGCTTTCAACGTGGGTTTGATAGGGTCAATCTGCGCTGCCCTACCGAGGCGCCGCCCGCCGCCGCGGCGGCGTAGGTGGGCGAGGGCCCGCCCCCGATGGAAAAGCCCAGGCGGGCGGGCGTGGCGGCACCGGCGGCGGCGGGGGTGTTGGCCGGGGTGGGGTTCGACGGGTTGGAGAAGCTGCCCCCCGCGCCCGCGCCGAAGATGCCGCCCATGATGTAGCGGCGCAAGTTGACATTGAAAGCAAAATTGAAGCAAAATTGAAAGCAGTAGATCATATTGTAGTTTCAAGCGATTCATTCCTGGCGCTTTCAACATGGGTTTGAACGGGTCAACCTGCACCGCCTCACCATGAGCGCGGCGCCGGTGGCCTTGGCCAGTTTCTTGGCGGGCGGTCCGGGCGTGGCGAACCCATTCGCGACCGCCGCACCCGCCGCGCCTGCCGCACCAGCCGCACCGGCCGCACCCGCCGCAACCACCGCAATGCCCTTCTCGACTCCCGACGAAGGAAGGCACGGCTTGGGAGTTGGCCCTCGCGCGAAGTTCCAGCACGCGGCGCGCGCCTCGCACCAGGGCCTGGCCGTCCGTTGCCATGCCCGTTCAACTTGAGCATCTTCGGGGTACTAAGATGGGAGAAGGCGAGATAACAAGGAAACACGTGCACGGCCCCGCCTCACACAGCTGGCAGTGCAGCACGTACCCCCCGGCCTCCACAGCGCCGCCCGCCGCCGCCGCCGCCACTCCCTTGGTGTAGCTGCGCAAGGTGAATTTGAAAGTAGAAGTTGAAAGCAATATATCACACGTCAATTTCAAGCGCTCATTTCCAGGCAGTTTCAACTTGGTTTTGACAGCGTCAGCCTGCACCGCCCCACCTTGGCCGCCGAGGCAGCGGCGCCGGCAGTCTTGAGCCCGCTCGGGCTCGGGGTGGTACCACCCGTGGCGGGGTCCACCACGTACGGCACCGCCTGCACCGCCCACCAGGGGCTCACACTCGTCCACTTTTCGGCTCAACGTAAGCGCTTTTTATGAGATAGGGGGTGCGTTTAGGGGGTATTCAGGGGGTGTTTGCGAGGTGTCAGGGGGTGTTAGGGGGTGTTTTTGGTGTGTTTTTGTGTCGGAAACGGCTCAGGTTGAGCTGAGAAGTGGACGAGTGTAAGCCCCTGCCGCCCACCCGCACAGCGCCAGCACCACCACCGCCTCCGCCGCCGCCGGCCCCGCCGCGCCCAACGCCGCATCCGCCGTCACCGAGGGCCTACCAGATATATCCCCCGCCGCGTCATCCACACGCATTTTGAGCAGGGGCATATTAAATGGGAAACACGAATCCATTTTATGGAAACACGAAAACATGGTCTGACTAAAAGCCCATAGGAGAAAACTAAGGAAATCCCCTCGTGCTTGAGTGCAACGGCATCATATGACGTGACGGGGGCAGTATCTGCGTCGGCCGTACCGCCAGCACCCCCACGCGCTTCACGACCCCCGGCGGCGGCGGCAGCACCGCCCCGGTGTAGCGGCGCAAGTTGAATTTGAAACCAAAGTTGGAAAGTGGTTCATCATATCACGGTCTCAAGCGCTTAGTTCCGGGCGCTTTCAGCATGGGTCTGTAAGGGTCAACCTGCACCGCCCTACCCCGGGCGCGGCCAGGGCCCCCACGGGCGCCACCTCGGGCAGCGCGGGGAGCGAGGCCAGCGCGGCGCACCGCGAGGCAGGGGCTTACACTCGTCCACTTTTCGGCTCAACGTAAGCGCTTTCTGTGGGATAGGGGGTGCGCTTAGGGACTGTTTAGGGGGTGGCTGGGGGTGATTGGGGGGTACCCGGGGATGTATGAGGTGTATTCTGTATCAGAAACAGCTCAGGTTGTGCTGAAAGGTGGACGAGCGTAAGCCCCTGCCTCGAGTGGAAGTCGGCGCGCAGCTGGTCGTCGGGGATGCGCGGGAAGCAGGGGCTTACACTCGTCCACTCCTCAGCTCAACTTAAGCCGTTTTGGTCACAAAACACACGCTACACATCCTCTGGTACATCCTGATACCCACTAAACACCCTCTATACAACCCCTACGGGCGACCCCTATCTCACACAAAGCGCTTACGTTGAGCCGAAAAGTGGACGAGTGTAAGCCCCTGCCGGGAAGCGGGCGACGGAGACGGGGCAGGGGGAGCCCTTCCACCAGGGGCTTCCACTCGTCCACTTTTCGGCTCAACGTAAGCACATTACGTTGGGTGCATGCTTTTCCCCAGTCTATTAGACAGAGGGACACGGGTAGGTGTGACCAAAACGGCTTAGGTTGAGATGAAAAGTGAAGGATTGTAAGCCCCTGCCTTCCATGGGCACTCCGCCTTGTGCCCCTCTTCCAGCCGCGCCGCGATCTTGCCCGCCAGCTGTTGTTCAGGGTAGGTCGGGGCGAGGGTGCGTCAGGGCCAGGATGCGTCGGGGCGAGGGTAGGTCAGGTCCAGGGTAGGTCGTCAGGGCCAGGGTGCGTTTGGGCGAGGTGTTGGGTTGGGATGTTCGGTGTCATCAGAGGCTCAAGTTGAGCTGAAAAGGGCGCAACTGTAAGGGCGAGGAGGACACCGCGGCGGGTGCGCACGGGTATGAGCAAGCAGTCGGGGAACGAGTGGCTTGCGAGTGGCTTGCGGACGGCGCCGTGGACGCACCTCGGCAACCTCGGTGTGCGTGGCGGAGGCGGGGACGCGGAAGATCACGCGCGCCTTGCAGAACTCGCACTCCAAGGTGTCCGCCTCCACGCAGGGGCTTACACTCGTCCACTTCTCAGCTCAACTTGAGCGCTTCGCATGGGATAGGGGGCGCCCGTAGGGGTTGTGAAGCCCGTGTTGAGGGGGGGTTAAGGGGTGTTGAGGGTGTGTAGGGTGTTTTCTTGTGACAGACGGCTCAAGTTGAGCTGAGAAGTGGACGAGTGTAAGCCCCTGCCTCCACGTTGCCCCATCCGCGCCGCGCGCACGGCACGGGGCCCACCGCGGGCTACGGCCGGCCGCACATCGCGAGCCGCGTCATAGTATGCCTTTCAACTCAACACACGACGGTTCAAAAGGCGTTGGGTGACGTGGCGAGCAACGTCTGCTTGTCCCTCGTTCAAAGTGGTGGGGAGGCCGGAACGCCCGTCCGTCGAGGACAATCTGACGAGGGCGTATCTGGCAGGCCGTACCACGGGTGGCTTGGCGAACCACTTGGAGGCCTTGAACGTCGCGAGGCGCCGCAGGAAGTCGCGCCGGTCGCCGGGCCGGCACTCGCGCCGCGCCGGTTCCGCTCCCGCCGCCGCCACCGCCGCCGCCGCTGACGCCCCGCCGCTGCCGCCTGCCGCAGCCCCCTTCTCAGCAGTGGATGCCGCGGTTCCCCCGGTTTCCCCCGAGCCACTGTTGAAGTACAACATGCCCGCCAGCGTCGATCGGAAGCGCTCCGACGGGTCAGCCATCGTCACCGGAGGAGCGGTGCTCACCGCTGGTTATCTCCCGCCGCGTGTATTCGTGCGCGTCGTTTATATGGCTGCGAGAGCGCGTGCCCGATGGTCTAGTCGAGATCGCAGGACTTTGCGCGCGCGGGCGGACAGGTTTCGGGTTGGTCGGGGCGGCGTATGGGATATCGCTGGCGCCCGAAAAAAGGCTGTTCATCTTCTCCCACAAGCTTTCTTTCACACGCCGCGCCGCTCCAACGGCGTCACCGGCACTTTCGCCGCGCGCTTCACCTCCCTCGCACATGGCGTCGGTAGTATCGGATAGCACACACGGCACTGGCGAGATGGCGCAGCGGCAGGGGCCCCCCAAGCTGCTCAGCAAAGGCAACATGGTGGTGAGTTGTTTATCATACCATTGTGGCCAACAGACCCGCCGCCCCTGCCCCTGCTACGAGTATCGCTTCCTCTCCAGCCCACAAACTCCGCGCCGCCTCCTCCTCCGCGCCTCCCCCTCCAACCTCATCCCTCCCCTCCCTCCCCATCCTACTTCCCCTCCCCCTCCCCTCCCCCTCCCCTCTCCCTCATCCCCCTCCCACTGCCCCTCTCCCTCCTCCGCGCCCGCGCCCGCGCCCCCCACCGCACACGCGACCCGCTCCCTTCCTCCTGAGTCACCCCTCCCTCCCCTCTCCCTCCTTCCC
>Ga0307489_10000660_pt1 | contig 21487 bp, 29 predicted proteins | sample SB12metaG_FD_202247 | JGI IMG/M metagenome (GOLD analysis project Ga0307489, IMG submission 202247) | Sea-ice brine microbial communities from Beaufort Sea near Barrow, Alaska, United States - SB 1.2 | ecosystem: Environmental > Aquatic > Marine > Coastal | place: USA: Alaska | collected... | reverse complement strand
CCCCCCTGCCTCGGCGGGCGTCGGCGGCGCGCTCGGCGGCGGCGGCGGCGGCGGCAGCGGCCTCCTCCGCGGCGACGCGCTTGCGCGCATCGGGTTTCATGAAGAACTTGTGTGGCGCCGCGGCAGGCTTGGCCGCCGCCGCTGCCTCCGCTGCCTCCGCTGTCGCCGCCGCCTTGGCCGTGGCCAGTGCCGCTGTCGCTGCGGCCAGGGCTGCCTCCGCCTCCGTGGCCGTACCTGCACCCGCGTCTGCACCGTCATCCATCTCAACCCCCTTCACACCTCCCACTGCCGCCGCCGCCGCCGCCACCGCCGCCGCCGCCGCCGCCGCCGCCGCCGCCGCCCCCCTCGCCGCCCCCGCCACCGCCGCCGCCGACCCCGCGGCCGGCGCTGCCGCCGTCGCCGCCGCCGCCGCCACCGCCGCCGCCGCCGCAGTGCCCACCGTACCGACGACGACAACGACGACAGAGGCGGTTGCACATGCGGCGGAGCAGGTGCTGGCGGACGTGGTGGTGTTCTCGCCGGTGTGGTGCGCCGCGTTCCTCGCCGCCATGTCGCTCATGGGCGGCGGATCGCTCGCCGCGGTGCGGCAGCGGGTGCGCGAGGAGTGGGCGCCGCTGTACCTGGGCAACCTGGCGGTGTGGGTGCCCGCCAATGCTGTCGTCTACGGGCTGACCCCCGTGGATCACCGCGTGTGGGCCTTCAGCGCCATCAACGTCGTGTACACTGCGGCAGGGGCCGCACTGCTTCCCTCACTGTGGACCCGCACTGTACTAGTGTACCCGAACACTCGCCGCATCTTGGCCTTACTTACCCTCGTTCCTTGACACACATACTCACACAGATACTGGTACACTCTGAGCAAACAGTCAGACTGAGCCGAACAGGGAACGACGAAGCAATGCATGGCCCTGTACCACGGCGCTGTCGCTGTGGGCGGAAGCAAGGCCTCACACGATCTACTGCTAGTTCCCTTTTCGGCCTTATAATACAAAGTGTGTCAATGTGTTACGAGCAGAGCAAAGCAAGGCAAAACATGGACCAATTACAGGCTCGGAACGGTTTTCATCCGAGCCTGTGATTGGTCCATGCTTCGCTTTGCGTTGCTTTGCTCGTAATACATGGGAGCAGTCACAGCCGTCTGGATGTTGTTTGGCCCTGAACCATTAAAGTTATGGCAACGTCACACGTCGACTATGCTCAAGTTGAGCTGAAGAGTGGGCGAGGGGTCAGACCAGGGAGGATGACATGGATGATGCGGCGAGTGTGCATGGGTACACTGGTACACTAGGAGCAAATCGTTAGGTTGAATTGAAGGGGGGACTAGTGTGGAGGTGACAGGCCCTGGGCAGAGGAGCCCAAAGCGTGCGCGGTAGGGCGGTGCATGTTGACCCTATCAAACCCACGTTGAAAGCGCCTGGAATTGAGCGCTTGAAACTAATACGTGATGACTCGCTGTCAAACCTTGCTTTCAAATTCAACTTCCGGTGCTACACCGCGGTGGAATGCGACGAGACGGCGTGCGATGCCGCCGGCCTACAGGCAGGTGCTCACACTCGTTCCCATTTCAGCTCAAGTTGAGCTCGTCCGTCCACCGTGTAATCCAACTCAACTCATGGATGTGTCTTGGAGTTGCTCAAGTTGAGCTCTAACGTGAACGGGTGTCAGCCCCTGTCTACAGGTAACATGGCTGGCCTCCCCCGGATTCAGTGAAGTGGGTGAAGCAGTGGGTGAAGCGCGTGAGGTGGGTGAGGTGGGTGAGATGGGTGCGGGAGTGGGTGAGGTGGGTGAGATGGGTGAAGCAGTGGGTGACGCACGTCAGGTGAGTGAGATGGATGCGGGAGTGGATGAGGTGGGTGAGGTGGATGAGGTGGGTGAGGTGTGTGAGGGAGTGGGTGACGTCGTCGGTGAACTATAACTGTCGACGTCGAGTAGACGACGCGGTGTGCGCTGACCGGAGCGCCCCGCGTCGTGCCTTTGGATTAGTCTAGATAGATAGATACATAGACGAGGCGTAGCGGGACGCGATATTTTGAAACCATATCAAAGAAATCCTGCACACGAGCTCAGTAGGTTGACGCCTTCGCCGCGTCGTAGACACGCGTCAGTCCGCCCACTTCACCCCATAATACCACGCGACGGGGGCACGGGGAATAACGTACCGCCTTTGCTAGCAGACTGGTCGGCCGGCGCGGAACCCGGTCGGTCTTGGGTCTGTTGTGCTCGTGCGGCAGCGGTTCAGGCGGGGTGCCGCGCGGCGCGGGTTCAGTGGGGTTTGGGGTGCAGTACGATACATGTGTGTTGCATCGTCAGCTACTCGTTCACACAAAAAATGGGCCTGCGCGCGGATGCAACGAGCGCGCCGCGCAACGAGACGAGTACCATGTCGTCGAGCGCGCTGCGCAACAAGGCGAGTGCCATGTCGTCAAGTAAGATGGCATCAATAGCTCTATAAGTACCAGTGCTAACTGCTAACAAGGATGGAAAGTATGAATAATAACGTGGAGTTCTCTGCACAAGAGCTCACAAGAGCTCAATAAAGATGTCAAATAAATAACCTGCATCCCCAACAGCGGGCCGGCTATTACTTCGGCGCGTTGCAGTGACGCTTCACTAGTCCACACACGGCTAAACTCAGAGAAGCCAAGGCGGACGCCTGGCGCCTGCTCATAGACGTGGAAGCGTCGGTTTACTGTTTAGGGTTTAGGGTTTAGGGTTTAGGGTTTAGGATGTGTGCTAGTCGAGCGCCTGGATGCAGCGGCGCAAGCTGGATTTGAACGCAGAAGTTTAAAGCAGTATATCACACTTTAGTTTCAAGCGCTTAGTTCCAGGCAGTTTCACTTTTTTGGTTTCATAGGGTCAACCTACACCGCCCTACCTGAAGCTCCTGCTGGGTGAACATGCGCGGCAGCAGCAGCTTGCTGTAGTGGTGCAAGTTCAATTTGAAAGCAAAACTTGAACGCAGTTAATCACATATTAGTTTCAAGCGCCAGGCGGTTTCGACGTAGGTTTGATAGGGTCAACCTGCACCACCCTGCCTTGCGGATGGGGATGAGCGCGCCGATGAAGAACGGGAACGCCACCGCCACCACAGTGCACGGCCTTCGCAGTTTTCGAAGGTACCTCAAATGGCGGTCAACGCGTCTCGAATTTGAGACCTTGAGACCTCAAGACCTTGAGTAAACAGACCGTCAGGTTTGCCATACAATGGTACAATATGGCGATTCGATCGTCTATTTCTCAAGGATTGGCGACCGCAATTTGAGATACCCTGGAAAACTGCGAAGGCACACGACCTCGCAACGGAAATAAGAAAATGAATACAGCTCATCACATCTCAGTGTCAAGCGTTGACTTCAGGCGCTGTCGGACATGGGGTTGAAGTGGCAGCGCCCCACCGCCTCGATGCGCGTGAGCACGTACAGTACCACCAGCATCGCAAACTGAAACGCCGTGAAGTAGTGCATGCGCCCCACGGCCACCTGCTTCACATAGTCGAACTGCGGGTAATTCTCCGGCTTCCAGATGGACCACAGGAATATCCGGTCGAACAGCTGGTTGCCAACCATGGTGTAACGGCGCAAGTTGGATTTGAAAGCAGAAGTTGAAAGCAGTATACCACACTTCAGTTTCAAGCGCTTCAGTCGGTTTCAACGTGGGGTTCATAGGGTCAACCTGCACCGCCCTGCCATGGAGGTGACGCCCGTGCTGTAGCGCCGCAAGCCGAAATTGTAAGCAGAACTTGAATGCAGTGTATGATATTTTAGTTTCAAGCGCTGAAATCAGGCGCTTTCAACACGGGTTTCAACACGTTTGAACTTGCAGTGCTCCACCATGTAGAGGAAGACACCGAAGAGGACGGCCTTGGGGATCTGGCGCAGCGCGGGGGAGATGACGAGCGACAGGCCGATGCAGATGTGGATGCACAGGTTGCTGACGCGCTGCTCGATGACGCTGCTCACGCGCTGCGTCGTGGCGCCGCCCATCACGCAGGGCCAGAGTGACAACATATCCACATCGATATGGGAGATGACCCTGCACACCGTGTCCTGAATACTTTGTTCAACCTCCTGGTATGTGGGGTACTGCAGTGCAGTGGTCCGGTCCGCACCTCCAGCTCCACCTGCTCGTACGTGGTGACGGACACCAGGTGGGTGATGGAGCGCACGGTGGCGGCGTGGGTGAAGGGCAGGCCGAGGTGTAGCGGCGCAAGTTGAAGTTGAATGCAAAACTTGAAAGCAGTTTATCGGATATGATCTCAAGCGTTGAATGTCACATAGTGGAGCTCCCCCATTTATCAGAGTGGGGAAACAATGGTGCATAGGGGGGCTCCCCCAATTACGAAACCAACTCGCTGTCAACTCGGGTTCCAGCTGGATTCAACCTGCATCTCCTTACCGAGGAAGGAGCAGATGGGATACACGAAGATGCCGCACACAAACAGGTCAAGGTGGTACGCCGGGGACTTCTTGAGGCGGTGGTCGCGGCGGTTGATGAGGATGGACGTCAGGTTCTGGTCCATGTACCCCAGCAGCGTGGGCCAGCCGGAATATGCTTTTCTTGTGCCCAAATTCCATATGCTTAATTCCCCAAATGTAGCATCTTATGCTCGGATTATGCCCACTTATGCCGACTAGTTTCCCCAAATTCCCTCGAAAATGCCTAAAATTCCCGGCATATGCTGGGAATTTTCGATTTGCCTATTATGCCAACAGTAATGCCAGCATATTCCGGCTGGCCCTACCAGCAGCGTGAGGCCCAGCGCGGGAATGGCCGTGGCGAAGATGGCCCACACGGGGAAGTCCTGGTTGATGCCCATGGTGTAGCGCCGCAAGTTGGAATTGTGAGAAAAGTTTGGAAGCATTTTATTGTATTTTAGCTTCAAGCGCTTAGTTCCAGGCGGTTTCAACATGATTCTCATCCGGTGAACCTAAGCAATTTATTTTATTCTGGTTTCAAGCGCTTAGTTCCAGGTGGTTTCAACATGGGCTTCATCGGGTCAACCTGCGCCGCCTTACCATGGGATTGATGAGCCAGTCGCGCGCCTTGCCGGTCTCAGGGCGAAGCGGCGCAAGTTGAAATTGAAAGCAATATTTGAGAGCAGATCATGCCATGTTAGTTTCAAGCGCTCACATCCTGGCGCTTTCAACATGGGTTTGATAGGGTCAACCTGCGCCGCCCAACCAGGGTTGGTCCAGGAGGGGCGGAACGTGGTGGGCACCGCCAGCATGTCCACCTTGGTGTAGCGGCGCAAGTTGAATTTGAAAGCAACGTTTCGGAGCATTTCATCACATTTTAGTTTCAAGCGCTTAGTTCCAGGCGTTATCAACTTGGGTTCGATAGGGTCGACCCGCACCGCCTTACCTTGGTGCTGGGGAACGCGGCGGCGATGCCGGCGAATATCAGGATGGACAACGTCACGCCGTCGCGCAGGGACAAGCAACACCACAACCAGAACGGTATGGGAACGGTTTGGGAACGGTTTGAGAACGGTTTGAGAACGGTTTGAGAACGGTTTGAGAACGGTTTGAGAACTTTTTGGAGAACAGATTGAGAACGGCTTGGATAATTGCTTGGAGAATTGTGATAGAAGGGACTGAGAACTTTGTGAGACTGGCGTGTGTTCCCGCCGTAGTTGCCCAGCAGGTCGCGCACCGCCTTGGTGAAGAGCACACCCTTGCGCACGCCGCGGAACAGGGGCTTACACTCATTCCCATTACAGCTCAACTTGAGCTCTTCTGCCCACCGTATAACCCATCTTGACTCATGAATGTGTCCTGGGGTTGCTCAAGTTGAGCTTTAACGTGAACGAGTGTAAGCCCCTGCCGCGGAAGTACATTGCCAGCCCGTACGTGGCGAAGCACAAGATGGTGGAGAAGAACGCCACGTCCCGCCCCGCGTCGCCCTCGTACCAGGGGCTTACACTCGTCCACTTTTCGGCTCAACGTAAGCGCTTTCTGTGGGATAGGGGGTGCATTTATCATCTAGGGGTTGTTCAGTGGATGTCTGTGAGGCTTAGGGGGTATTAGGGGGTATCAGGGGGTGTTTAGGGTGTATTATGCGTAAGAATCGGCTCAGGTTGAGCTGAGAAGTGGACGAGTGTAAGCCCCTACCTCGTACACCCTGACCACGCTGATGAGCGCCTCAATGATGAAGATACAGCTGATGAGCGCGCTGAAGATCTCCTCAGTGAAGCGCGTCACGTGGTGCATCAGCGCGCTGCACTCAGTCCACATCGTGTTACAGCGTGTGAGGTTCAACTTGATAGAGTGTGAGGGACACGTTGACAGCGTGTGATGTTGAAGTTGATAGAGTGTGAGGGACAAGTTGACAGCGTGTGAGGTTGAAGTTGATAGAGTGTGAGGGACAATTTGACGGCGTGTGAGGTTCAAATTGATAGCGTGTGAGGGACAAGTTGACAGCGTGTGAGGTTCAAATTGATAGCGTGTGAGCGACAAGTTGACGGCGTGTGAGGTTCAAATTGGTACAGTTGTGAGGGAAAAGTTGACGGCGTGTGAGGTTCAGGTCTATAGCGTGTGAAAATGAAGTGAACAGCGCGCCAGGTTCGGCCTGATAGGACGCACCTACAGTCGAAGACGGCGAGCAGAATGGTGAAGAGCGAGGTCCACAGCCCCTGCCACACTCGTGCCGGCAGGAACTCCACGTTCTAGCGGCGCAAGTTGGAATTGAAAGCAAAAGTTGAAAGCAGTTTTTCACCCTCCAGTTTCAAGTGCTTAGTTCCAGGCGGTTTCAACTTGGATCTGATAGGGTCAACCTACACTGTCCTACCACGTCAAAGGCCACACACATGTTGTAGAACACCAGCGTGTAGCGGCGCAAGTTGACTTTGAAAGCAAAGTTTGAAAGCTGTGCATCATATTGTAGCTTCAAGCACTGAAACCACATGCGCTTTCAACACGGGTTTCGATAGTGTAAACCTGCACCGCGCTACCACGGTGTACGCCAGCTCCGGGCCCGTGGCGCCCAGGATGTAGCAGCGCAAGTTGAATTTGAAAGCAAAAGTTAAAGGCGGTTTATCACATTTTAGTTTCAAGTGCTTAGTTCCAGGCGGTTTCAACTTGGGTTTCATAGGGTTAACCTGCACTGCCCAACCAGGATGCACAGCGGCTGCCCGCTGCACAGGGCGTAGATGACGCCGCAGATGGCGCTGCTCAGGATCATCTCCGTGCTGTAGCGGCGCAAGTTGAATTTGAAAGCAAAAGTTGAATGCAGATGTCACACTTCAGTTTCAAGCGCTTAGTTCCAGTCGGTTTCAACGTGGTTTTGATAGGGTCAACCTGCACCGCCCTACCGTGGCGCCCAGCTGGTTCTCCGTGTAGTCGGCGAACAGCGTGCCGAACGCGATGGCGGGCGCCAGGATGCAGCGGCGCAAGTTGAATTTGAAAGCAAAGTTTGAAGGCAGCTTATCATATTATAGTTTCAAGCGCTTACTTTCAGGCGCTTTCAACTTGGGTTTCAATGGGTCACCCTGCACCACCCTACCAGGCACGCGAAGAACAGGAACATGGTGGACGACACCACGCGGCTTCGGTTCTCCTTGCTGTAGCGGCGCACGTTGACGTTGAAAGCAACGTTTGAAAGTGATTCATCACATTTTAGTTTGAAGCGCTGAAATCAGGCGCGCTTTCAACTCGGGTTTTGATACTGGCAACCTGCAGCGCCCTACCTTGCACACGCCGTCCACCCAGTCGCTGTAGTAGTAGGGCGCGCGCCGCTTGATGTCCGCATACAGGGCCCTACAGGTAATCCCCTTGTCATCTCAACTGCCAGCGCCACCGTTTGAGTGGCTGCAGCGAGCGGGGTGCGGGGCAGGCGGCGGCAGGCGGCGGGGTATATGTGCAACATGTAAGCAAGCAGTGAGGGAAGCAGCGGCGCTGCGGCGGCCAAACCCGCGATGAGGCCGCCCGCGAAGCGGCCGCTCCACGCCAGCGGCTCCGGCAGCCCGTCGCTGGCCAGGTGAGGCGCGGACGGCACCGCCGCAACCGCACCGCCGCCCAGGGGCTTACACTCGTCCACTTTTCAGCTCAACCTGAGCTGTTTCTGACACAAAATGCCCCTAAAACCCCCCTAATACCCATAACTGCCCCCTAAACACCCCACAAACACCCCCCAAGCAACCTCTACATGCATTCCCATCCAACAGAAACCGCTTACGTTGAGCCGAAAAGTGGACGGGTGTAAGCCCCTGCCGGCGCCCTTCTCCAGCCCCGGCGCCTCCAGGGTCCAGTCGCGCGCTGACGCTGAATGCGGGAAAGTGCTGTCGCGGCGAAGGCCCAGGATGTCCAGAAAGTCCGGAGGGCTCAGCTTGCGCCCGGAGAACAGGGCCGTAACGCCCCGTCACCTTTCCAGCTCAACTTCAGTTACTTGAGCGTCTTGGAGGTACCAGCGGGGATAACTTGAGTGGTTCAGGCATAAGCCCACAGCCACCGCAGCTGCGTACCGGATGGCAATTGAAGTGGAAATGGGACGACTCATCGGGCCCTGCGACGGCGGCAACACGCCGGGAGGCGGCGCCGCGCGGCGGCGCCGGGCGGCGGCGCCGGGCGGAGGCGGCGGCGGCAGCGGCGGCGGGGGTGTACAGGCGCACTGTGAAAAAACAGTGTTCTCGTACACTCATACATGGGCACCAAAGCAAGCAGCCGACAGAAAGTCAGGTCACGAGTGGCGAGGCCAGGGCCAGGGAGGAGGATGCGGCGAGTGTGCGGGGACGCCGTGTGGGAGGAGGAGGGAGCGAGGCATCAGGGAGGAGGAGAGGAGGAGGAGAAGGAGGAGGAGGAGGAGGAGGAGGAGGAGGAGGAGGAGGAGGAGGAGGAGGAAGAGGAGGAGGAGATTCAACATCGGTCGAGTGCTGGTTCTCAATAACCAGGTCTGTGTTGTCCCGTGTCCGGGCCCTACCCGAGAGTTGCTTGAGCTCCTCCAGCGCCATGGTGTTGCTGAGGCGGCGCCTCGGCCTCGGCACGCCGCCCGGCGCCTCCCCTCTCCAGCTCACCTCCGCGTCCGAAACTGATGTGCTGCGTCCGGCCGGCGCCCCCCCTTTCCAGCTTACCTCCGACGACGCCGGCGCCTCCCCTTTCCAGCTCACCTCCGACATTGCGACGAATGCCTCGTCCTCGTCCTCCCCTTGTCCCTCCACCCTCTGTACCTTCTCACCGCTCGTCATCAGCTGCACCCTCACGTCCCCGGCTTTTACCCCGTTCGCGTCCGCGCCGCTCATCGTGGAACGTGGGCGCTCCCGTGGCCTGGCTCCGGGGGGGGAGGAATGCGCAATGCGGCGAGTGTTCAAGTGTGTCTATAAACGTACTCGTACTCGCACTCGTACGGCACGGTCCACTACGGGTATGAGCACACAGCCAGGGAACGAGTGGCCAGGCCAGGGAGTGGGGCCGGCGAGTGTGCACAGGCACCCCGGTACCCTATGAGCAAACAGTCAGTTCCACTGGTGACCAGGCCAGGCCGTCGGATGCGGCGAGTGCCCGTCCCACCAACGAACGTCAAGAATGTTGAATGTGACCGTACGGTATCGTTTCGTTATCCAAATGTTTTTTTTCAGGACGCGTTTTGCGTTTGTGTTGACGCTGGGGACGGACGCCCAATGCCCCGTGCACGATGCCGTGCGGTGTGGTGGGTACCCGAGGCGTTTGGTCCGGGCCCCGTCGTGCGCTGACAAGGCGCCGTCGTGAATGCGGGGCAAGCCCCTGCGTGACCCCTGCCCGACTGCTCGTCAAACGAGCAGCCGCAAAAAAACGCTCAACAGATTTCCCCGATCAGATTGGTCAAGAGCAGAGGGAGTCAAAAGGACATTCAACATATCTACCAGGTTATGTCCAGTAATGGTGGCGTGAAGGCGAATCACAGCATTACGATTGGCGCGGGGGCCGTGTCGATGTCGTCCGTCTCCCGTTTGTCGAATCCCGTGCGGTGCCTCCCATCTCCCCCCGGCGCCCCGGGCTGCCGGGGGCCGAGTGATGGCCATAGATGTGGCAGGCCAAATTGACTCCCTGCGTCGTGACCTTTGCCGTTCTACCACGTGAGTGACACGTCAGCACGTGTTTTGGCTGGGATCAGCGTCCGGCCGGGGGGCTACGGTCGGTCGGTACCTAGACTACCAGGCAACAGGAAAGTCAACTCGCATTGCCAGCACACTCGGCCACACGCACACCGTTGAACGCTCGGCACTCGGCTTGGAAGCTTCCCTCTTACACCCGCCTCCCGCCGCTCCGCGACCCGTCCGCGCGCGATCGACCGGCCATGGCGGCATGGGAGATGACGAAGGAGCGCCTGCGCCAGATCTGCCGAGACAACAACATGTGCGTCGGAATGAAAGTTTGGCCCACTCTTCCCTTGCTACCACCTTCCGCTCTTTGATACCGACCCGTCGCCCCGCCCCGCCCCGCCCCGCCCTGCACCGAGCCGCCCGCGCAATGCCGTCACCCCGTCGCGAACTCCTCCACTCCCAGATCTCCGCCTCGTCATGTTCGCGGTCGCTCGTCGCGGTCAAGCGCGATGACGATTCTAAGTTCGATTATTGTTGGAGTGCCCAAACTGAGTTCCCATCCCCCGCGCGCTCGGCGCTGCAACAGGTACGCGAGCTGCCCGGAGCTGAACGAGGTGCTGCATCTGCACTGCAAGGGCATCGCGGAGGTGACCAACCTGGAGGATTACACCGGGCTGAAGGCAGGGGCTTACACTCGTCCACTTTTCGGCTCAACGTAAGCACATTTTGTTGGATACGTTGGGTGCATGATTTTCCCCCAGTCTATCCGACAGGGGGACACAGGGAGGTGTGACCAAAACGGCTTAGGTTGAGCTGAGAAGTGAACGAGTGTAAGCCCCTGGCTGAAGGCCATCTACCTGGAGTCCAACTCCATCGAGGAACTGGACGGCAGGGGCTTACACTCGCTCCCTTCAGACCTCAACTTGAGGTCCTTCAAGACACGTCGCTCTTGTTAGAGCTCAACTTGAGCACCTTCGGGACACATCCACGGGCTAATGTGGGTTAAAAGGGGAACAAAGTAAGCAAACGTTGAGCGGAATGGGGTAAAGCATGCTCAGGTTGAGCGGGAAGTGGCAAAGTAAGCTCAAGTTGAGCGGAAATGGGAAGGAGTGTGAGGCCCTGCGGGACGGCCTGCTGCACCTGGAGCACCTGCGCTGCCTGTACATCGGCAAGAACTGCCTGCACGCCCTCCACGGCGTCGCAAGACTCCACGCGCTCACCACGCTGGACGTCAGCGAGAACCAGGTAGGGCCTGGTGGATGTTGGATGTTTGCTCGCCACGTCGCAGGATGCCGTTCAAGTCACGAAACGGGGGCTCAAGATGCGTTGGATGATGTGGCGAGCAGTATTCGGGGTTGTCCCTGGCAGCAGGTTACAAGCCTAGAGGGGCTGCGCGGGCACGGCGGCGTCACCACGCTACTGGCGGCCGGCAACAAGCTCACGGACTTGGCCAGCATCAGCGCCCTCGCCACCTGCCCCGCGCTCGTCACCGTGGACCTGAGCAAGAACCGGCTGGCGGCGCGCGAGTGCGTGGAGTTTGTGATCGAGCAGCTGGGCGACCGGCAGGGGCTTACACTCGTTCACTTCTCAGCTCAACTTGAGAGCTTTCTATGGGATAGGGGGTGCGCGTAGCGGTCGTCTAGCCCGTGTTAAGGCGGTGTAGGGGGTGTGTAGGGGTTTTTGTGTGTCAGACACGGCTCAAGTTGAGCTGAAAAGTGAACGAGTGTAAGCCCCTGGCGACCGGTTGTCGCTGCTGAAGCTGCAGGGCAACCCCGTGGTGAGCGAGGTGCCGTCGTACCGCAAGACCCTGGTGGCGGGCAGGGGCTTACACTCGTCCACTTCGCAGCTGAACTTGGGCGCTTGTTGTGGGATAGGGGGTGCGCGTAGGGGTTGTGAAGCCCGTGTTAGGGGGGTGTTAGGGGGTGTTTAGGGCGTGTAGGGTGTTTTCTTGTGTCAGACACGGCTGAAGTTCAGCTGAAAAGTGGACGAGTGTAAGACCTTGGTGGCGGGCATCAAGAGCCTCAACCACCTGGATGATATGCCGGTGTTCGCCCGCGACCGGCGGCTGGCCGAGGCGTGGACCCGCGGCGGCATCGAGGAGGAGAAGGCCGAGCGCGCGCGCTACTTTGAGGACCAGAGGGCAGGGCGTGGAGCACCCTAATCCCTAAATTCTAAACCCTCAACCCTCAACCCTAATCCTTTTTTTCTTCCAGGGCGGGGGGCGCGAGCGCGAGCCACCCCATAGCCCGCGCCTCATCTCACTGTTTGCTCATAGTGTATCTGTTGACCTAAGCCTCCTCCTCCGGGCCTGGGGCTTTTGACAGATTGCTCATGGTGTAATCTGTTGGGAATAGCTCGGTGGATCACGCCCGCCCGCCACGTCACTCATCCATCAACTCATTTGAAATCCTCGTCACCGATGTAGCCGAGTATGGCAATGTGACGCGGCGTGCGTGAAGCGTGTACCGGGGCACTACTCATCGGCGGAGGAGGCGCGGCACCGCGATCGATTCAACGAGATGGTGAGCGCGGCGCGGTCGGAGGCGGCCGCGAGGCAGGGGCTTACACTCGTCCACCATTCAGCTCATCCTGAGCCGTTCCTGACACAAAACACACCACGAGCACCCCCTAATATCCCCTGGTACCTCTTAAACACCCCCTTGGCAACCACTAAGTGCACCCCCTAATCCCACAGAAAGCGCTTACGTCGAGCCAAAAGTGGACGAGTGTAAGCCCCTGCCGCGCGGGCGGCGGCGGGCGAGGTGCGGGAGCCGGAGGACCGCTACCGCTTCATGGTAGGTGCTTACACTCGCTCACTTCAAAGCTCAACTTGAGGACCTTCGGGAACACATCGCTCACGTTAGAGCGAAACTTGAGCTCATTCGGAACACATCCATGGGTCAATTTGGGTTATATAAGGCACAATGTGAGCTTAAGTTGAGCGGAAAGGGGCAAAGTAAGCTCAAGTTGAGCGGAAAAGGGAACGAGTGTAAGCCCCTGCTTCATGGACGACAACGCCACGGCGGAGGCAGGGGCTTACACTCGTCCACTTCTCAGCTTAACTTGAGCGCTTCTTATGGGATAGGGGGTGCGCGAAGGGATTGTGTAGACCGTGTTAATTGGTGTTAGTGGGTGTGTAGGGTGTTTTTGTGTGTCAGACACTGCTCAAGTTGAGCTGAAAAGTGGACGAGTGTAAGCCCCTGGGCGGAGGCCCGGATGCTGCACGAGCAGGGGGTGCCCGAGTGGAAGATCGATGAGCTGCGGGATCGGGAGCAGCTGCCGTGGCAGAGTAGGGAAGGGGGGGAGAGGGCGCCGGCAGCGGCGGAGGAGGTGGAGGGGGCAGCGGCAGCGGCAGATGAGGTGGCGGCAGCGGCGACAGCAGGGGCGGAGGAGAAGGAGGAGGAGGACCGGTACGCCATGAGCGGCGGGTTGGGGGCGGCGGCGGCGGCGCTCACGCTTCAGGAGCTGGCCGATGAAACAGCGAGCGCGGGCAAGGAGAACGAGGGAGTGAACGTTGCCAACATTAACGCGGGTGTTGACGCCGCCACCGCGATGGTGGGCAAGGAGGAGGAGGAGGAGGAGGAGGATGCCGGCGAGGCGGCGGCGCCGGTGGCGGTGGTGTGCGAGGAGTCCTTCGACGCTGGTGACGACGACGTGCCGATGGCGGAGGTTGTTGTCGAGGAGGAAGAGGAGACAGTGTCAGCGGCGGGCGATAGCCTCCCACCACCGCCGCCGCCGGCGCCGCCGCTGCCGCCGCCGTCGGGCATGTTTGGCGCGGAGCTGGTGGCGCGGCGCGGCGCACCGGGCGCCACCGCCGCCGCCGCCGCCGCGCGCAGAACCAACGAGCTGGCTCGCCACGCCGCCGCCACGGACGCCGCGGGCGCGGGCACCGGCGGTGTGGACCGGCGACACAAGTCGCCCGTGGTGTACGGCACGGCGGCGTACAAGACACTGTGGGCGCAGGCGCAGGCGCTGGGGGCAATTCAGGTAGGGACGGCGACGAAAGTAAGACGATGTTTGGGGACAGAGTAAGACTATGTTCAGGACGAGAGTGAGATGATTTTCTTCGCCACGTCATGCATTACATTGAGAGCCCCTCGTTTTGGTGAGTTCAGCGCATCTTTGATGTGGCGAGCGTTATTTGTCTCGGCACTGGATTCAGGCGGAAGCTCCGTTGGATGCGGAGGAGCAGCGGGCGGACGCGGCGGCGGCTGCGGCGGCGGCTGCGGCGGCGGCTGCGGCGGTGGCGGCGGAGGAGCCGGAGGATTCAGCTATGGAGGAGGATGAGAGTGAGGAGGAGGAGGAGAATGAGAGTGAGGAGGAGGAGGAGGATGTTGAGGTGGCGGGGGTGGTGGCGGAGGGTGAGGAGGACGCAGACTGGGACAGGGATGATGCGGTTGTTGCAGAGAAGGAGGAGGAAGAGGAGGATGAGGAGGAGGAAGAGGAGGAAGATTCCGACGAGGAGGACGATGACGCCGACCCCTTCGACAGGTACTGGGTATCCACTGTTGCCGGCCAAAGCATGCCGGCCGACCTGGCGCAGCTTCCGATCGGCGCAACCCATCTACCGCGCCCCAAGCCCGCCGCTGCGCCCGCCGCCGCGCCTGCAGCCGCGGCTGCTCCTCCCCCTTCGCCGTCGGCGGCTTCCGCCGCGTTTCAATACCAGGACGAGGTCGACCTGTATGACCTCGACTAAGTTTCAGTCGGGAAGTGACTGACACACCGTTTGTTGACTGATACACCGCCGAGGTCGGATTCTCAACAGAGACAACGCGCTAGACAACGTTTTATGAATCCGCTTAGCGATATTTAGCCGCCGGATCGACTCGCGTTGCTCCTGATAGCGACTCGCGTTGACCCCCGGTGAAGCGGCTCGCGTTGAGCCTGGGAGCCAGTCGCGTTGTGCCTATAAGCGACTCGCATGGATCCTGGAACCCACTCGCGTTGTGCCTGGAAGCAACTCGTGTTGAGCCTGGGAGAGACTGCACATTATCATAATCATGCATCCTTTGTATTCCCAAACGTTTATCTATGCGTAGACTTGCAATTAAGAGTAATGTTAGTGTTATAAACTGACTAGTGCGCGCCTCGGATCTCGGCGACGGAGCGCCGAGAGGTCCCGCCCCTCAGTGTGTCAACTCGTGTACATCTAGGTTCTGCTCCCAGCAACAATGCATCATGCATTATCCGATAAATTGTCCGACCACCGTATCCTCAAGTAAGTGACTAAAGACTCATGACCTCTTAAACTCAGTGTCGGCGTTCCTTGGAACGCTTATCTCCTCGAAACCGAGGGTCTATTTACTCAAGGATCGCGACCGGGTCGGACAGTCGGCGAGTCGGTCGGCGGGAGTTTCTAAATCGACAGTTCTGATTGGTCGAACGGGATTCGATACCATATCATCGATACCAGACAGTGAGTTGAATATGTCGTTGTTAGTTGAGAGCCTTGACAGCCTCAGTGGAGCGGCGCGCCGAAGAGGGCGAGAGCAGCGAGGTCCCGCGCGGTGTCGGCGCCCACATCCAGGTACTGCGCTTTGCGCCGCCGCCGCTCCAGCGCCAGGGGCTTACACTCGTCCACATTTCAGCTTAACGTTAGCGCTTTCTGTGGGATAGGGGGTGCACTCAGAGGTTGCTGAGGGGGTATTTAGGAGGTTTCAGCAAGTATTTGGGGGTGTTCAGCGAGTGTTTTGTGTCAGAAACGACTCAGATTGAGTCCCAAAGTGGACGAGTGTAAGCCCCTGCCCAGGGCCTGCGCGCAGTTCGCCGCCTGCAGCCGCGCCGAGCGGCAGGGTCAGACAATATCGCTCGCCAAGTCATAGGAAGCAGTTTTACTCAAGACATGAGGGTTTCACCGAGGCGGATGGCGTCGTGAGCACCGGTACACTTTGTGGTGGGCGTTATAATTTAGGGTTTAGGCTTTCGGGTCTAGGTGGATGACATGGCAGCCCTGCCATGCGCGCGAGGAACACGGCGCGCTCCACCGCCTCGCCGGCGCCGACGCTGCACCCGCCGCCGCCCAGGTACCCGCGCAGCACCACGGCGCCCGTGCACTCGGCCAGCTCGCGCAGGCGCGCCGCTGCCGCCGCCGGGTCGTACACCGCCGCGGTGGGAACCGAGACCGCCATCGCCGCCGCCGCAGCAGCCACCGACGCCGCCGCCGCAGCAGCAGGAGCATCAGCATCAGCAGCATAATGCACCGGTACACCATGACCACCACGGGCAGCAGCAGCCGCACCGGTAGTATCCGCAGCATTGCCCGCCGGCGGCGGCGGCGACGGCGGCCGGGGGGGAATGGCGTGGAACGCGACTACGGGAGCGAGGCTGGCGATGAGCCCGGCGGCCTCCCGCGCCACGTCGCCGCCGCCGCCGAGCGTACAGCGCGGCTCGCCCTCCTCCGCGCCGCCCTCGCCGCACCCGTCGAGCTCCCCCGCGCCGCCGCCGCCGCCGCCGCCACCGCCCGCGCCCCCGGCGGCGTCCGCCTCCTCCTCTGCCGCCGCCGCCTCAGCCGCCTCGGCCGCGGGCGACAGCCGCCTCGGCCCGGTGACCCCCGTCGCCGCTGGGCACCGGAGCGTGTCGGCGGCAGATAGCGACGCGGCAAGACCGGCGAGCGCGGCCATTTCGTCGAGCGAGCGCTGCCATCCACCGGGCGGGGGACTCACCTCTGGCTCCACCTCCTCCAACGGCTTAGTCCCTGGCATCTCCTCCTCCGCAGCCACCCCATCCACTGCAGCAGTCCGCACCTCTGGCATAACGGTTCGGGATCCCAGCAGAGCTTCTGTGTCTTGGGCGTCCGGCATGGACTCCTGGGCCGCCCCGCCCGCGGCTTCAGCTGCCTCGGAGCTGGCGGACTCGTCAGCGGCCACGTCAACGACCACGTCAACTTCAGCGGCCACTTTGGTGGAAACGTCAGGTTCCTGCTCCTCCTCCTCCTCCTCCTCCGCCTCCTCCTCCTGCTCCTGCTGCTGCTGCGGTTGTTGGGCATCAGCGTCGACGTCGGCGTCGGCGACGGTGGCGGCGGTGGCGGCGGCGGTGGAGGCGGCGGCGGTGGTGGCGGCAGCGGCGTCGGCGTCGGCTGTAGTGGTGGTGGTGTCGTCCTCCACATCCTGCCCTTCGGATTCGTCCAAAACCGTCGCCGCGCGTTTCTTACCCCGGGCCGCCTTAGCGTGCGCGCCCCCGCCCCCGCCCTCCTGCGCCAGCGCCTCTCCCTCCTCTGACTCCTCGTCCTTTCCAGTCCCTTCCCCCCCGCAGGGCCTGGTGGACATTGCTCACCACGTCACCCAACGCCTCATCAACCCTCGTCTATTTACTTAAATGGCAGCCTATGACGTGGCGGGCAATGACATGATGTGACGCGGCGGGCAATATGACATGATATGGCGTTGCTGGCAATCCCTACCCCCTGGTCAGCAGGCGCCACCGCAGAGAGCACCGCCATGCCGCCACCGAACACAGACGCCGTGAGGCCGAGCGAGCCGCGCGTGTTGCCGGCCTCGATCCTAGCCGCGTTGCGCGCGGCGCGCTCCGTCTTTTGCGCCGCCGACGCTGCCGCCGCCGCCGCCTTCATAGCCGTCGCCTTCTATCAGGGTCGCTGGAATCATGCGGGCCTCGCCACGTCATGTTGTGCCGCATCATCCAAGGTATCAGGGTTTAAAGGTTTATGGGGACATGTATTTGTGGGTTTACAATGCACTGGATGATGTGGCGAGCATGCGGTGGATGATGTGGTGAGCATTGATGAGGAGGAGGAGGAGGAGGAGGAGGAGAAGGAGGAGGAGGAGGAGGAGGAGAAGAAGGAGGAGGTGACTTGGCCTTGCCTCCTCCAGGCGCTGCACCGCGCGGCCGATGGCGCCCGCCTCCGCGGTGGTGTCCGCCTCGGCGTCCTCCGCGGCCGCCGCCGCCGCTAACGCCGCCGCGTGCCGCCGCGCTGCCGCCGGGACCGCCGCCTCCGCCGTCGCAACCGCTGCCGGCGTCGTCGCGATCAGACGCCCCGACGCGCTCGCGAGCAAGCTCGACTCCTCTACGTCCGTGAGGCTTCCCCCGGCGGTCCCTCCCCACCGCCGCCGCTGCCGCCCCCCGCCGCCGCTGCCCGTGGAGAGGAATTGTGCGGCGTGAATTGCCTTACGCATATCACCGGCGCCGCCGTCCCCGCCGCCGCCGCCGCCGCTACTACCGGACGCAACCGCCGCCGCGAGCGCGCTCGGGGGCACCCATACGCCCTCCGCCGCCGACACGAGCGAGGCGTACTCGACAGCTTCGGTGGCACCCAACGCCCGGAAGCGCGTGCGAGCCAGCGACAACACACCCCCGCCGGGTCCCCCCGCCCCTGTCGCGTCCGTCAGGCTCGGCAGACTGGGCGCGTTGGACGTCAACACGATGGGCCTTCTGGCAGGGACTTACACTCGTCCACTTTTCAGCTCAATTTAAGCGCTCTGTATGGGATAGGGGGTGCGCGAAGGGGTTGTGTAGCCCGTGTTACGGGGGTGTTAGGGGGTGTTTAGGGTGTGTAGGGTGTTTTTGTGTGACAGACACGGCTCAAGTTGAGCTGAGAAGTGGACGAGTGTAAGCCCCTGCCGCTTGGTCGTGTTGATGAGCGTGGCCAGCGCCGCCATGCAGCAGGGGCTTAGACTCGCTCACTTCAGAGCTCAACTTGAGGACCTTCGGGAACACATGGTCCATGTTGGAGCTCAACTTGAGCACCTTCGAGGCACATCCACAGGTAATTTGGGTTATATGGGTGACAAGTAAGCTTAAGTTGAGCGGGAAGGGGTAGTAAGCTCAAGTTGAGCGGAGTTGGGAACGAGTGTAATCCCCTGCCATGAAGCCGCGGTCCTCACCCCGCAGCACGTCCACCTCCTCGAAAAGCAACAGCGTGTTCTTCAGCGACGCTGCCGCCGCGGGTGCCGTCGCCGCGGCCGGAAACCGGAAGCCGTGCCCGGCGGAGGCGGTGGGGGGGTTACGCTCCTTTGTGTCCTTCTCCTCCTGTTTAGGGTTTGTCGTTGGAGGTTGATTGGATGGTGGGGTGTTAGCAGCTTCAGGATGTCGGATGTTGATGTGATGGTGGGATGTTAGCAGGATCAATGTGTGGGAGGATGATGATGTGATGGTGGGTGAGTTTGTTAGGTGGACGGGTGGACGGGGTTACCTGCTCTTCGGACGAGTCCAGGACGACCGCGGCGCGTTTCTTTCCCCGGCCCGCCTTCGATTGCGCGCCCGCGCCGGCGCCAGCGCCGGCGCCCGCGGCCGTGCCCGCGCCGGCGCCCGCGCCTGCAACCCCAACAGTACTGGCATTTCCGCCACCCCTACCCTCACTAGTGCAGGCCTTCTTCCCAAAGAATCCGGCCATCCCCCCACCGCCACCGCCGCCGCCGCCGACGACGCCGTCCCCTCCGCCGCCCCCGCCGCCGTTGCGAACGATGCGGCGCGACTGCGTGGCCTCGCCAAACATCGCAAGAATCTCCTGGCCGCTGCGCTTCTGCGACGGATTGACCTCCAGCACCGTGAACCCGAACTCCCGAGCCATAGGGCCTGCCAGATATTGCCCGCCATGTCATCGACACGCATCTTAAACCCTCGTCTCCAGAGTTGAATGAAATCCTATGACGTCACACGCGAGAGCAAGATCTGGCAGGCCGTACCTGGCCGCGGCGTAGACGGCCGCCGTCTTGCCGGCCCCGACAGGGCCCGCGAGCAGCATGCCGGTGGCGGGCACACCGCGGCGGCTCAGCGCCGACACGTACCGCCGCGCCGCGTACCCGTCGCCCTCCTCCTCCTCACTGTCCGTCCCACCGCCACCGCCGCCGCCGCCGCCCCAATCACCGTCTGACCCGTCGCTACCATCGGAGTCCAGAGCGCGTCGCCGCTTGGCCCGCGCCCCGGGCTTGGCACTTTTCTTGCCACTCTTAGCGGCAGCGGCGGCGGGCGCGACGCCGCCGATGGCCTCCTGTGCGATCTGGGTCTGCCACGCGCGCAGCCACTCCTGCACCCCGCGCACCGCCGCGGAGTAGCGGCGCAAGTTGAAATTGAAAGCAATGTTTGAAAGCAAAATATCACACTTCAGTTTCAAGCGCTTTGCTCCATGCGCTTTCAACGTGGGTTTCAAAGGGTCAACCTGCACCGCCCTACCGCGGTGTCACCCGCGCACTCGGCCGTCGCCGTGGGGCGGTATGCGTCCACCCACAACGTGCTGGTGGCCGCCGCCGGCCCAACCGCTGCCGCCGCCCCCGCCGCCGCCGCCGCCCCCGCCACCTCATCGACAATCATCACGTCCCCGTCATCTGGTTTCTCACCATCGGCGGCGGCGGCGGCGGCGGCGGCGGCAGCGGCGGCGTGGGTTGCGCCGCGGCGGCGGAGCTCCGCGAGTTGGTGGCGCAGCGCCCCGCGCTTGGCGGCCAGCTGCTCGGGCGCCCACCCGCAACCCCCCCGCGCCAACACGAACCCCGCAATGTCCGTCAGAAGCGCGTCGTCCTTCTCCTCACCGCCGCCGCCGCCGCCGCCACCGCCGCCGCCGCCGGCGGTGGATTCGCTCAGCATGTCCCCGACGGAATTATCTTCCATTGCCGCCGCCCCTTCCGCCGCCCCCTCCGCTGGAAGTTGCGGCGCGAGTAACGGTGCGGGGCCATGCGCGGATCCCCGGCCGCGACCGCCCTGCGCCACCCGCCGGGGCCCCATGAGCACCCCCAGCGCCGCCCGCGCCGCCGCCTCCCCCGCCACGCACTCCCCCACCGCCGCCCTCGCGATGTGAGCCGGCGGCATTGCCTTCTCAATCGGCGCGGCCTTGACCTCCACGCATCCTACCGGTATTCCTGCCCCCGCGAGCGCTCCGGCCCCGCCCGCCTCCTTCACGGCGGCGGCTTTATCTTTTTGCATCGCGAAGAAATGGTGCTCCTTGCGCCCGGCGGAGAGGGCCAGGTAAGCTGTGCTCGCTACGTCATCGGATGCCATCTGGCTCAAGCAACAAGGGTTGGAGATGTGATGGACGACGTGGCGATCAGAACATTTTATCAGGCATGCATTTGACTCAAGAAATGGGGTTTAGAATGTATTGAATGAGGTGGCGGGCAACATCTGCGTAGTCCCACCGGCAGAGAGCGCGGCGTCGGATGCTTTGGTCTGCTCCACTTCGTCGCAGAGTAGGGCCAAGTGAACGACGCTCACCGAGTTAAAAGATGCCGGTTAATTTCACAGACGACGGTTGGAAATGGGGTGGATGTCGTGGCAGGCTTGGTTGACGCCCCCCCCCTGCCTCGGCGGGCGTCGGCGGCGCGCTCGGCGGCGGCGGCGGCGGCAGCGGCGGCCTCCTCCGCGGCGACGCGCTTGCGCGCATCGGGTTTCATGAAGAACTTGTTTGGCGCCGCGGCAGGCTTGGCCGCCGCCGCTGCCTCCGCTGCCTCCGCTGTCGCCGCCGCCTTGGCCGTGGCCAGTGCCGCTGTCGCTGCGGCCAGGGCTGCCTCCGCCTCCGTGGCCGTACCTGCA
>Ga0307489_10000659_pt1 | contig 21493 bp, 20 predicted proteins | sample SB12metaG_FD_202247 | JGI IMG/M metagenome (GOLD analysis project Ga0307489, IMG submission 202247) | Sea-ice brine microbial communities from Beaufort Sea near Barrow, Alaska, United States - SB 1.2 | ecosystem: Environmental > Aquatic > Marine > Coastal | place: USA: Alaska | collected... | reverse complement strand
TCCTTTCTTTTGAGATCACAAGCTAGACATGGTGTGCTACTTGGTAACGTATTTGAATTATCTTCTCATTTCGTCCCATGGGGGATTCCCCAGACACACTACACAGTCTTCTCACTCTGTGCAGAATCGTGCAGCCCGCACACTACGCGGCCCACGGGCTCGCTGTGTAAAAAAAAATGCCTCTGGGTGGTGAATTCTGGAAACATAATGTAACTCAAAATTGCCGTCCAGCCCTCCGACCGGCCGACACCGTCTAATTTGCGTAATTGGGCACCGGAGTCCGACCACCCTTATTTTCTTATACAGCGAGTCCGTGGGCCGCGTAGCACTTTCCGACCCTTTCGGGGTCTTCTTTGCGCGTCAGCTTCTCCACCCTGCTCCGTCGCACTCTCGGTGCCCTGTCTTGTCACCTGACCCGCGAGTGCGGTTCCTGTCCGCGTCCTCGCATTGTGACAAATGGGGCTGACGTAAGACGTGTGCGCGGTGTCCGTGTTGCCACCCTAAACCCTAAACCTCAAACCCTAAACCCTACACCGCAGGATCCGCGGTTCGTGCGGCTGCCGTGCACGCACCCGGGCACGTACGCGGATGACTGCATATGCGAGGTGGAGACCTGACTGAACACGCTCGCCACATCATCCGCCACACTCAAAACCCTCGTTCAAAGAGTATCTAGGTGACGCTCTGCTCCAGTCTGCCACGTGTCGATGTATGTACTACAACGCTAGGCCCTTAGAGACGTGTGCTGAACTTGCAAGTGATGAGCATTAGCTGTATAACGTCGCTCGAACAGTGAGGAGCAGACTGGAGCTTTAGCTCCTAGTCTACATGCAGGCTGTAACTAATCGTACTGCCGACGGTACATGCCATCCTATGACGCGGCGAGCACTGTTGACGCGGCCCGCGTGTCGCCCGCATCCGGCCCTGGCGGCGGCGCGTGCGGCAGCACAAGTGCTACATCGTGGCCACGTGCGACACGGACCTCAAGCGCCGTATCCGCAAGATTCCGGGCAGGGTCGGCCAAACAATAGGCCGATTTTGGTATATCACTTCCCGCGCCGAGCGCTGACGCATTGCCTGCCACTATGTATGGGCATTCAACCTGGCGCCCGCTTTCTCACGCGGAGCGCTGACATTTTTTCCGCAAGTCTGTATGGATATTTCACCTGGGCGATATACCGAAATCGGCCTATTCCTCACGCTTTATATCTGCCGCAGAGCCATAAATTATCGCTCTGTGAGGGAGAAACTGCTCCCCCCAAAAATGGCCCATGGGTAACTTCGCTAACTGGCCAGTGTAATCCGTCGATTCTTGAGTCAAATTCAGGATGCCTGCTTCGCGAAACTAGATCCGCCGATGAAGCTCCGTCGCGGGTGGCTTCGCCGCGGATTAAACGTGCGAGCACTGCGCACTGATACCTACACCCTAACCCTAATAAACCCTAAACCCTGAACCAAAACCCTGAATCCCTGCTGGACCCTGGTAGCGGGTGTGCCCATCATGTTCCTGCAGCAGCACAAGTACAACGTGGAGAGGTTGCCGGTAGGGGCTACTACACTCCAACACTTCTCACCCCAACCTCAGCCGTTTTTGTCACTCGACATTCAGCGGAAGCTCCCAATGTATTTCTCAAAACGTGCTGTGCTCACGTCAAGCCGGAAAGTGGAGGAGTGTAAGGCCCTGGGTGCAGGAGGCGACCATCGGGGGGGCGCCGCGGCAGGGGTAGGGGGCGCCGGGGCGGGGGGCGCCGCAGCAGGCATGAGGGGCGACGCGGCAGGGGTGAGGGGGGCAGGGGGCGCCGCAGTATGATGGGGCGGGGGGTGCTGAGGCAGAGGCAGGGGGCGCCGCGGCATGGGTGAGCTTTCATATTATACACACTAACGCGGCGGTGGGGACTGGTTCATGCTGACCATGTGAAGTGCTAAGGGGCTCGATGAACGTTAGTGAACCGGCATGATTTAAACGTCCACATTGCCGCCAAGAGCCACGCCTGGAGTCGCCACGCTGAGGCGGGAACGCGCGCGCCCGCGGCCCAACCTTCGCCACGACGTACAATGTCTTCGATGCCGCCGCTTTAACATCCATCTGAGTCTCTGAGCCCGCTCGAAACAAGGCACGGTGACGCCTAGCCCGGAACATGCCGGGCAAAGAGACAAGATATGATCCGATATCGATATGGGAGATAAATGGGATATCGATGTGGGTATCGATAGAATATGTGTTATCGATATGCGATATGGTATATCGATATGGTCATCTACCATTTCGATATCGTCATCATGGACATCGATATGGGATATGGGCTAATGACATGGGAGATGACAGTATCGATATGGTCACCCTCCATGTCGATATGGGATATCTTGTCACTCGGTGATGCCGGGCATCTCCGTGCTCATGGTCCTCCCCTCGTACCGCCTCGTCGCCGCCCACGGAGTGTTTGATTAAATGAGCCGGCCCATCATTCTCCAACACGATGTCGTCATCCGGGGGTGAACTACACGTCGACCGAGGAGTAGCTGTCGTCTGTCAGGCGCCCCATCATGTGACGATAGCCCAGGTCGGCGACCACTGGGGCCATCTCCTCGTGCGACCGACCTGGACACCGTCAGGACGTCCCGAGCGCTACGCAATCTTACGAATGAACCCCAAACCCTAAAACCCCAAACCCTAAACCCATTCAAGCCGCCTGCGCCTCGTGCGTGACCCATGGCGGGAAGCTCACATCCATCCGCGTGTCTCCGCCGACCAGCTCGGTGTGTACACATAAGGTACGCCTAAACCATCATGAAATGAAATCTGACGTCTTCGAGAGACAACGCGGGGAGGGCACAAACCGCCCGGGGCGGTGGCGGTGGCCGCCAGTCGCGCGTCGTTGAGGCGCCGGCGCGGGCGCTGCTGGGTGAGGCGTGATCCAGAGGGGGGCGCCCGTTTGTGGCGTGTGTCAGCAGGGCGCGTGTGCGGGTGTGGGTGCATTACGTGTGTGTAGCCATGTAGGCAAACACATCATAGCGGGAGATCCAGGGATTATGGTGAGAAAACATTCGTAGGCAAAACACTCAGTGTTGCGCGTTGCGTTGCTTGGTCGGGGCGCTGTTGCATAATTCAGGCGCGGGCGCCGGCGTACCCGTGTATTGCCCTCACTGCTTAACCGCTGCTACTGTTGGCCGTGCAGCTGCCGCAAGTTGGCCCCCAGGTGACATTCCAGTTGTTGTTGCCGCTGCGCCTCGATGTATCGACGTCAGTTGAATTTGAAAGCACATTTTGAATGCGGTATGTCGTTTCAGTTTCCATAGCGGAACTAGTTTGCACCACGACCCTCATATGACCACCTATGATGGGCATGTGGTCATATAGCGCCACGTCACCACAGGATGCCACGTTATCCTGGGCCCTGCGACACGTGGCAATTTATGATGCCGGGGCAATTTATGCGGGGTTTAGGGTTTGTAGGGTTTAGGGTTTAACCCCATGCACTTGATGGGCGTGGATGGGGTCATAGCGTGATGCCACGTGAGCCAAGACCACGTGACGCGCCCATCGTGCGAGACATGAGGTGAGAAGGCCAGTGGCGGGGCGAGCCGACGGCGGGGGGGGTGTCGCGCGAGGTGGCCGACTTTGTCCTCGTCGAGCGCGCGGTAAAGCGTGCCTTGGCAGGGAGGTTGTTGATAACAAGCACTCGCCCGCCGCTGTGTTCGGACGAGCCGAGTACGCGCCTCTGCACTAGTGCCTTGTCTGTTGACGTACTACCTGTCCTGTAGTATTTGGTACTATATGTAGTTAGTTGGGGTTTGCTCATTTGGATAAGTTACCAATCAATTCGTCTGCGTGTACTCGTTACCAACCAATCCATTTACTATAAGTAACTGTCCAACAAACAAGGTGCTAGTATGAGTATTCACGCTAAAGGTAAGTTCATGCTCGGATGTCGGTTCGAATGCTTGTTCTCAATGGCCCTCCTGCCCGGAGCTGCTAGACGTGCCCGCCTCCTGCGGCGCCGCGACGTGTGGCAAGGGGGCTATTGAGGATTCACTCGACCGACATTGAATATCCTCCTCCTCTCAGCGTGTCTATTAATCTGTATGAGCATTCTATGAGCATAGATGAAGTTGGTCACCAAGACTGACAGGATGTACAGGTCGTACAACGAGATTGATGATCCCCGGCCCGTGAAGTTGAGAGCACAACAATGCAGGATTCCATTTGAGGAATGAATGACATCAAACTATTGAAATGTATGCCCGGTATCTATCGTGCGGCCCACGGTGGGCAGAGGAAAGGCCCAGTGCCCACACTAGGCACATCGGCGTGGATCACGATGCGTAAGAAGGGCATCACAGTGTGTAAGTCAGCGGCCGCCAAATTGCGCTTAGCTGGCGGACTCGGCGGCGCCAAGCGGTGTCGCGTGGGCAGCAGCCGCCGCCGCGTACTCCACCGCCGCGCGGAGCGTGCTGACGTTCGTGGCGCGACCGGTCACGTACTCGTTAGCCGTCTGTGGGCGGGGACGGGAGGAGGGGCGTTAGGGGGATCGAGTGTCAGCCGAGAGACAACGATCAGCTCTGACCTGGTCTGTGACCCACGACCAACATTCGCGGTAGCACGCGGCAAATAATCTAACATTGCAAAAGATTATCTAGTCAAGCCGTGCCGCTGGTGTCTTTCCCCACCTTCTTCGGCCCGTCCTGCCAAAACTCCGCGGAGTCGGGCGAGATGGGTGCCGGCACCCACGCTCAGGGCCGGGCGCATGACTCAATGTGGTTTAATGATGCCAAAGCTCCTGATAAATGACGACGACTGTAAGCTCCTAAATGAAAAACACCCGCATTCAATTGGATTTTCGCTTTGGACAGTTATGATTGGATGAGCGCCGCAACTACAGTGTGAAGCCCGTCATTAGGTTTTAAGCCTTTTGTTCCTGAAACCACTGTATTCATCGTGTAAGTTGGATCATTTATGTCACGGCCGTGCCGTGGGGGTCGGCGCCGTGTCGCCCGAGTTGTTGTTCGACGAGCCGTAGGACAGGGCCGAGCTACTCGTTCCCGCACTGCTCACTCATAGCGCACCTGTACACGCTTGCTGAACCCTCCAACTGCGGCTAGCCACCCGTGTGGAACATCCTTGATGTGTTCCGTGTGATAACTACCCCCACTAGGCTTCAAGGACAAAATAGGGATGAAACGCTCAAATCAAGGACAAAACACTGTTAAGTTCTGTGGTAGAAGGGCTCGGCGCCGGCGGCGCCGAGTGATGTGCTGTGTGCCCCCGCCCCCAGACTCCGCCGTCGTGGACATCTGGCTCACGCTGCGTTTGGTGCCGCCGCCGCCGCCGCTGCCACCGCCCCCACCGCCGGCGGTGGCGGGTCCACCTTGCTTCCTCGACGCATAGGGGCCGGGGAATGACACGAGATGGTTGGGTCGTTGGATGTCGGTTATCTGAATACCGTTTCAAATGTGTTGGATGACGTGGCTGACATAGTGTGATGTCCTCGGCCCCACCAGAAATGCGATGCGCGTTGACAGCTGGTAGGCCGGCCGCCATAGTCACACCCCATTCGTTACCGTGGATTGGCAGCTGGAGCCAGAGATATTGATTGGAGAAAACCGCAGATTGTCTCTGAGATGACAGACTGAAGCCTTGTTTGACCAACCTGGAATGAACGACAGGGTATGACTAATGAAAGCTCCTGTCTGACCATTTGACCAACTTGATAGAATAAAAATGTCTCTGTTGTCACGGCCCTGCCGATCGCCCAGGCAACAACTGCAGCGCCTCTGAAATCCACTGCTTCCGTACCGTCCGCACGGTCGCGCACCCATCAACACGGCGGTTGAGATTGGGGTAACTCGGGTGGTTTCAAGAAACGAACCACGCCGAGCATAACTGTGATGGATTGCTAAACAGAAAAGAGTGACAGTCTGAACCACGACGAGTCATCCGGCCCCGCCTCTTGCGCTTTCCCATATTATGACGTCCTCCTTTGAGGGTCGCATACACGACGCCCGAATGTGAGTTACGCGATGCGAGAGGCTCTTACACGCGCCGGATGCCTTGACGATCATAGCATGATCAAGTTTCAATATTTTATTTGTATATTAGTGACCCGTCCCGACCTCCGTCAGCTTCCAGCCGACAAAGTCTCGCAACAAGGCTTGCCATCATTGTCGACAAGCCCGGTCTGATCGTTCACGTGCGCGCCGGAGAAGCAGTAACGTTCACCACCAGGCACCAGGGTCCTCCCAGTTTTATTTTTTCAGCTGGCGCTCAAGACGTCTGACCTGGACCTCTTCATGAAATTGACAAGCGCGGTGGGTGAGAATCAGTCAGGTCCGGTTGTTCAGTCCGGCTCAAATCGCGCGTGTTGGTGCCTTCTTGCTGCTGACCGCATGGCCTGTGTGTTAAATATCTACAATATGTACTAGAGGATGGAGCTAGAGCTACGCTTGCTGTTCTAAATAATGAACGAAGGTGGTTATAAAAACGAATGTGTGCAGCCTCAGAAGTTTGAAGCCTCAGACTGCCTCAGACTGTTAGAGGACCTGCACCCACGTTGTGGTATATACAAACAACGCCCCACTGTTCCCACCAACCACGATGCCGGTCGAGTCTTTATTTGAGTCGTTGCGGACGAATAGCAGCTGGCCTTGCACCGGCGAAGCGCCACCGAAGGAAAGCGGGAAGGGCTGTGAAACGGAGCCCTGCGTGATGACACACGTGGTCACTCCATCAGCGATAACCACCCCCCCATTCACCGCGGCCGTTTGTTGGAACGCCGACACCACGTTGCCGACCAGCTTGATAGACTTGGCCGTGTCGGGAGTCAGGAGGATGTCGCGCCCGCTCTCCAGACTCAAGTCCTGGGATGAGGGTCATCGCGAACAAGCACTCGACCGAGATCGGAGCATGACTTACCTTTAGGGTGAACGCTCATGCATACGCGCGGAGGAGGAGGTCAGGAGGAGGAGATTCAACGTCGGTGGAGTACTTGCTTGTTCTCAACACCCCCCCTGCCTTGGATGAGGAGGTGGCGACAGAGACGGAGCTGCCGCTGGCGATGAAGGTGACGTCTTCCACGGCGACATACCCGCTTGTTGTAGCGGCGCAAGTTGAATTCGAAAGCAAAATTTGAAAGCAGCTCATCAAATTATAGTTTCAAGCGCTCAGTTCCAGACGCTTTCAACTCGGGTTTGATAGGGCCAACCTGCGCCGCCCTGCCTGGTGCTCGACACCACGAGGCCCCCGCTCCCGGAGTGAGTGAAGGTCTGCGAGTTACCAGAAAGCTCGAATGCGCCGCCCACTCTGACACTGGACGCGAATGTAGTGGCACCGGTCACGGTGAGCGCGCCCGCTATAGCGGTGTTACCAGTGGCTGCGGTCACTGTGAACTTCCCGGGGGCGACTCCAACCATCAGGTTCCCGGTCATGCTGACGGTGCCGGCGACTGTGAGGGCGGCCTTCAGAACGGAGATGCCGGTCACCGTCAGGGTGGTTGACAGAGCAGTGGCGCCCCCGACTGAGAGCGTGGTAGCCAGAGTAGCGGCGCCCCCGACTGAGAGCGTGGTAGCCAGAGCGGTGGCGCCGCTCGCCGCGAGTACGCCTATGTCAAACTTGCCGCTGACGGCGAGGGTGGACAAGGCGGTGTGGCCGGTGACCAGGGGCTTACACTCGTCCACTTTCCAGCTCAACTTAAGCGCTTTCTGTGGAATAGGGGGCGCGTTTAGGGGTTGTTTGAGGGGTTGTATGGGGTGTTAGGGGCAATTAGGAGGTGTTCAGGGTGCGTTTGGTTTCAGATACGGCTCAGGTTGAGCTGACAAGTGGACGAGTGTAAGCCCCTGCCGCTGACGGACAGGGTGGTGGACGCGATCAGGGCACCGGAACACGTCAGGGCTTTCATGGTAGTGGCGCCGCCGACTCCCAGCGCCCCCCCGAGCGTGACGATGCCCGTGACTCCCAGGGTGGTGGCAAACGTTGCGGCACCCCCCACTCCCAGCGTGCCCACCACACCCAGGGTGGACCCCATTGTCGCGGCGCCCGTCATCCCCACGGTGGCGGCGAATGTGGCGGCGCCGGTAACCTTGAGGCAGGGGCTTACTCTCGTCCACTTTTCAGCTCAACTTGGGCACTTTCTGTGGAATAGGGAGTGCATGTAGGGGTTGTTGAGGGGGTGTCTAGGCGGTGTTTAAGGGGTATTAGGGGGTATGAGGGGGTGTGTAGGGTATGCTTTTGTGTCAGAAACGGCTCAGGTTGAGCTGAAAAGTGGACGAGTGTAAGCCCCTGCCTTAAAGGTGGACACCACTTCGGTGGCGCCGACGACTCTGAGGGTGCCACCCACGGCGATCCCGGACGTCAGAGTGGTGAAGCCCGTCACTCCCAGGGTTGTCGTCATCGTGGTGGCCGACGCCACGGTGAGCGTGCCCGCAATCGCCGTGTTGCCGGAGGCCGCCAGCACCGTGAACTTGGCGGTCGCCACATTGAAGTTGCCGGTCACTGCCAGGGAGGACCCAAAGGTAGCGGTGCTGGAGACTGCGAGGGTGGAACCCAGAATAGTGGCACCCCCCACATTGACGGCGGCGCTCAGAGTGGTGATGCCCGCCACATTGATCGTGCCCCCAAAGGTGGCAATGCCGGTCACCCCGAAGGTGGTGCCCACTGTGAGGGCGGCTGTATTGGTTTGGGCGCCGCCCACTGTCAGGGTGGACTTCAGAACAGCGAATCCATTCACTTGGAGCGTGGTCCCGATGATAGGGACTGACTGACAGTGCTCGCCACGTCACAGGATGTCATACAACTCGATAAACGAGGGTGGTGAAAAATGCGTTTGTTGACGTGGCGAGCACTATTCATCAGTCCCCGCCCAACAGTAGTGGCGCCTCCGACAAACAGGGTGGTCCCCAGCGTAGCGCCGCCGTTCACACCGAGCTTGGCCGTGAAAGTGGCGTCTCCGGTGACCCCCAGGGTGGCCGCGAACGAACCGGGTCCGACCACCGCGAGCGTGCCCGCAATCCCCGTGTTACCGGAGGCGGCGAGCACCGTGAACTTGGCGGTGCTGATAGCAAAGTTGCCGCCCAGCGCCAGGGTGGACCCGATCGTGGCGGCGCCCTGCACCGCCAGGGTGGTCTTCACCGTGGTGGCACCGGTCACGACCAGGCGTAGTGCCGCAAGTTGAAATTGAATGCAACGTTCGACAGCAGTTCATCATATGTTAGTTTCAAGCGATGAGTTCCAGGTGCATTGCAATGCAATGCGTTCAATGTGGGTTTCATGGGTTGGAAATTGCGGCGCCATACCGAGGGTGGCCGACAGCGTGGTGATGCCCGTGACCGCCAGCGTGGTCTCCAACACAGTGGCTCCGATCGCTCTCAGCGTGGTCTTGGCCGTCAGAGCGCCGGTCACTCCCAACGTGCAGTGCCGCAAGTTGAATATCAGAGCAAGATTTGGAAGCAGTTTATCCTGTGTAATTATTTGCGAGCGCTTTCCACATGGGTTTCAATAGCTTGTCACATGGGTTCAAAGCGATTTCAACATGTGTTGCAATCGCCTTTGAACACGTTTGAAGGTACAGCGGCCTACCAAGGCAGTGCCAGGTTTAGGGTCTAGGATTTAGGGCTTAGGGTTTAGCGGCCTACCAATTTGGTGGACGCGGTGAGTTCGCCGGCCACCTGCAGCGTGCCGGCCACCACGGTGTTGCCGTTGAACGACGACACCGTCAACCAGGGACTCACGGAAACAGCTCGCCACGTCATCAAATGCATTTCGATCCCTGGATTATGACAAAGTGCGTGGAACCACTTAGACACTTAGTAACAAGTAGTACTAAGTCGTCCAAATGGAGCGTTCTGATGGGTCGAGCGGGACGACTTAGCACTAAGTCTCACAAAGTGTCTGAGTGGTTTCAAGCACTGTCATATTGAATTGAACGGCACCCAATGACGTGGCTAACCAGCCGTCCGTCCATCCGTTCCTACCGAAAACTTGGCGGTTCCGACGCTGAAGTCGCCGGCGACGGCGAGGGAGTTGGACATGGAGGCGGAACCGGTGACCCCGAGGTCAGACAGTGACAGGGCGCCCTGCACCGACAGGGTGGACTTGAAGATGGCGGCGCCCGTCACTCAGGGGCTTACACTCGGTCCACTTTTCGGCTCAACGTAAGCACATTTTGTTGGATACGGTGGGTGCATGATTTTCCCCCAGTCTATTAGACAGGGGGACGCGGGGAGGTGTGACCAAAACGGCTGAGGTTGAGCTGAAAAGTGGACGAGTGTAAGCCCCTGCCGTCACTGTGATCGCGCCTGACATAGTGGTGGCTCCGCCCACTCCCAGCGTGGATGTCATGATGGCGGCGCCGGTCACCCCCAGCGTGCAGGGGCTTACACTTATTCAGGTCTCAGCTCAACTTGAGCGTTTTTGGGGGGATAGGGGGTGCGCGTAGGGATTGTGGAGCCCGTGTTAAGGGTGTGTTAGGGGGTATTTAGGGGTGTGTAGGGTGTTCAATGTGTTTCACACATGGCTCAAGTTGAGCTGAAAAGTGAACGAGTGTAAGCCCCTGCCAGCGTGCCGCCCACGAGGACGGTGGACTTCAGATTGGTGGCGGCCGTCACGTCCAGAGTGGCCACCATTTTGACAGCGCCGGTGACGTCCAGGGTGGATGCCATAGAGGAGGCGCCGACGGCCTTCATATAGAGCTGCATGTCCAAATTAAAAGCGTCACTCAACGGCGGTTCATCACAATGTAGTTCAAACGCTTAATTCCACGCGCTATCAACACGGGTGTCATGATCGTTTGAACGTGCACAGGGTTTAGGATTCAGGGTTTAGGATTTAAGGTTTGAACGTGCAGCGCCCTACCCTGAAGGTGCCCCCGACGTTGAGTTTGGCCGTCATTGCGGTGTCACCGGTCACCCCCAGGGTCGAAGCGAACAAAGCTGCGCCGGACAATCCAAGGGTGCCACCAATGGTAACACTGCTCTTGAGATTGGTGCTGCTCCACACTATGAGGGTGCCGACGATCGCGGTGTTGCCGGTCAACGCAGCAACTGTGAACCTATTTGATCCTACAGCCAGGGACTGACTGATGCATAGTGCTATCCACGTCATCAAACGCATTCCGAACCCACTCTTCTTGAGCATTGTGGCAATATATGTCAATACGCAAACTAACTTAAAAGTGCATGTCAAGTCCCACATGTATTCTGTTTGGTCAAACGGCATCTTATGACGTGGCGAGCACTATGCATGAGTCCCTACCCACAACCACGTTGCCCCCAACTGAGAGTGTGGACTCGGTGGTGACCGGGCCGGTCACACCCAGGGCGGCCGACAGAGTGGTGATGCCCCCCACTCCCAGTGCGCCCTCCAGAGTAGCGATGCCGTCCACTCGAAATGTGTTGCGCAGAACGGCGGCGCCGGTGACTGTGAGGCTCGCCAAAGTGGAGGTTGAGGCCACGGACAGGGTGGACTTCACTTCAGTGCCGCCGGTGACCACGAGGTCCCCCCCCACGGTGGCGGCGCCGGTGGCCGCCAGGGTGCTCAGGGTGGTGCCTCCGTTCACCTTCAGAAACCCCTTAATGGTGGTGTCGCCGGTGGCCTCCCTCACCAAGATGTAGGGGCGCAAGTTTATATTGAAAGCAAATATTGAAACCGGTTCATCATGTTTTAGCTGGAAGCGCTACTGAAACCAAGCGCAGTCAGACAAGACAACCCGGGGTCGAGCTGGGTTCTAAGCTGGGTTCAAGCTGGGGTGAATCAGGGGTCCGCCCTGCCAAGAATAGGTTTTCTCCAACCGCGAAGTCGCCGGTGTACGAGAAGTGCGCCCCGTTGCCTTCGCCGTTGTTCAAAAAGTCGGTGGCCGACAGGGTACCAAGCACCGTCACGCCCCCGTCCGACACGCTGAACACGTCTGCCTTATTGGGAGTCCCGATGTTATTATCGGTGAAGCGCAGGTCCTCCACATCCACGTACCCGTCGGTGCTGGTGATGGCTAGACCAGTGGTGCCCGTGTGGGTCAGCGTGGCATTGTTCTTAGAAAGCTTGAAGTCATCCGCGAGCGCGGTGATGCCCGCCACATCAAAAGTACCCGCAATTGCCACATTGCCTGTACCAGCTGCCACTGTGAATTTGCCTGGTCCGACATCTAGGTCACCGGTGAAAGAGAAGGCGCCGTTGACAGCAACACTGCCCGCCGTCAGAGTGATGAGGGAAGTGTCACCGTCGATACCAATCAAGTTGCCGGTGAAGCGGACGTCCTCCACATCGACATGATGGAAGGTGCTGGTGATGGCCAGGCCAGTGGAGCCCGTGTGGGTCACCTCAGCGGCGTTCTCAGAAAGCTTGAGGGCATCCGCGAGGGTGGTGATGCCCGCCACGTTCAAACTACCCGCCAGCACAGCGTTGCCCGTATCCGCCGCCACTGTGAATTTGTTGGCTCCGACAGCCAAGTCGCCGGTGAATGAGAAGGCACCGCTCACAGCGACACTACCCGACGTCAAAGTGATGAGGGAAGTGTCACCGTCGATGCCGATCAAGTTTCCTGTGAAGCGGATATCCTCCACGTCCACGTACCCGAGGTCACTCTTGATGCCCAAGCCGAAAACGCCTGTGTGGGTCAGCGCGGCGGTGTTTTCAGTGAGCTTGAGGTCATCGACCATGGTGGTGATGCCCGCCACCTCGAGCGTGGACGACATGGTGGCGGCGCCGGTCACCCCCAGCGTGGTCGACATGGTGGCGGCGCCCGCCACGGACAGGGCGGACAGGGAGGTGTCGCCGCTGACTCCCAGGGTGGAACCCACCGTGGTGGCGCCGGTAATAGCCAGGGTGTCGGACAGTGTGGTGGCGCCCGACACCGCCAGCGTGGTCCCCACAGAAGCAGCGCCGGTCACTCCAATGGAGGCTGGATTAAACGCGCCGGCCACTGCCAAAGTGCCCGCCACTGCCGTGTTGCCCGAGCTAGCCTCCACCGTGAACTTGTCATCGCCCACGGCGAAGTCACCTTCGAGTGTGAAGGAGGTCGATGACAAATCTCCAGTGATGACCACCCCAGTGTCGGACACGGCGATGACGTTTGGCACGCTGGAGGTCCCAATCTGAGCACCGGTGAAGCGGAGGCCCTCCACGTCCACGTACCCGGTGGTGCTGGTGATGGCCAGGCCAGTCATGCCCGTGTGGGTCAGCGCGGCGGTGTTCCCAGTAAGCACGAGGTCGGCAACCATGGTGGTGATGCCCGCCACCTCGAGCGTGGACGACATGATGGCGGCGCCGGTCACCCCCAGCGTGGTCGACATGGTAGCGTCGCCCGCCACGGAGAGGGCGGACAGAGAGGTGTCGCCGCTGACTCCCAGGGTGGAACCCACCGTGGTGGCGCCGGTGACCAGGGGCTTACACTCGTCTACTTTTCGGCTCAACTTAAGCGCTTTCTGTGCCATAGGGGGTGCGTTGAGGGGTTACTTAGGGGCGATTAGAGGGTGTCAGGGGTGTATGAGGGGGTGTCCAGGGTGCTTTCGTGTCAAAAACGGCTTGAGTTGAGCTGAGAAGTGGACTAGTGTAAGCCCCTGCCGGTGACGGCCAGGGTGTCGGACAGCGTGGAGGCGCCGGCCACCACGAGGGTGGACGAAACCGTGGCCGCGCCGCCGACCGCCAAGTCCGCCAGACCCGTGGCGCCGCTCACCGCCAGAGTACCCGCCACCTCCGTGTTGCCTGTTGCCTGCGCCACCTTGAATTTGTCGTCTCCGATGACGAAGTCACCGGTGAAAACCAAGTCATCGGTAGATAACGATCCAGTGACGGTCACACCGGAGTCCGACACGGTGATGACCTTTGGCGTGGTGGCGGTCCCCATCTGCAGACCTGTGAAGCGGAGGTCCTCCACGTCCACGTACCCGCTGGTGCTGGTGATGGCCAGGCCAGTGGTGCCCGTGTGGGTCAGCGCGGCAGTGTCCTCAGACATCCGCAGGTCGTCCGCGAGCGTGGCGATTCCCGCGACTCCCAAGGTGCTCGTCAGCGACGTGGCGCCGGCCGACAGCGCAGCCAAAGTAGTGGCGCCGGTCACGTCGAGGGTGGACAGAGTAGATGCGCCGGCCACTGCCAAAGTGCCCGCCACCTCAGTGTCGCCTGAACTCTGCGACACCTTGATGTACAGGCGCAAGTTGAAATGAAAGCAAGGTCAGCAGGGCTTCATCTTATGTCACGGATTCAAGCGCCGAAACCAAGCGCGGTCAACTTGGGGTCAAACAACTGGGGTCAAACAACTGGGGTCAATCTGCGCCAACCTACCTTGAATTTATCTGCTCCAATGACAAAGTCGCCGGTGAATGTCAAGTCATCGGTAGCCAACGATCCAGTGACGGTGATGCCGGAGTCCGACACAGTGATGACCTTGGGCGTGGTGGCGGTTCCAATCTGATTACCCGTGAAGCGGACATCCTCCACATCCACGTAACCAAAGGTGCTCGTGATCTCAAGGCCGGAACTGCCCTTGTGTGTCAGCGCGGCAGTGTTCTCGGACATCAGCAGGTCGTCAGCCAGGGTGGTGATGCCCGCCACTCCCAGCGCGGACGACAGCGCAGCACCGCCACTCACCGCGAGGGAGGAGGACAGAACAGCGGCGCCGGTGACTTCGAGGGAGGACGACAGAGTGGCGGCGCCGGTGACTCCCAGGGTGGAGGACATTACCGCGGCGCCGGAAACTTCGAGGGTTGACGCCAGAGCGGTAGCGCCGGTGACTGCGAGGGTGTCGGACAGACCGGCGGCGCCCGTCACCACCAGGGTGGACGACATCATGGCGGCGCCCGTCACTGCAAGGGTGGCCGACAGAGCGGTGGCGCCGCTAACGTCCAGGGAGTCCGACAGAGTAGCGGTGCCGGTGACTTCGAGGGAGGACGCCAGGGCGGCGGCGCCGGTGACGTCGAGGGTGGTCGACATTACAGCGGCGCCGGTGACTTCGAGGGTTGACGTCAGAGCAGTGGCGCCGGTGACTGCGAGGGTGTCGCCCATGGTGGCGGCGCCGGCCACGGCCAAAGTGCCCGCCGCAGCAGTGTTGCCTGAAGTCGCCTCAACTGTGAATTTGTCTGCCCCAACAGCAAAGTCACCAGTCACATCGAGGGTGGTCCCCACAGTAGCGGCGCCTGTCACTCCAAGTGAGGCCGGAGTAAACGCGCCGGCCACTGCCAGAGTGCCCGCCACGGCCGTGTTGCCCGAACTAGCCTCCACCGTGAACTTGTCTGCGCCCACAACGAAGTCACCTTCGAATGAAAAGGAGGTCGATGACAACGATCCAGTGATGACCACCCCTGCGTCTGACACAGCGATGACGTTTGGCACACTGGAGGTCCCGATCTGAGCACCATTGAAGCGGAGGTCCTCCACATCCACGTAACCAAAGGTGCTCGTGATTTCGAGGCCGGAACTGCCCTTGTGGGTCAGCGCGGCAGTGGCCTCAGACATCAGCAGGTCATCCGCGAGCGTGGTGATACTTGCCACACCCAGAGTGCTGGAAAGGTACGTGCCCGAGCTAGCCGACAACGTGCCAGTCACGGCTGCGCCTCCGCTTGCCACAGTGACCACGGTCGGAGTACTAGAGACGCCAATGGCAGCACCGGTGAAGCGGAGGTCCTCCACGTCCACGTACCCGCTGGTGCTGGTGATGGCCATACCAGTGGCGCCCGAATGCGTCACAGCGTGCGTGGCGCCTGACAGCGTGAGCGTGCCAGCGATGTCTGCCACGCCCTTAACGTCGAGAGACGAGGTGACTGTCGCACCAGCCACAGTCAGAGTAGCGCTGGAAAGGGTGATAACATCTGTATCGCCGTTGATGCCGATCGAAGCGCCGGTGAAGCGGAGGTCCTCCACGTCCACGTACCCGCTGGTGCTGGTGATGGCCAGGCCAGTCGTGCCCGTGTGGGTCAGCGCGGCAGCATCCTCAAACATCAGCAGATCATCAGCGAGCAGCAGGTCATCGGCGAGGGTGGTGATGCCCGCCACTGCGAGGGTGCCCGCCACAGCAGTGTTGCCTGAAGTCGCCTCCACTGTGAATTTGTCTGCCCCAACAACAAAGTCACCGGTGACTGTGAGGGTGGTCCCCACAGACGCGGCGCCGGTCACTCCGATGGAGGCCGGAGTGAACGCGCCATCAACTGCCAGAGTGCCCGCCACTGCCGTGTTGCCCGAACTAGCCTCCACCGTGAACTTGCTGTCGCCAATCACTAAGTCACCGGTGTGCAGGGGCGCAAGTTGAAATTGATATCAAAAGTTTAGAAAGCAGTTCATCACGTATGAGGGTTTAGGGTTGAGGGTTTAGGGTTTAGGGTTTAGGGTTGGGTTCACTCGCTGAAACCAAGCGCGGTCGGTCAACCCGGGGTCAACGTGCACCTCCCTACCGGTGAATGCAAAGGAGGTCGAAGTCAACGTTCCATTCACTTTGATCCCATCGTCTGATATGGCGATGATGTCTGGCACATTGGATGTCCCAATCATCGGTGAATAAAAGGAGGCGGATGAAAGCGAACCGTTCACGTGGACCCCCTCGTCCAACACGTGGATCATGTTTGGCACGTTGGAGGTCCCCATCATTTCGCCGGTGAATCGAATGTCTTCGACGTCCACAAAACCGTTCGTGCTTGTGATGTTGATGCCGCTGGTGGCCCCGGCCGCAGCGGTGTGCGTCAGCGCTGCCGCAGTCGCAGTCATCAGCAGGTCATCCGCGAGCGTGGTCATGCCATCCACATCCAGAGAGGTAGCCGACAACGTACCAGTTATGGCTGCGCCTCCGCTTGTCACAGTGACCACAGTCGGAGTACCTGAGACGCCAATGGCAGCACCAGTGAAGCGGAGGTCCTCCAGATCCACAAAACCAGTGTTGCTGGTGATGGCCAGACCACTGGCTCCCGTGTGGGTCAGCGCGGCAGCGTCCTCTGTGATGATAAGGTCATCCGCGAGCGTGGTGATACCCGCCACATCCAGAGTGCTCGATAGGTCCGTGCTCGAGGCAGCTGACAGCGTACCAGCCACGGAAAAAATGCCCGCCACTGCAGTGTTGCCTGAGCTCGCCTCCACCCAGAATTTGTCTGCCCCAACAACAAAGTCACCGGTCACCGCCAGTGTGGTCCCCATAGTAGCGGCGCCGCTCACTCCGAGTGAGGCCGGAGTCAAAGCGCCGGCCACTGCCAGAGTGCCCGCCACCGTAGTGTTGCCCGAGCTAGCTTCCACCGTGAACTTATCCGCCCCCACAACGAAGTCACCTTCCAATGAAAAGGAGGTCGATGACAACGATCCGTTGATGACCACCCCCGCGTCCAACACGGTGATGATGTCTGAGATCTTGGAGGTCCCAATCTGAGCACCGGTGAAGCGGAGGTCCTCCACGTCCACGTACCCGCTGGTGCTGGTGATGACCAGGCCAGTGGCGCCCGTGTGGGTCAGCTCTGTAGTGTCTTCTAACATCAGGAGGTGTTCCGCGAAGGTGGTGATGCCCGCCACATCCAGAGTGCTCGAAAGGTGCGCGCTCGAACTAGCTGACAGCGTACCAGTCACGGCTGCGCCTCCGGATGCCACAGTGACCACAGTGGGATGACCAGCGACGCCGATGGCAGCGCCGGTGAAGCGGAGGTCCTCCACATCCACATACCCCGTGTTGCTGGTGATGGCCAGGCCAGTCGTGCCCGTGTGCGTCAGCGCGGCAGCGTCCTCTGAGATGATAAGGTCATCCGCGAGCCTGGTGATACCCGCAACACCCAAAGTGCTCGTCAGCGACGTGGCGCCAGCCGACAGCGCAGCCAGAGTAGTGGTGCCGGCCACATCCAGAGTGCTCGACAGGTGTGTGCTGGAGGTAGCCGACAGCGTGCCAGTCACAGCTGCGCCGCCGGATGCCACAGTGACAACGATCGGAGCACCAGAGACGCCAATGGCAGCACCGGTGAAGCGGAGGTCCTCCACGTCCACGTACCCGCTGGTGCTCGTGATGGCCAGGCCGGTGGCGCCCGTGTGGTAAGGACTGATGCATAGTGCGCGCCATGTCATAAGATGTCAGCTAACCTGATAAACGAGGGCCTTAAATGTGTTTGATGACGTGGCGAGAGCTATTCATCAGTCCCTACCGTGTGCATCAATGCAGAAGTGTTCGCGGAAAGGTGGAGGTCGTCCGCCAGGGTGGTGATGCCCGCCACATCCAGCGTGCCGTTGGTGGAAGTGTTGCCTGATATACCCGACACCGTGAACACGTCTGCTCCAACAACAAAGTCACCGCCACCTGTAATGTTGGCTGCATTCAAAACCACCGCTGCGCCGTTGTTGAACACAAAGTCAGTGGCCAATACCGTTCCATAGGGACTGACCGATAGCGCTCGCCACGTCATAAGGGTTTCCACTTATCTCAAGAAACGAAGGATTGAGATGCGTTTGATGATGTGGCGTGCACTAACAATCAGTCCCCACCGTTCCATTCACATGAAGGTCGTCAGCCAGGGTGGTGATGCCCGCCACATCCAGCGTGCCAGTAGTGGAGGTATTGCCAGTTGTACTCGACACTGTGAACACGTTTGACCCGACAATAAAGTCACCGCTAGCTGTGAAGTTGGTTGCATTCACCACCACCTGTGCACCGGTGAATATGAAGTCACTGGCCGACACCGTTCCTTGCACGTATATGCCCGCGTCCGACACAGTGATGATGTCTGAGATATTGGAGGTCCCGATCTCAGCACCGGTGAAGCGGAGGTCTTCCACGTCCACGTACCCGCTGGTGCTGGTGATGGCCAGGCCAGTGGTGCCCGTGTGGGTCAGCGCGGCAGCGTCCTCAGACATCAGCAGGTCATCCGCGAGTGTGGTGTTGGCAGCCACATCCAGGGAGCTCGACAGATTTGTGCTGGAGCTAGCCGACAGCGTACCAGTCACGGCTGCGCCGCCGGATGCCACAGTGACCACGGTGGGAGTGCCAGAGACGCCAATGGCAGCACCGGTGAAGCGGACCTCCTCCACGTCCACGTACCCGCTGGTGCTGGTGATGGCCAGGCCAGTGGTGCCCGTGTGGGTCAGCGCTGTGGTGGTCGAAGAGAGCTGAAGGTCGTCAGCCAGGGTGGTGATGCCCGTGACGGCCAGAGTGCCAGCGATAGCAGTGTCGCCGGAGGAGGCGTTCACCGTGAACTGGCTCGTACCGACAGTCACGTCGCCGCTCACTCCGAGGGTGGACGACAGGTTAGCGGCACCGGTCACGAGGAGGGAGGACGCCAGATCAGTGGCGCCGATGACGTCAAGGGTGGACGACAGAGTAGTGGCGCCGGACACGTCAAGGGTGGATGACAGAGTAGCGGCGCTGGTCACCGCCAGCGTGCCCGCCACAGAAGTGTTGTTGTGTAGGGCAGTAGCACCGTGGACCTGCAAGCCACCTCTGACGATGGCGTCCCCGAACACCTCCAGGTCGCTGCGAAGGGTGGTGTTGCCGTCCACTCCCAGCACCGCCGCCACCGTGACGTGCTCCGAGGCAACAAGAGTCATCCGCCCGTCACCCGCCGTCATCGAAGCATTACTCGAGACAAGCGAGAACGCTAGAGCATCGATATCCAAAGTCGAGGATGACAGCGATATCGACCCAGAGTGGGCATCCATGGTGATGTCGCCGTGGCGTGAAGCGGCACTGGAGCCTGAAACAAGCGTGATGTTGCCTCCAGAAGCTTCCAGCTGGCCACCCAGGGAATCGCCGGCTTGGATGTCGACGTTGCCTCCAGTCGCCGTGCTGCCCGCGTCCGTGCTGTTCGACTCGCCGGCGTGTATCCGCACGTCGCCACCGTGAAGCAGGGTCATTGAGAACACTCACTGGAACCGAGTTCGAACACGACTTGCCTTCACGGTGAATGCTGATACTGACGCGCGGAGGAGGAGGAGAAGGAGGAGGCGGAGGAGGAGGCGGAGGAGCAGGAAGAGGAGGAGGAGGAGGAGGAGGAGGAGATTCAACGGCGGTCGAGTGCTTGTTCTCAATAACCCCCCTACCGTGTCCAGCGACGCTGCTGGTGCTTCCAGCCGACACGCTCACGTTCCCCGAGGTCACTTCCGTCCCCCGACCGACCGTGATGTCGATGTTGCCCCCCGGCCCGCCGAAGGAGTCCCCCGTCTCCACGAGCACCGACCCACTCGCCGCAGCGTCAGAGTCGCCCGTGAACAGATGAAGCTCTCCGCTGCTGCCCACCGCGTCTCCTGCACCGAGGGTCAGATAAACAACGATAAGCACGTCATGGGATGACATTTGACTCAATAATAGGAGGGTTTGGGCACAAAATACGGTGGACGACGTGGCGAGATTGAACCCTTTAACAGATGGTGAAGGATGAGGTGAGCAGGTTCATTGAGAACCTACCTGAACCGAGTCTGGCGGCGCCGGACACTGCCTGCGTGCCGGCGAGCAGGTGACGGCGGCTCGCGGATCCGGGCGCGGCGGCGTTGGCGGATTTGATCTCCACGGCGCCGGTGAGGCCCTCGAAGCTGCCGCCCGTCGTGATGAACACAGACCCGCCGAGCGCCGCTGCGCCCGCGCCGCCGCCCGCCTGCAACCGCAGCGACCCGCCGTCGCCGTTCATAGAGCTGCCGACCGTCATCGCGATGTCACCGCCCGTGCCGTTCTCCGCCACCCCCGTTTCAAACACCATACTCCCGCTTCCCAAAGTCGACGAGCCTGTTTTCATCCTGAGGGCACCGCTCTCCGCGCCGTCCCCGTGCCCGGTGGTCACGATGGTGTCACCGCTCGCCTGCCCGGCTCCCGACCCTGACGTCAACACCACCGACCCTCCGGCGGCGGCGCCTCACAGCAGGGTCATTGAGAAGAAGCACTCGACCAATATCAGAGCATGACTTACCTTCAGAGTAAACACTCATGCAAAACACGCGGACGAAGCGGAGGGGGAGGAGGGGGCGACCCAACAACACTCGAGTGCTTGTTCTCGACAACCCCCCTGCCTGAGCCACCCGAGATGAGAACATTGCCGCCACTGCTGCCGGTGGCGTTGCTGCCGCTGCTGCCGCCCGAGATGACCAGGTCGCCGCCCGACCCGCTGACGGACTCGCCACCCCCGATGACAACCTCGCCGCCCGCGCACTCTTGCGAGCACGGCCCCATAGATGCCGCCGCGTACTCCGTCGAGTTGACGGTGATGCCGTCGCACAGGCTGTTGTTCGCCGCGTCGAAGTTAACCCGGCTGCATCCCTTGAGGACGGCCTTAGAGGAGGGTCATTCACAACAAGCACTCGACCGAGATCAGAGCATGACTCAGTCTGAGTTTGATCGCTGATACAGATACGCTTAGCAGGTGGAGGAGGAGAATCAACGTCGGTGGAGTGCTCGTCCTCAGCTTCCCCCCTGCCTTATACACCACGGCGGACACCAACTGCCCGGCACACGTGTACATGCCGACCGCACACCCCGCGACCGAGGCCGAAGGGCCGCCGGTGAACTTGACGTCGCCGCCGGAGGCGCCCTTGTCCCCCGCGCCGCCGCCCGCCTGTAACCAGGGGCTTACACTC
>Ga0307489_10000658_pt1 | contig 21518 bp, 27 predicted proteins | sample SB12metaG_FD_202247 | JGI IMG/M metagenome (GOLD analysis project Ga0307489, IMG submission 202247) | Sea-ice brine microbial communities from Beaufort Sea near Barrow, Alaska, United States - SB 1.2 | ecosystem: Environmental > Aquatic > Marine > Coastal | place: USA: Alaska | collected... | reverse complement strand
TGTCGTATGACGTAGCGAGCATGATTTGCCAGGCCCATTGCCTACCAAATCTTCGAACACCTATGTAAGCCTCGTTTATGGAGTCAAATGGCATCATGTGACGTGGCCTGCAATGTCTGCCATACCCTACCGCTTGGTGATCACGCCGTTTGCCTGGGGTGCGTACCTGCTCGGGGCAGGGGCTTACACTCGTACACTTCTCATCTCAACCTAAGCCGTTTCTGACAAGCATATACACCCTAAACACCCCCTGACACCCCCTCACAACACGTAAACATCCCCCATTTACCCCCTTATCAAATACCCCCTGAACGCACCCCCTATCCCGTGAAAAGCGTTTACGTTGAGCTGAAAAGTGAACGAGTGTAAGCCACTGGCTCGGGGCCGACACCACCGCGTACTCGGAAAACCCAATCGCCGCCGCTGAGCTTCTGTATGGATGATGTGTTAGATGCGTCGGATATATATAGAGAGTTGTTTCCTTGTGTATGAGGATGCACAAGGCCTTCGCCCTGGCCCCCGTATGATTCGTTAAGATGCGTTGGATTGAATGTTGAAAGTTTTCTCCTGCACGATACATGCGACTCGCTATAATGCTAGTTCTTTGTAAACGGCTTCCCTGGCCCGCATCCGGGCTAGTCGACAGACAAGCGGTCGACGGAGCTTCGTTTAGGAAGATTATATATCTAGTGTATGACTGGTGAAGACAGCGTTACAAATATTACATCACGCTTCACGCATCACACACTTACTAGTAACGCAGCTCAGACTGACCGCCTCCCGTGTCCCTCAACCGCTCATTCACGTTGATGGGCTCAACGCTTGACTGCTCGCGAAGTCAACTGTACTGGCGTAACACCGCCCCCATGTGAGCCTCCCTTGCAACGATCTTCCTACCGACTAGTGCTCAGAATATGCTTGTCAGCTCTAAACGTACAGGTGTGGATCTTATGTACAAAACGAAATCACCTATTGACAGAAACATGGACCATGTGAGCATGCTATCTTGCTTGGAGTGTGCGTGTACGAAACTTCGGGCATCGAAGGAAGGTACCTAACCCCAAATATTCCCAAAGTTTAGTACACGCACACTCCAAGCAAGGCTGCCGTTCAAGCCATATGGCGCAGGTAGGTGGGCGGGCCCTTCAAAACCCTAAAGTCAAAAAGTCAAAATCAGTGGCAAAATCAGGCAGAAACCCTAAAATCGCGGCAAATTCCGGCACATGATCGAAAATTGGTTTCAGACATTTTCGCGAGTAATAGACGGTCGATCGGGGGCGAAACAGTCATTCGTGTTACACGTGCGGGTGTGGATCCCGTCGCCGAGTGGAATCACTTAGCCGATCCGATGAGTGGGATGCTCCACCGCGTCTGGGCCAGCACCCGCTCAATCGGATTCCCTCACCGCTTGCCCCTCCTCCTCCTGCCCGGCATCTCGGACTGTTGGCTCGTAGTGCACCTAAACACATCACACTCACTCACACTGACTGACACTGACACTCACATTGTCTCTGACGCTGACACGTACACGTACACTCACACTGACGCTCACACTGCCACTCACACTCACACGCACACTCACTCACACGCACAATGACACTCACATTGACATGCACACTCTACTTGACCAATCCAATGAGAGGAATGCTACACCGCTTCTGTCGCAGCACCCGCTCAATCGGATTCCCGCAAAGCTCGCCCCTCCTTCCCATGCCTGGCATCTCGGACAGTTTGCCTACTGTGTACTTGTACAAATACACTCACACATACAGTCACAGTCACAGTCACACACACACTCACACTCACACTCACACTCACACTCACACTCACTCATGCACACTGACTAGCATTCACACGTACATTCGCACGCACCTTCTACTTAGCCGATCCGATGAGCGGGATGCTCCACCGCTTCTGCGCCAAGACACGCTCGATCGGATTCCCGCACCGCTTGCTCAGCACCGCGATGAAGTCGTCGCCCTGGTACCCGTCATCCTTCTCCGACTCCGGCCGGGACCCCGGACAAGGGACTGATGGATAGAGCTTGCCACGTCAAAGGATGCAATTGTGACTCAAGCTCAAGTTCAAATGTGTTTGATGACGTGGTGAGCACTATTCATCAGTCTCTACCCCGGGAACAGGCCGGCGGCGAAGCACGCGCTGATCTTGCACTGCTTGCCGATATGCATAGCCCGGTATCATCCTCCACGTCGCTCTCATTATAATGTTTGCTCATATGACGAGACAAGTGAAGCTGTGACCGATTCCAATCGATTAGAATGTACTTTACTGATGTGTGACGGTCGGGAGAACACGTGTTTATCATAGTGCACTCATACATAAATACCACCTCCTTCCCCTCCCCATGCCAATATCATTATCTCGTTTCACACGATATGGGCACTTTGCATAGTGAATACCACTGGCCTCACCGACGTATTCCGCGCGGCTGGTGTGCTTGCGCGTGTAGCTGGCAGGATGGTACCGCGTCTCAACCGCCAGATAAAGCCCGGAGTCAAATGGAGATTGATCATTTCTGTAAATGAACACGTCATGTGACGTCGTGTGTGGTGGTTCAGTGTTACTTGGCATCATATGGTGATGAACATCGAGATGCGCCAGCTCACTACCAGGCACACTGCTAGGCTTACTACTCAACACACATACAGGATTTGCACCGGGCCTGGCCTGCAGGGATCCTAGGCGGTTGCCGCCGTCACATTGCAGCAGCGGCTCCGACCCGCCGGTCACGTCGTCCGGGTTCATCAGCACGCAATCCTCTGTGCAAGGCCTGGTATGATTCGATGTCCCCAATCGTGAGATGATGCCAGGAATGTGAAGAAAGGGAATGTGTACATGTGCGATTTGAGCAAACACCGATGATGATGCCCGGCCTGAGATGAGAGGCACAGAGCTGCATGAAGACGAGGACGACGAGGAGGAGTAAAATGAGAAGGAGGAGAGGGAGGAGAGTAGAAGCAGGATGATACGGAGGAGGAGTAGGCGGAAGAGGAGGGGGAGGAGGGGGTGGAGCAGAGGGACGAGGAGGTGGAAGAGGAGGAAGTGGAAGTGGAGGAGGCGGAGAAGGAGGAGAAGCCGGGGGAGGAAATGAATACGTACGAGCGCACACATGGCCAAGCACTCAGATGAAACTGTGATAAGGGGCCTGACCGGGGTGCGCAGGAGGATGCTGACGGAGGGCGCTCTGAAGGTGGTTGGCACTTGACGCGGCGCCTTGAAGTTTCCATCTTCGCAGAATAACGCGTCTTTGAGGTCCTTCGCCGCATCCTGCAGACCCACGGAGCGCCCTTGCTGTAGCGGCGCAAGTTAAAATTGACGGCAATAATTGAAAGCGGTTTACCAAACTTTAATTTCAAGCGCTTAGATCCAAGCGCGTTCAACATGTGTTTCGTCGGGTTGACCTGCACCGCCCTACCCTGCCACTCTGTGGGCACATACCAGTCCGCGGCGACAGGCGTGGCGACAGTGGTGACGGCGCCTAGGTACAGGGCCTGGCAGATATTGCTCGCCATTTCACATGACGGGGGTCAGTGCGACAGCCTATTGTCTACAGATAGATGAGATACTACCTTTAGTGTGTCGAGATGTTAATGACTTGGCCAAACGTCAAATGTGCATCGGCCAATTTACCAACTTATCAAACAAACCAGATACTACGAGCACAAACTACTGAACACTAGGAAACATGCATGCAATAGGGCCTCCTTGCACATGCGGGTGTGTCTCTCACTCAACATGTCTCTGGGTTTATCTCAAGAAGTGAGGGGTCAAACTGAATGTGATGACGTGTTCAGTAGTATACGCGATGCCCTGCGGTCAGCTGCGTCAGGCGAGAGTTGGGAAGCCAGCGGGCTCATGTTCAGCGCTTGCACGAAGTTTGAGACCTGCGCAGCGACGCCGCTGAGGATTGGGTACTCAGGAGCGGAGATATTACTGGTGAAGACATCCTGTGTGCATGGGCGCAAATTGAAATTGAGACCATAACTTGGAAGCAATCTATCATGTTTTATGTGTTAAGCGTTTAGTTTCAGGCCACACGATGTCTAAGCTCATCGGGTATCAGCCCGGGTTCGTGGGGTACTCCAAGGGTGGACAGCTCACGTAGGCTGTGCGGCGGCGCCCGCGCACGTTCAACACGGGTGTGCTGGCATCATCATACACCGCCTTACCTGTGGGTTCTTGACGTAACTGCCGCTGACGTCCTCGAGGTAACGTTTTTGCCCCTCGAACCAGGGCCATGCAGGTATTGCGCGCCACGTCAGTCATGAATTTGAGCCCGTGATTTGCGTCACGTAGTATGTGATGCTCCACAGCGAGTGACGTCAATGCGGCGCCCGATGGGAGCAGGGAGGATATACAATGGGCACATCATGACCCGTTCCCCGCGGGTCACATCACGGGGGCAACGCCGGAAGCTTGGCGTCAACACGTGGACGCGTCTCTCTCTCCAGCGGGACAGGGCGATAGCCTGATACAACCTTGTACACACTGAATCATGCGGAAGTGTCTCTCGTCGGTCACTCTCTTACTTGGCAATATCGAGGTGTGCCGGGACCTACCTCGGCCGCCGCCCAGACGGTGAAATTGGCGACCACAGCGCGGATCTCCGCCAGCGCCTCGGCCGCGGTCGCGCGTTCCGATGGCGTGTCAGGCGCGGCGGCGGCTGAGTCTGGGTACACGTACGGCGCCTCAGCCGCGGTCGCGGTCGCGCGCTCCGATGGCGCCTCGGGCACCGAGGCAGGGGAGTCTGGGTATACGTACGGCGCCTGAGCGCGCGCCGCGACCAGCATGCAGAACGTGAACGCCGCGAGGAGGATGCGGTGGGTGGGGAAGCCAGGGGAGGCGTGGAGGCTGAGGCGCGGAAGCGAGGAGGCGCGGGAGCCGGGGTCGCCGGGGTCGACACAGCTGGGGGAGGCGGAGCGTTTGGGTAGGCTGACGGAGCGGCGCTCGGTGGTCAGGGGGCGCCTGTCCTGCAGCGACGCGCTGATCCACTCCTTGACAGGGTTGGGGGCGGGGGAGGGGGAGCGGGGGGAGCAGCAGGAGGGCGGGGAGGAGGAGGAGAAGGAGGAGAGGAGTGAGCCGGAGTGTAGCGGCGCAAGTTGGTTCTGAAAGCGACTCACTTGAACACACCTCATTTATAATTTCAGCTTCAAGCGCTGAAACGGGGGCCAAGGCGGAAGCGCAGAGCCTCCTCCGCATACACGCAGACGCGTTTCTCTCTCTGTGAGCTTCGAGCGCTGACACGAAGTGCGTTCGACGCGGGGTCAAACTGGGTCATTCTGCGCCGCCCTACCAGGGGAGCCGGGGGAGCCGGGGGCGTTGGCGTTGGCGTTGGGGGCGGGGCCGAAGGTGGCGAGGGCGGGGGTCGAGGGGGAGGTGGGGGACCGCGGTTTATTATCCGGGGGGAAGGGTGGGTACAGCGGGTAGTGCTTTGGGGCACGTTGAGGCGCGAGACACGCTCCCATTGCTACAGGAGGTACTTGCTCGGCGGAGGCGGGTAGTTCGCGTATGGTGAGGGTTGCGGGTCTGTGGTCGTCGAGAGCGGCGACACGGAGGATAGCGAAGTCCCGCTCTCACTCTGTCGTGCATTATCGAAGCAGGTGTTTTGAGGTGACAGATTCACGTCACATCAACATTTGTAAGATTTTGAGGTGACAGCTTAGCGCAGTGAGGGGACGTGCACGTGAGTGGAAGGCAACGGTACGGTAGCTCTATTTCAGGAACGTGACGTGTCACATCACCCAAATCATCAACATGTCGCATCGAACATTACACTTCTCTGATTGCGCCCTTCGTTTCCGTATCCCTCCATTTTTTTATGCGCTTTGCCGCCCTGCGCGACGTACGGTACCCCTGGACATGGGCTGTTTTCGCGGTAGCGCTGGCGGTGGCGGCGGCGGCGGCGGCGGCGGTGGCGGCCTGGGTCCTGACGCGCGATGGGCACGCTTCACACGAGACCACGCCGGATGCTGGCCCGTAGGCCATCTCAAGGTAAAGCGGTCTTGTAAGAAGTTGAAACGTCACTTGACATATGTTTGAAGCGCCTCGAACTGAGCGCTTGAAATCAGCGCCCACGTTGAAGGCGCCTCGAACTGAGCGCTTGAACGAAAATGTGTGACACAGCTTTTAAGTGTTGCTTTGAATTGCGCCTTGCGCCCGTACGGCGAGGGGTGGGCGGGGCCCAGTGGGTTCTCTAGCCGCACAACCGCGCTGGAGGTCGTCGCCGCCTCAGGCAGGACCCGTGTTTTGCTTAACCACCCGACGACAAAGTACGTACGCCACCTCCACCCCGATCTTCGCTCCGTCCACGCCTCCCCAGTTTCTCCGCCCCTCCACAGATCCCCGGCTTCCCTGCGTAGTTCACTTCACAAAAGCCCGTTGACACTTCAGGTGGAAATGAGACTTGTGTACCTTGGAATGATGGGACTCTGCACACGACTCTGCATGTCATCGGTGGGGGACTCTTGCCTCGGGCGGCGCCGGCTGCCTGCGCGGGCGCGTCGCGATCGTCACGGGCGGCAACAGCGGCGTGGGGCAGGGGCTACCACTAGTCCACTCATTTAGCTCAACATGAGCGCTTTTTGTGGGATGCGCTGCTTGGCGTCACTCTGTCGGTGACAAAAGTGGCTCGGGTTGAGCTGAAAACTGGACGAGTGTTAGCCCCTGGCGTGGGGTACGAGACAGCGCGCGCGCTGGCCGCCAGCGGCGCGCGCGTGGTGCTGGCGTGCCGCGACGAAGCGCGCGGCGCGGCGGCGGCGGTAGGCAGGGATTCACTCTCGTCCACTTAAAGACGGAGGCGCTTCCGCTTGCATAAAGAGACACCAGGTTTGCGCCCTGACCCCGTCAGCCCGTCCTGGACCTCTTGTCAGCTCAACCTGAGCCGTGCTTGGTCACTCAGACACTCACAGCCCACCAGGCGTTCCCACTGGAGTTGCTTACGTTGAGCTGAAAGGTTAACACGTGTGAGCCCCTGGCAGCGGCGCTCAACGCTGAGCTCGCCGCAGCGTCTCCTCCCGAGGTGACGGCCGGGGCCGCACCATCCTCTCCCCCGGCAGGACGGTGCAGGTTCATCCCAAGGTGGCCCCGGGTTTACCGCGCTTGATTTGATCGTTTGAAGCTAGAACTTCTGAGCTGCTTTCAACTATTGCTTACAGTATCATCTGCGCCCCTCAACCTCGGCCGTTTCGCCGGCCGTTTCGCCTCCCCATCCCAGCGACACACCACCCAACTCTCCCTCCTCCTCTCCCTCCCCCGCCTCCCCGTCCACCGCCGCCACCGCCGGTTCCACTCTGGACCGTGATGCCACGACGGAGGACGGCGAAGCTCTGACCCCGGGCGCGCCGTCGGCACCGCCGCGAAGCTTTTCCTCATTCGTGAAGCGCGACGGCGGCGTCGGCATGTCGGAACGGCTCGGCATGTCGGAGTTGGTGACGAGCATGTGCCTGGACCTTGCTTCCTTCGCCTCCGTGCGTACTTTCGCCGCGGGTAGGGCGATCCTGCGATATATTGCTCGTCAAATGATCCAATACACGTCGATGAAACCTCAGTCCAGAAGCCACATGGAAACACATGCCGAGGACCAGGGCGGAAACCTGGTGCTCTCTTATACACTCGGAAGTGTCTGTCGCTACATGGCAACACACTGTGACGAAAACTCGTTTCATAAATCACACGGCGAGACATAAATGCCAGGCCTTTGCCGCAGGCTTCCTAAAGCGCGGTCTCCCGTTGCACATCCTGGTGCACAATGGAGGTAGGCATGGGGCTTACACGACATAACGCGTCTCACATGTCACATCAGTCTGTCAAAATTGTACAGCAGCGTCATTGGCCACACTGATCCCACTCCTTTGATGTTTACTGTATTTGTCTGACAGCCCAGCAACTTGGGTGACGACATGCCAGCAAAAGCATGTGGTTGGCACCGAGCTCTAGTAGTCAGCAGGCACAGCGCAATTATGTCACCCAGTATGATGCATCCGCCGACACATTCTAACACGCTCATGACGCTCGATCGTGGCCTCCCGTGACGCTCTGTGACGTGGCCAGTACGTGACGCCCGGCCTTTAGAGGAGGCATCATGCCCTGCCCATTCTCGCTGACGGAGGACGGACACGAGACAGCGTTCCAGGTCAACTTCCTGTCGCCGTTCCTCCTGACCTCCATTCTGACGCAGCACATGCGCGACACCGCTGGTTATCCGAGTGCGGGAATGCCGAGGGCGGTATGGACTGGCGGGTATTGCTTGCCACGTCATAGCATGTACTGTTACTGAAGAAAGAGGGTATATGCTGCGTTGAATGCCACGTCACAGTATGCCATTCTAGTCGCAAAGATAAGGTTCCTTCCGCGTCGAGCGCCACGTCGTAGCATGCCACTGAGCTCGAGAATATGTGTTTCATACTGCGTCGGATGCGGCGACCGTTACCCCATCAGACCTCCCGGTGGGCGGTTTCATTGTACGCTGGTGACGCTGATGTGTGCTGGCTTACAACCAGCCAACAATGATGCCCGTCAGCTTACAAGGCGTCACCCTTGTCATGCAACGGGGGCCAAGGTGGATGCCTGGTGCCTCCTCGAACACGCAGACGCGAAACTCTCTCTATATATACAATTCATGCGTTGGATGACGTAGCTGGCAACATTTGCTTGTCCCTAGAGGGAGAGTCCCGAGGACATGCACGCAGACAAGAGTGCGGCGGTGGCGGCTCCCTGCGGCGGGCGCATTGTCCACGTCACATCCGGGGTGCACCGCTTCAGCTACAAAGGCGGCATCCGACTGGACGCCCTTACCGGCGCCGCAGCGGGCGTCGGGTACGACCCCGTGGTAGGGCCTGGCGACTATTGATCACCACGTCAGAGATTGTGCAATGAGAGGGGTTTGAACTCCCCATTCATTTCTCCGAATACCACAAACTATTACTTAGATGTCTTTCGATGTGGAGAAGAGCCCTGTGTACATATTGTATTCACTTTAGATTATGTGCCCACCGCGCTGCCCACGCACGGGGGTTATTGAGAATAAGCACTCGACAGCCAGATCGACGTTCGCGAGGGTGAGGGTAAATGCTCATACAGACGCGCGGACTCGATTCGTGCTCGCCGACCGACCACAGACCATCGTATTTGCATTCACCCTCAGCTCGCGAACGTCGATCTGGCGGTTGATGGCGATCTCTGGCCTTCGGTCGAGTGCTTATTCTCGATAACCCCCCCGCCACGGCGGCCATTTCACACAATTCAAATCAGGGTTTCGCAGAGCATCAGATGACGCGGTGAGCAACAACTATGAGGCCTTACCGCGTGGCGTCCTACGGGCAGTCCAAGCTCGCACTCATCATATATGCCCGCGACCTCGACTGCCGCCTGCGGTAAGTCCCACGATCGTCATTCGTGAAGTTTGCTGACTTCACACACTCACGACCCACATAGGCCAGGGCTCAAGCCGATTGCCTCAATTGTGCGTCTCTCTATCTTAAAACCCTGACCCGTACTTGGTTTCGGTTCGCACATGAGCAACTCCCGCTGTAACTCAAAATAAGAAATCTGCATGAAACATGTGTGTGAAGCGACCTGACCACACTGACCGTTGTCGTGTATACTCCCGGGTCATAACCCTCGGACATCGCGCAAGCCCGGCGAGGCGCACATCCGGGTGCTGGCTGCCAACCCGGGGGCGATCATTACCGCGGGCAGCGAGCGGGCTCGAATCGAGTCGGGTGAGGTCTGGTAGTTATTGCTCACCAGATTGAGTGTGAGAGTGTGTATGTATCCAAAAATAAGCTAGGCTGACGCCGGATCAACCAAGTCACCCAGACTATAACACGACATTATAATAAGGGGTGAGATGTCTTGTAGTAGAATGCCCGTGGACTCAGGGATCGGGGTTTCGAAATGGGTTGCATGACGTGTAGGTCGATATCTGCCAGGCTCTAGATTCGGGGGGCTCCAGAGGCGCGCTGCTGCATAAGATCGGGAAGCCCTTCCTGAAATCCACAGTAAGGCCCAATAACATCATACATTTTCATCAATCGTGAAAGGCTCTACGCAGATCGGGTGTGGTGGGCGAACAGGGATCTGCATTGGCTTGATTTCATAGACGGTCGCTCATATAATTACAGTGTAGATCAGTCTGCCGTACACAGCAGCCTGGATACTGTATGGGCGAGAATATATTACTCAACGACCGCGCCACGCGCCAATCTCATCTGACCCTCCCACCAGAATTGCGTAGAAGGCTAGATGGAGGTGGACGATCGGTTACTGCAGTTGCTTGCATGATAATTTCACCGTGGTAACCATTTTTCTCCTTTGTACAACCACAAACCAAATTTATTTGCTACCGGGCCTTGATCGACGGAGGCAGGCGCTGCCACCTCGGTGTACTGCGCGGTGAGGACAACCCCGCAGATTGACAAGATATACAATATCGATATCCAGTATCTATACGGCCATATCCCATACTGATATCCCATATCGATATCGGCTCATATCTTGTCACTCTGCCAACCCGCCCCCGTTGTAACCACCTGTCGAGACATGCCAGTTATTTGATGTGGCGACACATTCAAACATTGTCGCCACAACAACTGTAGCACGTGGACCACTCATTTATTGAAATAACCGACATCCAGTGATGTGGCATCCTGCGACATGGCTGGCCCTCGTACGCGGTGTCTCCCCAGCTCGACCTGCGCCCCAGCCTCCTTCCTAACGATGTCTTGAACGATGACTCACTCGAGCCGGCGGTGCATTACTTCGTGAACTGCAACGTCGGGCGCCCCGCGGCGCTCGTGTTCGACACCAACCTCGCTCGGCGGCTGTGGGATAAGGCCGAGGCATGGACTCGAGCGACTTCCCAATATAAATTGAATCCAGTTTTCTCACGTTGTTGTGTTATATTGTTCGAGAGGTACAGGTGTGGAAGTCAAGCTTCTCGGAGAGAACGAATGTGGCCCTGATCAGAGGAGCTCACGGCGACGGGACGATTTTCGACTGGCGCACGATTGGCAATGTTACGGGTCAGAACGGGGACCGCGCTGTAATTCATGCCGTCATTGACTAATGTCATCATTGACTAATATCGGCATTGATTTGGCTACTGTCAGACAGTTTAATAACCTCTAAAAACGCTATTTTCTGCGATACCAAACCCCTTGCTGCAACCGCTTGGTCTCACTTAGGGCACCCCAAGGGGCACCGCTTTCTAGTTCCTAAAACTGTACAGGTAACTCGTGGTATTTGATACTACAGCTACAACTGGTACTTGGGCCCTTTGGGCCATTGGCCTAAAGTCAAATATGTATCCGCCTCATTGTATTCGACCCTCAGCGGCGCTTCCTATATATACAAGCCGCACGACTTTTGAAGCGGCACCCCGTTGGTAGCATCCCATCACCGTCGACTGGAGCCCCTGAGCAGCCCATACGGCTACTAGTGCCTCCTTATACACGTGGACGCATCCCTCTACGACGCATGACTGACGTCATCGTCCTCTGGAGCTCCTGAGGGGTGTGTAATTCGTCTCGTCCACGGCCTTGACGCCGTTGCGGAGGTTGGAGGCCGTGGTCGGTCGGATGTTCTCAGCCATCAGGCCGGCGAACTTGGTCTCACCACACTTGAAAGCACAACTTGAGCGTGTTTGAGGTACCAAATAGGACAGCTGGAGTGGTGTGGTTGAAGGGACACACTTATGGTTTAGGGTTTAGGGTTTAGGGTTTCGGGTTGAGGGTAATAAATTTAACAAGCACCGGAATGTCTGAAAAAGAACGAGCGGGATGAGGTGAGAAAAACACAAATGATGACTACTGGTACCTCAAACGGGAAAGGGCAAAATAATGTCAGAGGGGTCTCTTCGTGGACGCTTCAATTGGGCTCCCTCTGGGGGTCTAAACGGGGGGTTTACTGCAGGGGTTTGATTGTAAGACATGAAATATAAGACGGACAAATATAAAAATGATGTAGTATGTACTCGTGAGGCCCCGCCGTCACTGCTTTCGTCGTCGAAAATCTCCCTCTCCGGATGCACCCTCACGTTATTACCACCCGCCGCAGACGCCGCCATCGCCGCCACCGCCATATCGGGCCTGACGGAGAATACTTGCCACGTCATCCTCCACATTGCACACCCACATTTCCTCATTTGACGGATAATGTCTGCCGCGTCATCCTCCACATTGTAGACCCTCGATTCCTGAGTTCACAAGTAATGTCTGCCACGTCATCCTCCACATTGTAGACCCTGGTTTCCTGAGTTGACAGATAATTCCTGCCACGTCATTCTGCACATTGTAGACCCTCGTTTCCTGAGTTGACAGATGATGCCTGCCACGTCATCCTCCACATTGTAGACCCTCGGTGACAGTTGACAGATAATGCTTACGACGTCATCCTCTACACACATTGTACACCCTCGTTCCTGAGTTTGAATGAAGTCACATGACGTGGCGAGCATTATCTAATAACCCCTGCCGCCACCTCAGCGAACGCGACGGACTCTGTAGAGTTGCCGGCGGAGTGTCCCCAGTTCGATTTACTCTTGCCTTTCGGCGACCGATGCACGGCGGCGGCGGCGGCAGTGCTGCCGCCGCTGAGGGTGCCTCCGCCGTTGTACCGGGCGCTGCGGGCGACAGCTGCTGAAAGATGCTTGTGCGCGGGCAAGCCTCCAGCGCCGTTCCTACCCTTGACTTTCCCCTTGGCGCCGCCCCCTAACTGGCTCCCACCGTCGATGCCCACGCCCCCGCTCCCGCTCGTAACCCCGCTTGCCCCGGCTCCGCTCCTGCCGCCATCCCCGCTGCCGTCGCCATCCCCACTGCCGCCCCCACCGCCACCACCGCCCCCGTCTACGCCGCTTCTACACACTATTCCAATGAGAACATCCGTCGAGGTGCCGGACTCCGTGTTCCCATCGCTGGCCCTCCCACTCCCACTCGCCGCCCCGTCAGCCGCGCCTGTGGCCATCTCCCTGGCCCGCCCGCCCACCCGCCCCCCGCTCGTCATCCGATTCGTAGGGTTGCATGGATAGAGCTCGACATGTCATAGGATGCCATATAACTCCAGAAACGAGAGTTTGAAATGTGCTTGATGAAGCGGCGAGCACGATTCATCAGTCTCTACCGAGTCGCATCACCCTCCCCCTCGCCGCCGGGGCCGCCGCTGCCCCCGTCACCGCCGCCGCCACCCACCCTGCTGCCCTTGCCTCCGCCGCCGCCGCCCTCGCCGCCACCGCTGCTGCCCTCACCAATGCTCGACATGGCAGCAGTCGACCCCCGTGGCCCTCCAACGCGTAAACCTGCGGCGTGCATGATACGCTCCAGGCTCGCCCCAGCCTGCTCGAGCGCATGAGGGAGGTTCGCCACTGAAGTCCCAGCTCCGCCGCCACCGCCGCCGCCGCCGCTGACGCCAGTGTCCGGGCGCTCTGGAATACTGCGAAATATACCACCACCGCCGCCATTGCCGGCGCCGCTGCTACTGCGGCGAGGGCTAGGGCTGCCATCTGCTAGGGTCTGTTGGACATGTCTCGACACGTCATCTTGTGTCATTTAAATTCAATAAATGAGGGTTCGAAGTCGTTTGAATGACGCAGCGAGCAACCGAGGCATCAAGGTCCGATGAATGACTTAACGATGACCCTGAATGACGCAGCGATGTAGGGTTTAGGATTTAGGCAACGTAGCGATGACATTGGATGACGTTGCGAGCAATATGCGCCAGGCCCAACCCTCGTCGGCGCTCAGCACGCTAAGGCTGGAGCCGGGTCTGCTACGCCTGGCGCCGCCACCTCCGCCGCCGCCAACGCCGCCTCCTCCTCCATTGAAGCCCGTTGACCCCAGCCCAATCCTATCTAGAATGCTGTCCAAACCGCAACTCAGGGTCCAAGTGTTCAATGTGTACTGGTGACTGTCAATATGGGGTACACGATGTTGAGGAGGTGGAGGTCACACTGCACAAGTTCTTGATGAGGAGGAAGAGGTCAATGAGAAAGGTACGTTATGAGGAGATGGATTACATAGTGAGCACCAAGAAACTACGTGGCGGATGACGTGGAGACATTTCAGATTGCTGAGCCCTGCCGCCGCTCACGGCCGCCAGCAACTTATGCTTCGCCTGAGCGTGCTCCATCAAGTCATCCCTGACCCGCACCAACCGCGCCAACGCGTCCTCCGCATCCTCCTCCCTCTCTAAGCGGCCATCGGAGTTTCCGTTGGACATTTCGTCGGAATTTCCGTTGTTGGGCATGGACTCCGCGACGGACTTGGATATGCGGTTGGAATTGTGCACCTTGCTGATGCTTTTGCGGACCATGCTCGTGCCGACCCGACCCACACCCGCACCCCTCGATGTGCTTGTACCCCCGGGCTTCGAATTCGAAGCGTGTGATACGCTAAGACGCACGCCGCCCGACGCATGCGACTTCCGGCCTGCCCCTGTGTAGGGAATGATGGGTGGTGCTCGCCACGTCATGCAACAAATTGTGAACCTGGTTCCTTGAGTTAATTGGCTTTCATGGACGTGGTGAGCACTGTCCATCAGTCCCTCATCAACGCATTCTCAACCTTCAGTCCCTGAATGGATTGCAGCCAATGTCGTGGCGAGCACAATCCATCAGTCCCTGCCCCTGCGCTAGCGCTGGCGCCGCCGCACACCACCCGCTCCTCCTCCTCTGCAACCTTTCACTAGTGTCACATAGAAAACATCGCTTGCCACGTCATGAGTGTCGTTTTCCAAATTAAGTAAGGTATGAAACGCGAGGTAGTAGTATGGTTCATGACCCTGCCTGATATGCTTTGGTGATGCGCGCCAAGCGCGCCTCCGCGGCTTCTTTGCTTTCCCTCAGCGCTTTCTTTTTGAGGCGCAAATTCGAGAAAATATCGACGATTTCTTGCGGCTGCAAAGGGTTGCAGTGCGCCGCGTGACACAGCTGCCGAAATACAATCTCGTCGTGCGACTTCGGAAAGAGCCAGGTGAAATGCCCATATGTAGTTACAGGCAAAGTGGCAGCGCTCATTGCGGCAACACGGCAGCATGTTGAATGCCCGTACATAGTCTGCGCTAGGCGCGGGAAACGATAAACCGAAATCGGCGTATTGAGCAAATAAGAAAAATCTGGGACGGAGGCTGAATTGCGAGGTCCCTACCTTGGGCATGTACATGTCCTTGGTCGGTCGCCCAGGCGGTGGAGCTCCCGCGTTTTGATCGGATTGGGACAGACGATTGTTGCGCGCCACCACTTTCCGCGCCTCATTCCACAGGCTGTATCTCTCCTGCTCTGAGTGATAGCTCGTCCGGTTGCGCTCTGCCTTGTGTGAGAGCCAGATGCTCGCCACGTCATGAATGGCTTGACTAAGTAGCGCTAAAAAAATGTCTAAAATGCTGTGGATGACGTGGGGGGCCTGTTTGGTAGTGTGACCGCCTGGTAATAACCGCTTGCTCTGACCCTGGGGTGCCATTGAAGTCAATCAGCGAGGGCCTGCAATGCGGTGGATGACGTGGCAGGCATATCAAATCCTAAATCCTGATCCCGAAACTCTGAACCCTAAGCCAGGGCATTCAATGGGGTTGATGACATGGCGGGCACGGCTCCACCTCGAGACGCCGCTCGACCAGCTTCTGCTCCGTGGCGTCGATGGAGTGTTCCAACTTTTCTCGAAGTGCCACGCGCTCCAGGTTGGCGTTCGCCATCGCACCTTCCATCCGGGGCTTACACTCGTCCACTTTTTCGGCTTAACCTGAGCACGAGTTTGGGGATATGTCGGATGATTTCAGTCTTCAGTTTCGACAAGAGACGGCTCAGGTTGAGCAGACAGGTGGACGAGTGGAGCCCCTACCTTCAACCTCCCGCACGTGGTTGGTAAGCTCCTTGAGATCCACATCCATGTTACCCACCAACTCCCGTTGTTGTATCAATCGCTCCTCACAACAGGGCCAGACAGGTGTGGAGATTGCGCTGGTTGAGCATATCCGTGAGCGTGCTGCATCTATCTGGCTAGAAACCAGGTGTCCGTACTCAAGTTCATGCTAACTATCCGTCTGCAGCTTATACTCACCGTACGGATTAGCATCAGAGGTAGGGAGTGAAGGTGCATCGGTGCACTGTGGGTCAAGCCCTGCCTGCGCCCTTTCGCGGTCGTACCTCTGGCGCTCCACCACGTAGGCGTACTGCTGCGAGGTAGCGTGCAAATGTTCCAGCTTTTCTGTATCCACCAAGCTCGTCGCCTGCAACTCCGGGAGGTAGAGACCGGCAGAGAATGGGTACAAAAGTTTATGCGGGCGGAGTTCAATTCAAGAGGGTTGACAACGAGGGCTGACAGACGTGTTGAGGGGCTTTTTGAGCATGTTTAACCAGGCCTCACCGCGAGGTGAGCGACAGCACCTTCGTCGTTATTCTCCTCCACCTCCCACCAGGGGCTTACACTCGTCCAGTTTTTCAGCTCAACTTAAGCACTTTGTGTGGGATATGTCGAGTAGCGTCGGTCTGTATGGACAGACACGGTTCAGGTTGAGCAGAATAGTGTACGAGTGTAAGCCCCAGCCTCCCACGTCAGCATTACGTCCGAAAGCTCCTTTTGTCGCATTTTGCGGAGTTCGATGAGGTTGTTGTGCGTGGCCTGCAGCCGCGAGTTGCGATTGTTGAACTCCTCGAACGCCGCAGCCATATCCTTGATGCAGTGTCAGATAGACGTAATGCTCGCTATGTCACGGGGCGTCACTGATGTCAATCGTTTCGGATGACATGCTGAGCTTGGTATGTCAGAGAGTTGGAGGGAAATAGTGCGGAAACAGAGTCAGAGACCAAAATGGCGAGCATTGTTGTTTGGCAATCTTTCCCTTTTGACTCAATCATTATTTTGAGTGTTCGTGGGTGGGCGTGGCAGGTATGGGTCGATTTGGCGTGAGGGCCGAGGTAACCGCATATGTGTCCAGGCTCGATGTGTTTTATTTGGTTGTGCCAATACGCCTGATGTGCCGACTTTATTCAAATCCATCGCTTCCTAAAAGTTCCGAGAATTTGACTCGGTCCTGCCTTGGCGAGATTGTTGTCGTGTTCACTGGCGCCGATAATGCCGCTGGCGCCGCCGCGGCCGCTGTCTCCGTCTTCGCTGAGGCTCTCGAAGTACGGCGCCCTTCCAGATGTTGAAGAATTGTGGGATAACCGCGCCTTCTGGCGCTGCCGCGGCGTTTGGGTCTGGCTCCCCGGGTGCGACGACCGCCCCTTTTGTAACGGTCCCGGACAACTCGTATCGCTCGCTGCGTCACAAGCGGAACAGTAAAAATTACGCGCGTCACGGGGATTAGGGCGAAAGCATGGTGCCTCAATATACAAATGACACCGGTGCTCGGCGCAAGAGCTCTGCGTCAATCGCGGTGGAGTCATTTGGAACCACTGGCCGCCACGCCAGCTGTCTCGCTCCCACTGGACACCCAGCTATCAGCCATGCCCCCACTGGCCACCCCGCCGTTGGGCCTGGCGGGTAACGCAACTTGAGTTCGTCCCCTGCCTTTTGGCCGAAAATAACAGGGTCGCGCTCCCCCAGGAATTTGCGGCGCTCGGGGTGGCTGCCGATGGCGGCGACCAACTCTGGGGTGTTGTCAATCACTTCCTTGGAATAGGGCAGGGCAGACAAATGTTGCTTTCCACGTTAAATGTATACTTGTCGCCCCTAAACTAGGCTACCAAGCACTAGCCCCCAAACTAGCTGAAACTAGCTTAGTTTAAATCCCCATATTCTGCTCACCCACTGTAATCCCCAATACTAAACCACTAAGCCACAAACCGCTAGCGCCTAAACTGGCTTATACTGGCTCAGTCTCACTCCCCCCATCGCCAGCACTAACTTAGTTCGACAAGCATAGTCATAGGAGGTTGCCTAATGCTCACCATGTGAGGCGCTTTGGGGCTCGATGAACGTTCGCAAATATAAAACGTCATAGGATGTTACTTCACTCAAGACACGAGGGTTCGGAATGCATGTGGATGACGTGGCTGAATGTATGAGCGTGCCCCTACCTTGGACCGCAGTTTGGGCAGCTTGAGCAGCGCGTCTGAGTTGCTGAAGCGGCCTGCAACACAGAAAGTGTTGTGGAGGACGAGGGAGAATGTGAGTGACAAGTTGAAGTCAATCTTGGGCAGCTCACGGCCGAGTTTGAGGCGGCATCGCTGTGGCGACGAGAGGCGGGCGACCGCAGCACACGCTCGAGTTATGCGCTTTGGCACGCAAGCCAGCGGCACCCAATAGGCACGCGGCACCCCGAACCCCAAATATTTTGCGATACGCCTGCGACGCGCGGACTTCGAGCCGTGACACTAAAACCCGTCACCCATATAGACAGAAAGTCGGAGCGCACGTCCGGGGTCGGGGCGGCGTCACTTGGGCGGTGCGGAGGGGGTGACTCCCGCCAACCAGCGAGGTCGAGGTATGCCCGAGAGGCAAGCAACGACGCAATGTCGTCTGGCCTCGGGTGATGGAATGTCGTTGGGTAACTTAGTAACTCGCATGCCTGCTCACCTTCGGTGCCCAGGTACGGGCGCAGAGAAGCGATACCGCCGTGGCTCCTGGTACTAGCGACGGACGCCGCGGTGGACACGCGAACGCTTCCGGCCTGCGCCGACGCTGCCGCCGTCCCGGCGCCGCCCTGCGAGTAGCGCATGCCGCTTTCCTCTGCCGCGCCACCGGGCACGATATTTATGTTTCCTGTCTTTCGGAAGATTCAAAACTGGCGCATTACGCAGCCATGTCTCCTCCCCGCCGCCTCCCCACCAGCGAGCGGCGCGGCTAATCTATAGAATCGCCCCCGCCGGGTGGTCGGTCTGCGACTGGCGGAGTAAGCGGTAGCCGGGCGCCGCTTAATGGTCGTGTCATGCCTACGCGCGGAGACGAAACTTCTCAATTTGGATATTCAAGCCGGTCGGCCGGCAAATGTGTCATAAGTTCGGTCGGCAGCGCAGCCCCCCAACCGGATATGCGCTGGGTTGTCGCGATATTGGTGCGCGGGTACACGCCCGGCCATTCACGCTTACCGTAGCTTGCGGCCGCCTGCACTCGCAACTCGTATGGTCAGCACCTCCTCGGCGTCCATGCCGCCGCCTCCGGGGTCCTCCTCCCCTCCCGACCAGCGCGTGGCCCCTGCCGCGCAGCTCTTCCCCTGCTGCGTCGTCTGGTGCCCCATTCCGCTTATCACAAGCAGGGCCGTTACACTCGTTGCCTTCTTCAGCTCAGCCTTAAGCCCCCCCTGACCACCACCCTCAGGTCCGACGTTCGACGCCCTCGGGGCCTCCACCTCCGAGTTCCACCGCTTGCACCTCGACGTCCACCTCCCTCGCCCTCGAGTCCTCTGCCTCAGAGCCATGGCGACTTTCGTCCGTTCATAATTTATTGGCCGCTGCATTCGCCGCTCGCATTGGTCAGCCTCGGTCTCCGTGCCGCCGCAGCCGCCGGGTTCCTCGTCGTCCCACATGCACCTCCACCCCCCCGCCCTCTGCGTGCTCCTCCCCCCCGCGCAATGCTTCACTATATCATCGTTTGATAAAGTGAGCATACCAAAAAAATATCAAAGGAAACGATTGTGGAGGCTCTGCTCGCCGTGGTGTTTCCACCCATCGGGCACCTGGGTATCTGCTATTCCAACGGGCTCATAACAGACTTCCTGGGACCACGGGTGGGGCCCAGTGTCATCCATGTCTTGACTGACGCTATGAGAGCTTGGTGGACGTGCACCAAGTGAATGTGCAACAAGTATGTGCAACCTCAGAGGCCCTTGAGTTATGCTTCATTCTCGTTAGCAATATTCGGGGGCCTTGGTAGGGCCCGGTCTCATCCACTTGTCGGAGTGCTCGCGCAGAATGTTAAAGATTATAGTACCCCCCCTTCATGATGATTGTTGTAACCCAGTCAGAAGACTGTAGCGCAGGAGCAGGAGGAGGCACATGTGTGAGAAATTTGTAGACGATGTTGCGGGCCTTTGGTGCGGTTCGTGCACCGCGGCAGCCTGGGGTTCGGCGCCGTGGCGCGGTACTGGCGCCTGGACCCCGCCCGCGCCGCGGAGCCGGGCGCCGACGCCGCGGGCTACGACGCTGCCGTGCGCCGCGCCGAGGTCTTCTACAACGCCGGTGAAAACTACAATTTGTTGGGTAGGGCCTGGCGGAGGGTGCGTATTGCCTCTTCATAGGTTGCCCATCGTAGGCCACGTCATAGGTTGCCATGCCAGAGGTCGCCACGTCATATATTGCCACGTCATAGGGTTCTCATCAGGATTGAAGGTTTTGAAGTGCGTTGGGTGACATGTCGAGCAACATCCGCTGACCCTATTGTTCGGGAACAACTGCCACCAGTACGCCGCGCATGCCATGAATCTCATGGCGTATGACAAACGGCGAGACTGGAACATGGTTCACTTGGCGGCGACGATGTTGTTCTTGGGGTATGGCTCGGCAGAATACTCTCAACACGCCACTGGGTTGCGCATATCCGTTAAGAAACGAGGGTTGACAAACGAGATGAAGTACGTTTTCAGCAAGTTTCTGCCAGGCCCCACCACACCACCACAGTGCACTTGCTTTCCCGTTTAAACTCAACGAACGAGGCTTGGGCAAATGCGGACGTCGTAAGCAATTTCTGCCGTGGCCTTGTCATGCGGAAATGGGTGGACGCGTGGAGCGCGGTGAAGTGCTGGCTGCCGTTCACGGGGGTGGTGACGGCGTGCGTGGTGCTGGGGTGGTGGGGGGTGCTGGGTGGCAGGGCCTTAATACCCCCCTCAAGAACCCCATATCACCCCGTCATACCCCCATTATGCCCGCTTAAATACCCCGTAATACCCCCTCAATTGCCCCCTAACGCCACCATAATACCCCCTTATCACCCCGTTTGGTGAGGAGGATGCAGCGAGTGTGTAATGGTACACCCGTACACTATCAGCAACCAGCCAGCGAGGATGAGCCGAAATGAATCAAGCGTGAGGCCCTGGACACAGGCTTGCTGGGGACGTTCGCGGCGTTGGTGGCGTGGTTCACCTTTTTCAGCTTTGCCATAGCGGCACCGGCGAAGAAGCTGTATGCGACGCCGATGGTGAAGCCGCCGCGCGACGAGCTCGAGATGAAGGACTTGGCGTAACGTGGCGTGGTGTGATGTAACATGGCGGACGCGTGGCGTTGGCATGATTTGACGTGGCTGACGCGTGGCGTGACGTGGCAGGATGTGAAACGGCTTGGTATGACGTGCGTGATGTGATGTGGTGTGATATGACGTGCCGGCCGCATGATGCGCCGTCGCGGACGCGTGGCGTGATGTGGCGTGGCAGGCGCGTGGTTTGATGCGGTATGGCTCGTCAGGCTGATGCGAAACGTCGCACGTCAGGTTGGACGAGTGACGCTGTAGCCACGTGGCTCGTCCGGCGGTTGAATGGAGGCGTAAGATACATGGTAGCTTAGCGTAGCTAGTTAGTCCAGCATAGCAGGCGTATCGGTGATTTAGTATTTCAGCGTTCGATGGGTGTGAGAAGAT
>Ga0307489_10000657_pt1 | contig 21524 bp, 18 predicted proteins | sample SB12metaG_FD_202247 | JGI IMG/M metagenome (GOLD analysis project Ga0307489, IMG submission 202247) | Sea-ice brine microbial communities from Beaufort Sea near Barrow, Alaska, United States - SB 1.2 | ecosystem: Environmental > Aquatic > Marine > Coastal | place: USA: Alaska | collected... | reverse complement strand
CCAGGTCCCCCAAAAGGAGTTCTCGCTGCTCGGGATCGGAGGCGGGGAGCGCCGCGGCGGCGGGCTTGGAGGGGGTGGGCTCGGCAGCAGCGGGGGTGGGCTTGGAGGGGTTGGGCTCCCCGGCGGGCTCGGACAAGGCGACGCACTCGACTCGGGTTCATACTTCGTCCCGCCGCCACCGCCGCCGCCGCCGCCACCGCCGCCACCGCCGCCGGCGCTGGCGCCGCCGCCGCGGAGTCGGCTCCACAGCGCCGCGGCGAACTCCCGCGGCGGCGCTTGCTCGTCCACGCCGAGGCGGGATGCCAGCGACGTGCGGCTGTATGCCTCCAGGCAGGCGGCGATGAACGCGAGGTTGGCGAAGAAGACGACACCGCTGAGCAACACGCCAGCGGCGGGAGCCCAACGCACCGTGGCTTGGTAGTTGAGGAGGCCAACCCAGAAGGTGAGCATGAGCACTCCGAGCGCGGCGGACTCGAGCGAGTTCACCAGCGGCGTGGCGTACGGCCGCATGGAGACCTGCAGCGCGAACGCCACGATGAGCAAGCCCAGCACCATGTGCGCCTGCATCTCCACGCCGAACCCCAGGGCCTTCCACTTCAAAAATAACGTACATGTTTGTTCAGCTTAACCGTCACTGAATCCGCTCAAGTTATCACATCTTGGTACCTCACAGCTGTTCACGTTGAGCTGAAGAGGTAGCAAAAGGGACTAGTGATGGCTGAAAGGCCCCGCCGTACGGCACCATGGTCACAGTGAAGGCCACCACCAGCGCCTTGCGCAACATGAGGCAACCCTCCCAGTAGAAGTAGCGTGGGGCGTAGTCACCGTACACGAACCACATGAGCTCCTGCGCGCGGCGGGGCTCGTCGGCGTGGAGGTCGTCGCGCCGCCACCAGAGGAGCGCCATGATTCCAACCGGGACGCCGACGATGTAGAAGACAATGCCGGGCATGCCGAGGCTCGCGACGGCGGCGACGTGTCGCGAGCCGTAACACCGCAGATCCAAGGACTCCAGGAGGTAGCTCTCGCCGTCATCGAGCTCCATGCAGCTGAAGAGCAGGAGGGTCTCGTGCATCACCGTGGGGTAGATGGTGAAGAGCGTCACGAAAATGCTCACCACCGCCCGCCTGGTCATGGGCGAGAAGATTGTGGCGCCGTCGGGACCGGCCTCCGTCGCCGGTATCATCCCGCGAGAAACCCGAGACACGGCGAGAATCCACCGCCGCGGGATCAGCGCGGCGGCGGCGATGGCGACAAAGGCGGCGGCGGCGAGAAGCGGCGGGAAGCCGAGCGCCACACCGAGGCGGGCGAGAAAGGTCTCCGCGCCGGTGCCGGTGCTACGCTGTAGCAGGCAGTCGCCGGCGAGTAACAGCGAGCGCGGGGTGCTCACGGCGCTCGTCGCCTTCAGCGTGTCGCGCATGAACGTCGGCCAGCTGAAATCAATCACCGCGGCGAATGACACCACCTGGAGGTAGTTGAGCACGACCTTGAGGATGGCGGCGTCAGCTTCGCTCTTCTCTCCAACTTTCTTCTGCAGGGTCTTCGTGACGATGAACGCGATTTCGAGCACGAAAAGCGCGCCGAGCACCAGCAACACGACAACGTTGAGCCCCGGCGACGGGCACTCGCCGCACTCGTGTTCGGCCGACACCCGGCCGTAGCCCTCGTTGCACACGCCGCACAGGCGCGACTCGTGGCCCACGCTGCACTGTGTGATGTTCAACGCGCTCTCGGGGCCGGTGGCGTTGCGCCAGCCCAAGACGCCGTCGGACGCTGCAATGAGAGCCACGCTGTTGTTTATCGAGGAGCGGCCAGGGACATCGATGCCAGTCGTGCACGCCGCGCTAATCGGGCATTGGAAGACTCGGGAGGCAAGGCACGTGACCGTGGTGCACTCGGCCGCCCCCGGGGCGATCCAATACCCATCTTCGATCTGATAAGATGCACCTCCGAGGCAGGTGATGCCGGGCCAGTCGCTGCATTGGACACATTCCTTGACGTCGAGCGTGAACTCAATGGTGCCCGCCGCACATATGACACACGCCCGCCATTCGACGTTGAAGTAATCCCCGACCGAGCAGTTCCGCATGTCCACGTACAGGTGTTGCGTCTGGGTGTCGGCGCCGATAATAGTCGCGGTGCCCTTGATGTCCACCTGCACCCCCTCGGGGGCAAACAACGTCAGGTTCGAGAACACCGCGCCGCCAGTACTGTAGATCCTCTCCACCGTGCCACTCAAACTCCCCCCGCCGATGGCCTCGAAGGCGATGCTGAAGGCGTTGGGCGGCATCACCACCCGCTGGCCCTCGGCGTCCACGATCAAAACGTCAAACGCGGGCAGCGTCGAGCCCGGAACCAGGCTGAAGTTCCCACGGGTTTCCGACAGCGCCGCCTGGATCCCCTTGCCGCTGATATTCTTAAGCTGCGAAGCGGCAGCGGCTTGGTGCGGTTGAGGGCGGCGAGGGTCCGCGACGTGGGCATCACGTCCCACGCGATGAACTCGGTGGCGTTGTCGGCGCCGTACGGCGCAGTGTTACCCGAGAACGTACAGTTGCCGCACTTGACACGCTCGCCGCTGCGTCTTGCGTGGCTCCAATACACGGCGCCGCCGCCCACCCCCGCGATGTTTCCCATCAGCTCCATCTCCCGCATCTCCACTTGGCTACTTTCTTCAATCGCCGAAAATAATGCGATGACGCCCGGAAGATGCGCGGCGTTTGCAGCAACCATCGCCACATATCCCATCGCGAAGGCAAAGCGCCTGCTCATCCCGGATATGTTGTGGCTCACCGAGAGCCTGGCGTCGAAGTTCACCCCGCCGCCGTAGAACGACGCGTTGTTGTAGCTCACATTGGTCTGGTGCCGGTAGCCCTTGGCGGCCGCGGTGAGCGACACCCCCGCGCCCTCGTCCGCGACGTTGCCGATAATATCCGCGCTCGTGGCAACAAACCAGCCGTTCTGTGCACAGACGCCGCCGCCCAGGTCTGCGGTGTTGCCGGTGAGCTTGGAGCCTCAGCCGACGAAGAGCCCCTCGCCGCTGGGGTAACAGCCGCCGCCGTTGGCCGTGGCGCTCGCGGCCGCCGCGGTGCCCCCGCCGATGAAGGCCGCGGCGGCGCCGGGGCGGAACGCGGCGCGGCTGTTCCGAACCGTCGTGTGCACCATGGCCAGCACGGAAGTGCCGGTGGTGGCCACGCCGCCGCCTTGTGCCCACGCGGTGCAGTTGTCGAGCACGCTGTCAGCAAGCGTGACGATGGCCTCCGTCCCCGAGAAGACGCCGCCGCCGCTGCTCGACGCCGAGCACGAGAGCAGCGTGCCCCCGGAGATGCGCAGGAGTGCGCTGTCGAGCGCCGCCACGCCGCCGCCATCCATCGCCTCGCAACGGTGGATTATGGAGTTATCAAGATCCACCGAGCCCATTCTGGAGATGGCTACGCCGCCGCCGGAACCGGACTTGGCCTCGTTGCCGTCGAAGGTGCAGCCGACGATGTGCACGTGATAGGCGGAAATTGGATTGAGGTAGTAGTTGGAGTCATCATAGAAGGGCGTCGTAGAATATTCCTTCGAGAACCAGCGAAAAACCGAGGGATACACGAAGATTGCGCCGCCGTGCCCGGCATCTAAGCTGCTCTTGGGCGTTACGACGTTCGTGTGGAAGCTGGCGTCGACGACGGAGAACATCGGTGTAAGGCGCGGGACAGTGTACAGCACCGACATGGCGCCGCCGAACGATCTCGCTTTGTTCGCGGTGAGGGCGCCGCGAAACATCATGCCCTCCCCGTCCTCCTCCAGGTTCCAGCTGAGGCACCCGCCCGTGGCCGCCTCGTTGGAGTCGCACATCACGTCCTCCACCACGGCGAGCCCGCCCATTAGCACATTAGCACCAAGCCGCAACGACAGCGCGCCGCCGCCGCCGGCCGCCACGGCGATGTTACTGACAAAGGAACACTTTCGCGCAGCGAACGATACGACGTTGGCGTGGAAGCCGCCGCCGCTGCTCACCGCAAAGTTCTCGCGGAAAGTGCAGTTGAGCAGGTCGATGACGGCGCCAGTCTGGAGGGTCGTTGAGAACAAGCGCTCGAACCGAGATCGGAGCATGACGTACACTCAAGGGGAATGTTCATACAGACGCGGGAGGAGGACTGGCTGGAGGAGGAGATACATCGTCGGTTGAGTGCTTGTTCTCAAGAACCCCCCTGCCGGTGGAGGAGCGGCCCCGGTCCCTCGGCGAGGGCATCGAGGTGACGTCGCTTTTGGCCTCGACGCCGCCGCCCAGATCGGCGGTGTTGCGTTTAAACACCGTGTTGACGGCCACAAGGTTCGCACCAGCGCCGACCTTGACGGCGCCGCCCTGCCCGCCTGGAAACACTCCGTTGCCATGAAACATGCAGCCGCGGAGGGTGGCGCGCGCGCTCGAGTCCAGCCCGAGCGCACCGCCATGCTGGGCGCGGTTGTCACGCAACGAGACGTTCTTCAGGTGCACGTGCACGACGGGATTCAACGAGGTGAGGAGCCACGTGCCGGTGGCGTAGATGAAGCCGCCGGTCCCCGCGGACATACTGTTGACCCCCTTGCAATCCTCCATCATCAGCACGCCGCCTTCGACATAGCCCGCGCCACCGTTGCCGGTGGCGTTGTTTCCATCGAACGTGGAGTTGCGGAACGTCATCAGACCGCCAGTCCTCACGGCGAATACCCCTCCCGTCAGGGTGGTCGAGCCTTCTTTGAAGGAGCAGTCCGTGAAGTGTGCAACTATCGGATAGCCCCCCGAGTTTTCTGCCGACGTGAATACGACCCCCCCGCCGTGGCCTCTGTCGTTGACGTGGCGCGTGAAGGTCGAGTTGGAGACGTCCAGCCGCGTGATGGACCGCCAAGAGTTTCCCTCCATCTTGGTGTCGCGCTTGGCGAGACTCGCAAAGCCTTCGTCCATTGTCGAGCTCATCACGCCGCCCATGTACTTGAATCTGGGCTGGGTGAGCTCGGAGTCCTTCACCACCGTGTGGCAGCCGGCGCAGTAGAGCGAGATGCCCGTCACCGTGCACCCCTCCACGATGATGGAGGTGTACTCCTCGGCGTACAGGTAGTTGAGGTAGTGCGTACATGTAGATTGCGTACAGTCAGTCGCAGATGTGAGCTTCAGGTTCGTCAGAGTCAACCCCCTAGTGCGCGACACAATCTGGGTGGTGGGGAAGGTGATTATACTGGCGAGGGCGGGGGTGGTTGGGACGGGTGAGCCGGGGGGGGGGCGGGGTGGGGGTTCGGCAACGACGACGTCCGCCGTCGGCGAATGGACGTAAAATATAGCCTTGCCCTCCGTATCCCCTCCATCTGGGCGGAACCCAACAATCTCCGCCGCCGCACTCGTGCCGATGATGAGCACGGGCTCCGAGTTCGCGTTGATGTGCACTTTCCAATTCAGCGTGTACCGCCTGGACAGCGCGATGCGCACCGGGACGCCCGCCACCAAAAACACCGGGTCGCCCACCACCCAGGGCAGCGCCGAGCTGAATCCCCAATGCCTCGAGGCGAGCTCCACCGCCGCGCGGAGGTTGCACTTGCCCGGTGCACCGCCCGAGCCGGTTTGGGGGCCGCACGTGCGCTCCATCCGGTACAGGTCGTCGTCGAAGTAGTCCAGCGTGATGTCGGTCCACGTCCCGCACAACGCGTCGCTCCCCCCCGCGTCAGCGAACGGTCGGTTGGTGGGCACGCACGGGATCAGTACCGACTGCCCAGGGGGGCACGTGCACGTCGTATTCGCCACCTTCGCCTCTTCAGCCGCCTGGCGAGTGTGACACGTGGCGGCGGAGCACTGGGGTAGCGCGCAGCGCGTCAGCGAGACGTTTGTGCCGCATCGAGTGCCGAACACGCCCTCCGGCCACTCCAGCGCACCCAAAAACCCATACCAGCGCCCCCCACTCCAGCGCACCCGGCACCGGCTCTCACACACGGCACCTGCGATGGGGATACAACAGTCAGATTTGGGAGTCATCCGCCGCGTGACGTTGCTTCGATTTGACAGGTGCACCATGAGCAAACAGTCAGACGCTGGGACGGCACTCACCGGTGAAGTCGTACGCCCACGTCCCGGTGTAGTCGAACCCCGTGGTGCTGCAGGTGCAGTCGTCGGTGTCCAAGGCCGCCCAGATGTCGCTCGCCACGTCATCGGATGCCGTTTAACTCAATACACGGGGGTTCAGAATGCGTGTCGATGGCGCGGAGGGCAATGGGCCTGGCAGATATTGCTCGCCACGTCGCAGGATGCCGTTTAACTCAATACACGAGGGTTCAAAATGCGTGTCGGTGACGTGGCGGGCAATATCGGCTTGTCCATGCCGGGGTCTGCGCCGCTCGCCAGCAGCTTGGGACGTGCAGATATTGCTCGCCACGTCATCGACGCGCATATTGAATCCTCGTTTCTTGAGTTGAATGGCATCCTATGACGTGACGAGCAATGTCTGCCAGGCCCTACCAGCAACAGCCGCCCGGATTCGTCGTACCTGTTGGGGGTGGGAAGGGCGGCGGCGAGGGAGGGGAGATGAGTTGAGAGGATGGAGAAGAGAGGATAGATAGGAGATAAGCGAAGAGATCGGAGGTGTGTCTCACGCGTAGTGTCCCGAGAGAGAGAGGCGAGAGAGGTGAGAGAGGTGAGAGGTGAGAGGTGAGAGGTGAGAGGTGAGAGGTGAGAGGGGAGAGGGGACAGGGGAGAGTGGAGAGGTGAGCGCTTATACCACTTACATCTTGGCCCCCAGCGCCTCATGTGCGGCGGTGTTCGCGCTAAACGCCAGCACCGCCCCCGCCAGGAGCACCATGGACGCTGACCTCACCGGCTCACTCCTCCGAAACTTGGCGAAACGCTTTATCGAGGACGAGTATGAGATGCGTATCTCCATGCTGTAGGGCCTTCCTGACAGATATTGCTCGCCACGTCATAGGATGGCATCTAAATCGATAAACCAGGGGTCTTCGCCATCTACCAGACTCCGCCCAGCGCCGGATCGCGCGACAGGGCGCGGCGGGTACGAGCGCGAGCGGGGGCGGGGGCACACATGACGCTCACTCGACGGCCACGGCACCCCGAATGCCAAATGACAAGTGCCACAACAGCAGGGTCCCGACCGAAAGTGCCGTCGTCGTCGTCGCCGTCGAGCGCCGGACGAAGCCGTCGCAGCGCCACTCGACGGCACGGGCGCTTACCCTCCGGCGCCCCCTCTTCAAGCGAGGCGATACTTGCGTAAGCGCGCGCTCGACTGTGGAAGACTGGCATGTTTGACCCGACGATACGAAAATCTTGGAATTTGGATAATACTCGTAGGGATAATGCATAATGGGATACCTCAACTAATCAACTTCGGGGAGTCAATAGACCGTCGATTCGCCATATATCGTCCCACTGAAATTGTTTATGCGGAGTGAAAAACGGCCCCCGCCGCCGCGAGCTGATCCCGGGATGGCGGAGCGCCTCGCCGGCGGCGGCGGTATTTCGAGTGTGCCAGAAGCTGTATTCATGTATATCGCCCGCGGCAAGCTTGCTCGTGGCTGCGTTTTGGCAGATTCGGCGCGGCGGCGACTCGAGCGGGCATCGCGTTTTTCCCCATATAGCAGTGGTAGGAAGCGTTTCCGACCATCCCCGTGCGATCGTCCCGTCGCGCGCGTCATTTCACCCCCGTGCCCTCATAGCATAAGCATCGCATCTTCAGATCGGTTTCGTTTGCGCGCCAAGTTCGCTCCATACACCACCAGTCATTTTTCTCCTTGGCGCGCGGAGCACGGTGGTGTGCTTGGTTTTCGTCGGGCCGCGTATTCAGCCCACATAAAGAACAACGGATTATTACCACGACCATCAGCGTCCGGAGCCCGGTGAAAGGTGTAAATATGGTATCGAAACAGCACCAATGCACGGGGATCAGCGCATAGCGGCGGCGCCGCAACGAACGCGGTGGGGCCGCCGTCGGCGACACTCGCGTACAACACCTTTAGATGCGCCGCAGCCCGCGCCGGTCCCCGCCAGGACTGCTGAACGCGAAACCGCCCGCGCCACCTCTCGGGCAACTTACTTTAAGCCTGCCCAGCCCTGTAGGGGGCCGCAAACGCGGCGGGGGTAGCACAAATGTGGAGCCGTGAAGTGAGCGAGAGATAGACGCTTCCGCATGCATGAGGAGGCACCAGGCTTTCGCCCTGGCCCCCGTGAGCCGTGTAGTAATTGTAGGGGAGGGCGGAGGCAGAGCCGAGGGCCGGCGGCGGGGCCACCCTGAGGCGGGGCCCCGGCGGGGCCGGCGGCGGGATGCTCTCTGGCCCGTGCCGCGCCCCCAGAGCCCCCAGAGCCCCCACAGCGACACTCTCTCTATACTTTGCTGCTCCCTCTATTAGCATGGCTGCATGCTGCGTTGCTTGCTCCAAGATACGCTCACGCGGGGTCGCGGGCTTTTCTGTGTACGTTTGCTTTCAAAGTGAAATATTTTATTAGTGTTAAACATAAAAGAGAGCAGAGCTCTCGCGAACCGCGAACTGCAGTATACACTAAGATGCCGAGTTGCCGACAGAGCGTACGGACATGTGCAAGTGTCATTGAGCCACTGGCTACTGGCGTAGGCTTTGATGTTGCCTCAGCGCACACATAAAAGAAACCGTGGCGAAGACCGAAGAGTTGAAATAATAAACAAAGATGCCGAATGAGAGCAGCCATACCTTCGAAGGTAGAAATGCACACAACTCACTCAGCTACTATTGTTGCCTCGGACCACGAGCGGCTCAACATAACGATAACTAACAATGCATTGCGAGAAGCTGCCCAAAAGAGGCGGTTTGTCCGTTGCAAGAAGCCCATCTTTGAGAGGGGCGGTACGGCGGTTATAAACTAACTAATAATAATGGACGCGACGGCTTTATGCATCACGATATGGAGTCATAAGGGACTTTGGTGATGTAACGCATGGATGTAACGACTCACCATACGATGAAACAGAGGTGTAACCTCTGTGTGAGCTGTGATCGGGGTAAAAGTACGTACCAAGGTGAATACGTATCAATGTGTGTCCGAGACCACGAGCGAAGTAGTAGTAGCAGTTACGCGACAACTGGCCGACGATGGGTCGCGAGCAGCGCCTCGCAGTAGGGCCCAGCATGTATAACTCAAATGCTCTTCAATACGTTTGACAACCCTCGTTTCTTGAGTTAAATGCCGCCCGCCTGATACAGGGGCCAGGGCGAAAGCCTAGTGCCTCCTTGTACATGCGGAAGTCTCTCTGTCCCTCTCTGTCTGCCACCCGCCTGATGTTTTGAGCATTTTCTGGCGGGCCCTACCTCGAAGTTGTGCGCGACGGGGTGGAGGCAGTACGCGTGCTCCACGGCGTCGCACCCGCCCGCCCCCCGCGCGGCGCTGAGGGCAGACTCGCACGCCGCCGCCTTCATGTTCGCGCTCCGCTCCAGCGCGCCCGAGCCGGCGCGCGTGTCCGAGACGTGGAGCCATGCCATGCAGCGCTTCATCACCAGCTCGACGCGGTACATGCACGCGTCGGAGCACGCCGAGGGCTCGGCTTCGCACACCGGGAACACGAGCTCGCGGTCCGCAGCCGCCGCCTCGACGCGGGTGGCGCGGGGCGCGCCCACGTGCGGGCGCACCTCGAGCTTGACGTCGGACGCTGCAGCGGCAGCGGGCTTGACGTCGACAAGCCCGGCGAGCGCAGCGATGCCGAGGTCGCCGAGTCCGCTAGCTCCGCCGCTCTCCTGAAAAGCGTACGAAGATGTCGGTGAGGAGGTGACGTTGTTGACGTTGTTGAAAACCACGTCCCTCACCCCGCGATCCACCCCGCGGTTGGCGGCGTGCCATGCGGCAATATACTGTGGCTTGACGTGCCACTCGAACTTCTTCCACGGCGACTTGTGCCCGTGCTCACCGTGCTGGCGCAGCCGGCGAGGAAGGCCCGGGGTGAGCGTAATATTCTAATACACTTTTCGATATATTGTATTATTTTTGGCGGTCTATTGATTCGAAAAACCGAGGGACTAGCGTGACAAATAAAGCTCCGGTTTCCGGTGTAAGGCGGCAGCAAGCTGCCGAATACAGTGGTATGGTGATGAGAGGAGAGCCGAGAGAGACGAGAAAGAGGACTTCCGCATGTATAAGGAGGCACCAGGCTTTCGTCATGGCCGCCGTGATGCAAGGAGAGCAACGCATGGATGGATGGACGGTGGTAATGAGGATGCAATCGGTAAAAATACTTTATTTACTGAATGGTATCGTGTGAGGGTTGAGGAATGCGCGAATGCCATGCTGGGTGGTAGCGCATAATGGATCGGGCCTGACCAGTGCGACACGCCGCACACCTCGCACTTGGACTGCTCGCCGCGGATGGTGTGGCCGGTTCGCGTGTATCCCACGCCCGCGCACGGGTCCGCGAAGTCCCGCTCGCCGCGCCGCACCGCTGCCATCGCCGCTCACCAGGGGCTTACACTTGTCCACTTTTCGGCTCAACGTTAAACGTGGGATACATAAGGAGCTCAACATCTAGAGCGTAAAAGCGCTGGAAGACGAATAGATGCACCGGGTGAACTTCCGGAAGATAAATAGCGCGTATACTCAGTTATGAGTCAAGCGCTTTTGAATGAAATGCAGGTTGGCGTCAGTGTCAAAAACGGCTTAGATTGAGCTGAAATGTGGACGAGTGTAAGCCCCTGCCGCCGCTGCGTCGGCGGACGACGCGAACAGCTTGCACTCTCGCATCATGTCCACCAGGCAGGAGGGCCATTGCGAACGAGCACTCGAACCAAGATCGGACGTGCCCGCATGCCTTACCGGATAACTTCAGGGTGAATGTTCATACAAACGCGAGGAGGAGGAGGAGGAGGAGGAGGAGGAGGAGGAGGAGATTCAACGTCGGTCGAGTGCTTGCTCTCAATATAACCCACCCTGCCAGGCCCTCGCGGCAGCGCTTGCGCTCGCCGTTATGGGTCTTGTCGTCCATCCACTCGAAGCACTCCACCATCGCGCGCTTGGCGTGCCCCGCGCAGTTGCGGTGGCATCCGTCGAAGTTTGTCGACGGCGTGTGGTGCCCCTCGTCCGGGTCGCCAGCCTCCGGCGCGTACATGTACGCGTTGCGGTGGAGCGACATGTCGCAGTGGGCCGTGTCGCCGGCGCTCTCCTCCGCATACGTGCAGCGGGGGACCGCGGGCAGCCCGAGGCTGGTGTCAGCGTCGGCGATGCGCACCGGGCCGCCGTGGCGGTGGCGGTCGCGGTGCACGGCCGCGGCCGCGCCGAGAGCCGCGCCCGATGAGGCCGCGTCTGACGAGGCCGCGCTCGATGTTCCGGAGTTGGGAAGCGCCGCGTGCAGCATCCGTCGGCCGGGAAAGCGCGGGTCGGAGTCGCGCGTCGGGACTTCGGAGCGCGCGGTGAAGTCGCGCGACGACGCGGGGTGGTGGCCGAGGTGTAGGGGCGCAAGTTGAAATTGAAAGAAAAACTTGAGAAACAGAGAGATACGCTCCTGTGTGTATAAGGAGGCACCGGGCTTTCACCCTGGACTCCGTGAAAGCAAACTTTGAAAGCAGTTTATCATGTTTTAGTATCAAGCGCTTGAACCATGCACTTTCAACACGGTGTCTTCCTTGCACCACCCCACCGAGGAACGCCGCGGCGGTGTTGGTGCGGGACCACTTCGCGGCGCAGAAGTAGTCGCAGCGGGGGCCGAAGTGGCCGACGGGGCACGCCAGTCGATGGGGTCACGACGGATCTGCGTGCTAAGTTCGAGGATGTGGTGACACGGGGGCCAGGGCGAAAGCCTAGTAGTGCCTCCTTAATACGCCGACGCGCCTCTCTCGCTCTCTCGCTCTCTCGAGGATGTGGTGATGCGTGACTCATACAGAAAAGGCGGGTGGGGTGCATAATAAGTGGTGATCGACGCGGTGGCGGGCATGATCCGAAAAGATGTGACGCATACCGGTAACTCGCTCAATACACGAGGGTAAATTCAAAGCAACGCGGCGGCGGGCGTGATTGTATTGCATTAATCCCCGCCTGGCGCGCGGATACCGCGGGGGCCACGTCTGGCGCCGCCATGGCGCGGCCGCCTGGGCCGGCGGCGGCGACGCACGCAGCGGGCACCGCGATGGACGCGCCGTTGGTATGGTACCGACGCAGCGCCTTCGCGACGGCGGCAGCAGCGGCGGCCGTGCTGATGGACACCCGCATGCCGAGCGTGGCGTGCCCCGCCTTTTCGAAGGGTCGGACAAGTGCACTACGAGCGAGCAGTCAGGGGACGAGTGTACAGGCCCGGGATGAGGTGGATGCGGCCAATGTGTACAGGTACACTGGAACTCTATGCGCAAACAGCCAGGTTGATCTGAAGCGTGCCCCGCCGCGGTGTCGGCAACCTCGTAGACGCTGACGCCGGACACCGTCGCGCCAGCTTCGGCGATAATGCGCTTGGGAAGCAGTCCCTGGAGCACGCAGCGCGCGGCGGCGAAGAGTTCCTTGTCGCCGCATGTTTGCTCCGAGTCCGAGCCCAGGTTGTGGACGCACGTGTGACGGGTTGACTCTGAGAGAAACGCGCCTTCGAGACCGGAGAGGGCGGCGCACAACGCGCAGAACCACGCGGACGTGAGCCCGGGGAATGTCAGCTGCACGTCCACCGTGGCCGAGCCGAGGGAAGCCGGGTATATGTCGTGCGCGCCGCCCAGCGCCGCCGCCGCCGCCGCCGCCGCCGAAGCCGCCTTGGCGCCCTCGGCAACTTCTTCGTACGCCCAGTGGTTGCCCGCGAGCGAGTACTGCCGCAGGTTGGCCATCGACGCGATGTGCGCGGGCAGCTGGCGCGACGCCTCGGCGGAGGGCGCGAAGTCGTTGTGGTTGATGTGGAGCTGCTCCAGGCTCCGCGCGCCGAGGCGCGCGAACGCCGCAAGCCCGTCCGGCGCGGAGAACCTGTTGTGCGCGACGTGCAGCGTCGTCAGGCTGCCGGACGCGACGGCGGCGCCGAACGCGTCGCCCAGGTCGCCGGAGAGCCGGTTGCGTGTCGCCAGCACGCGCTGCACGTGCGGCGCGAGCGGGCCCGGGACGTCGCCCACGAGGAGGTTGTCGGAGATAATCACGGCGGTCGCCTCCGGGTGGAGCTCCGACCACATGGACTTGGGGACGCGGCCCATGAGCTTGTTGCGGCTCAGGTGGATGGCGTGGAAGTGATTGGCGCCGAGGCCGGGGGTGATCAAGCCCCACGCGTCCAGCTCCTCCCACCACGCGGGGTAGTGCGAGGCGCCGAATGCCGTCTTGAACACGCGCGACAGCGACTCGGGCATCGCCTCCAGGAGTGCCGCGCAGCTCCCGCCGGCGGCGGCGGTGGCGGGGGAGGAAGCCGAGCACGTGTCGTGCGCGGCCATCACGGCGTCGCGGCACCTGTCGCTCGCGGCGGACCGCTCGATGAATCGCCCGTGCTGGCTGCGGGGCACAAGGGCGTCGCAGGCGGAGCGCAGCGCGCCGAGCGAGGCGGTGCATGGCGCGGAGCACGGCAGCGAGGCGGTGGCGGCCGCAGCGCAGCTCTCGGCTGCCGCGACGTCAGCGCACGCGAGCGTGCTGAGGGTGTTGATCGCGTGCCCGCACATGGCCACCGCGCCGGGCGCGCGCGTCTCCTCGATCCAGAACGCGGTCGTTCCATTCGCTGCGGCGCACGCCACCGCGGCGACCGCCCTCGCGCCGCGGCACGGGTCGACAGTCGCGGCGGCGACGGCGGCGGCGGCAGTGGTGGCACTCACACCCGCGATGGAATCAAGGGCGACGGCACCCGATCCCGCTCCCAGGGCGGCGGCCACGCTAGAGGCGTCGCGACTGAGCGCCGCGGCGAGGGCGTCGCTCGGGGTAGATCTCGCAGGAGCCGGGCGCACGATGCCGTCGGACCAACCCGTGGCGGCGGCGGACGCGCGCCGCGGCGCCGCGCCGCCAAGCAGGCGGCGGGGGCTGCTGCTCGTTGGCGAATCATCCGCGGCGACGGATGCCCCGGCGGCGCTCTGGTCCTCCATCGCCGCCTCCGCGTGGGCGACGGCGTCGTGCAGCGTCCGCAGCATGCCGCTCTGCACGCGGGGGAAGCACGCGTCGGCGAGCGCCGGGGCACTCGCCAATACCTGGGGGCCGCGGGTGCTGAAGTCGGGAACGAACGCGTCGAGTTGGCTCACCGCCGCCGCAGGGAGGTCCTTCAGCGCGTGCGCAAGCGCCTCGTGCGGGCTGGCCTCGTGCGCGCGCACCGCACTCAGCGACGCGCCCAGCACGGCGTTCAGCGCCGAGTCCCGCTGGGCGAACAACTCCAGGTGCTGCGTTCCCAGCCCTAGGGGCTGGCAGATGTTGCCAACCACGTCATCGACACGCACTTCAAACCCATGTGTCTCGTGTTAAATGGCAACCTATCTATGACGTGGCGGGCAATAACTGCCAGTCCCTACCCAGCCCGGCGGCGGCGGCGGCGGCGGCGTGCGCGTCCGACCATTCCACTACGGCGATGGCGAGTGGTAACCGCAAGGTGGCGGCGGAAAGGGTGACGGCGAGCGCAGCGTATGCCTCGAGCTCGCCATCGACGACGCGCGAGAGCGCCTCGGGGGCGTGCCGGCTCAGGTTGCGCACGTGCGGCGGGTGCGGCAGGAACGCGTCGGAGTGCCGGGCAGACGCCGGGGTGATCAGGCGCCCGAGCATCGCCGCCGCCGTCGAGGTCGCGGTCGCCGCGGGGGGGTCGCGCTGTGCCGGGTCCCCGGCGACGCCGCCGGGGCGTTGGAAGAACACGGACGGGTCCTTGACTTGCATGCGGCGGTGGAGGAAGTGGCCGTGGTCGGCGAGCAGCCTGGCCGCCGCGGGGTGGTCCCTCGCCAGCGCCCCGAGGTCCGCGGTGCGGAAGTCCGCCCCGAGGCTGGCGGCGGGGTCCGTGCTCCAGCAATTCGGTAGGTCGGTGGACTGTGCCCCGCCGCTGCCGCCTCTGGCGAAGATGCCCTCGAACTGCTCCTTGACGTAACGGCGCAAGTTGAAATTGAAAGCAAAACTTGAAAGCATTTTTTCGCATGTTTGTTTCAAGCGCTGGAATGAGGCGCTTTCAACACGGATTCCAACTTGCACCACCCCACCTTGATCCAGGCGACGAACATCTCGATGATGGAGTCCAAGGTTTAGGGGCGCAAGTTGAAGTTGCAAGCAAAAGTTGAAAGTAGTTTCTCCCGTTTTAGTTTTAAGCGCTGAATCCAGGCGCGTTCAAAACGGGATTCACAGTTTCGACTTGCCCCGCCCCACCAAAGTGAGAGACATGCTCATCTGGATGTCGAACGGCACGCCTGAAGCGAGAGGATTCAAAATGGTCAAATACAAAATGAAAGAAATCGCCAAAATTACAAATTTAGGCCAAAAGAAAAGTGAGGGTCATTTTCTTCGTATCCGCTTTGTTCATTTGTATTTTGTGACAGCATTGTTAGTAGGGCAGAGCTACGGGTAAATCGACGGGGTTCTGAATCGAGAGAAATGCAAGTAAAAAATATAAATATAATAACCACCACCAACATTCTGCTGCTTTACCAAAACTAGTTGCGGGGTAATTTTCTGCGCACCGAAGAACATGAGGGTGAAGCGCGCGTCCATCGACAATGAGCCAGTGGAGTACTCCGTGTAGTAGGGAGCACAGCATATCAGGATACCGTCCGTCATCGTTGCAAGTCACACGATCAAACAAAATGACACAATTAGTAATGAAGACACACATATCAGTGGCGCGCTGTAAGATCACACAATATCACACGCAGGCATCTCTTCAGATACACAACGACGTGTTAACCGGGTCGGGAGTGTGACGACAGCGCAAAAGTCACAGAAGTCAGAACCTGTGAAGCGTGTGGGGAATCGCCCTCAGCTAAAAAATATTACCTTGTAGCATATCATCACTGAAAGAGACGCTTCCGCGTGTGTAAGGAGGCACGAGTCTTTCGCCATGGCCCCCGTGAGAGAGAGACGCTTCCGCGTGCATACGGAGGCACCAGGCTTTCGCCCTGGCCCCAGTGAGAGAGTGAGACGCTTCCGTGTGTATGAGGAGGCACCAGGCTGTCGCCCTGCCCCCCCGTGAGAGAGAGAATCGCTTCCGCGTGTATAAGGAGGCACTTGGCTTTCGCCCTGGCCCCCGCCCGTGGGAGAGAAACTCGCTTCCGCGTGCATCAGAAGGTACCAAGCTTTCGCCCTGCCCCCCGTGCACACTATCTCTAAGTTGTCTGTAGGATATATTGAAACCAACGACGTGTTATCATGCCGCCCCTGCCATGTTGAATACGCACTCGTTGATCCGGAGGAGGTCCATGGCGAAAAACGCACTCTTGAAGCTGTCAAAGACAATCCCTGTGCACTTAATGGTGCCCTGGAAGTAGGGCATGGCAGATGTTGATCACCGCGTCATGTGATGCCATTTGACTCAGGAAACGAGGGACTCAAACGTGGAGGATGCCGCGTCGGGCAATATATGCCCGGCCGTACCCGGAGGTCCTCCACCTTGCAGGAGGGTCATTGAGAATAAGCACTCGACCGAGATCGGAGCATGACTGACCTTCAGGGTGAATGCTCATACATCAATCCGAGCATACTCTCAACATACATACGCGCGGGCTCGGTTCGTCGATACATCGTCGGTCGAGGGTTTTTTCACAATAAACCCCCTGCCTTGCGCAACATGTTTAAGATCAAGACCAACGCGGACTGGAGCGCCTTGAGCCCAGCTTGCGCCGCCGAGATGTAGCGGCGCAACTTGAAATTGAAAGCTGAACTGAAAAGCACCCAACCCTTCTCTCCAATCAAAAGCCGAGTTCGTTTCCTTACGGTGGTATTCGGGGAGATATGTGGGGAATTGATCGACCCCACTCAACAGAAGCAACACTTGAAAGCAATTAATCGGGGTTTAGATGCAATAGCTGGAATCAGTTGCCTCCGACACGGATTTAACTTGGACCACCCCACCGAGAGGACTGCATGCGCCGCTTTCATGATGCCCTCGATGATTACTAAGATTGCCTTCACCGCCAGTTTGGCGGTTTCCAACGCGAGCTCGGCCGCTTTCAGAAGAAGCGTTGTGGCGCCGATCAGAACCGCATACCCCGCCACTGCCAGGCACGCCGCTGCACGCTTAATGACGAGACTTCCGCACCCGCTGGGCTCGAACCAAATCGTACTGGAGGGTCATTGCGAACAAGCATTCGACGAGATCGGAGCATGACTTACCTTCAGGATGAACACTCATACAGACGCGCGGACTTTCACCGCTCGTCGATTCGACTACGGTCAGACGGTCGAGTGCTTGTTCTCAATAACCCACCTGCCTTAGGTGACCAAGCCCTCGCCTTAACACTGCAACTCCTCTGGCACACTGTGTTGTGCTTATTCTTCTGGTGCCCATGACCTTGGACGTCTTTCTTTAGACCTTTGAGTTGTTTCTGCGCATAGTTTAGCGCCGCAATGGCTTCATCCCCCAGTCTTTTTGCCTCGTCCTCCGCGTCCTCGAACGCGTCGATCGCCTTCTGAATGACGTCCCCCGCCGCTTTAAGGCCTCGGTCGGGTTCTAGGGCCAAGCACCAATGATCGCCACGTCACATGAATCCAATTCACTCAACATAAGCGCTGGTATATCGAATACGATCCTAACTCCCTATATGAACTCCCTCACTTCAGCTGGTTTGAAAAGTGTTGGATGACGCGGCGAGCATGCTATTGGTTTGACTTATCCCTACACAGGCGGTCAACCCCCCAAACTAGCGGGCCTACGACGGGCCAGAGCGCGGCCTTGAAGAAGGGGCCCAAGTTGAAATTGAAAGCAAAACTTGATAGCAGTCGCTCGTATTTCAGTTTGAATAGCTGAAATTAGGCGCTCGCAACACGGGTTTCAACTTGAGAGAGATAGCGAGAGAGAGAAAAAGAGAGATAGAGAGACACTTCATCGTGTATAAGGAATTAAGGAGACACCATGATATGGCCCTGCCCCCCGTGAGAGAAAGAGACGCAACCGCGTGTATAAGGAGGCACCAGGCTCTCGCCCTGACCCCCGTGAGAGAAAGAGAGACGCTTCCGCGTGTATAAGGAGGCACCGTTCTTCCGCACTGGCCCCCGTGATAGATTGATGCTTCCGCGTGTATAAGGAAGCACCAAGCTATCGCCTTGGCCCCCGTGGATTTCAGCTTGCACCACCCCACCTTGATCACCACCGTCGCGGCGCGCATGATGTCGTTGAAGTACTCGGTTGTCATGACCAGGCCGAGGTACGCCGCGCAGGAGGGTCAGTGATAACCAGCACTCGACCCAAGATCGGAGCAAGACTTACCGAGAGGCGTCATCGTCATCGCGGCGACGGCGCTGCGCTGCCTGGCCGGGGGGGTGTCGAGAGCACGCACGTGAACCGAGGTAGATCGGAACACGACTTAGCTTCATCAGGGTGAATGCTCATACAGACCCGCAGACTCGGTTCGTGGTGACGCTCGTACTCCGACCGACCCCCATACCATCGTATGAGCATTTACCCTCACTTACTCACCATGCTAGTGCTCCCTCGCAAACATTCCGATTTAAGTTTTTCGTCGACCGCCATTGGTCGATAGCTACCTTCTCCTCAATATTAACCCCCCTGCCTTGGTGTCCTTCATCTTGGTGATGTCGGCGTCGAGCGAGAAGGGCGTCATGTCGATCTCGCCGCTCACGAAGAACGGCTCCATCCCGGACGCGATGCTCCACTCCAACGAGAAGTACATATCTGCGTGTATAGGTTCACATTGAAAGGACGTTAGTCAACGATAGTCGATGTCATGTGATGCTGGGTTCACGTCGATGTGACGGTAGGTTCACGGGGGGCATGGTGAGAGCCTGGTGACTCCTTACACACGCGGAAGTGACTCTCTCGCACGGGGGGCAGGGCGAAAGCATGTATGGTGCCTCGTTATACACACGAAAGTGTCTTTCTCTCTCACGGGGGGCAGGGCGAAAGCCTGGTGCCTCCTGATAAATGGGCGGGGAAGCGTCTCTCTCTCACGTATCGCAGGGTGAAAGAATGGAGGTACCCCCTTATACACGCGGACGCGTCTCTCCCTCTATGTGTGATCTTAGGCTGAGCACATGGATGGGTTTCGTACACAGCTGCCCCGGGTCATCGCTGCTGCCCGGCTCGATCAACACGTCCGCCACAACGGTGAACATACTCAGCAGCACGATGGTGCACTTCATAACGTTGGGAAGGGTCAAGTCACATATGCTCGCCACGATGGGATGGCATTTACTTTAGTAAACGAGGTGTGCTGGCTCACTAATAGGCACCCATTAGGCTTTTTATTAGGCACCAATTAGGCTCCTTACTTAGCTAGCATGTCTTCACCCGGTTCTCCAACAAAAAGACAGCGATAAGAGAAACTTCAGAACTTCAATACAGGCGGACCATGCTGTCACAAGCATCGAGTACTCGTCCCCGCCGAAGTGATTGTCCGGCTTCATGGTGAGGCCATCCATGCCCAGGTGCAAGTCCACGAAGGCGCCGTCGAAGCTGGGGTCCGCGCGCCACAATGCGCCGTCCTCGTCCGTCACCGTCTGGTCCTCGCGCAGCTCCGAGCCGGTGTTGAGCCCCTTGTCGTCCGTCTGGTTCGCGAACTCGTCCGCCTGCGCCTGCGCCACCGCGATCCGCTTGCAGTTGAGCATGGGGCCCGTCACCAGCGGCGCCCGGGTGTACGGGCGAAAGTTGAAATTGAATGCAAAACTTGAAAGCAGTTTAAAGAGTTTATGACATTTAACGCAAGGCCTGCTTTTACCAAAAAAATATCAACTCAAGATTGTCGAGTAAAGCAAAGTTGAGCCAAAAGATATGGTATTTGAGCCAAAAGATATGGTATTTGAGAATCTTGAGTTAATATGTTTTGGCAAAATTAACACCGGCCTCAGGCTTTGATGTCATATCATATTTTAGTTTCAGCACAAAAATCAGGCGCTCTCAACACGGGTGTCAATGACTTTCAACTTGCACCACCCCACCCAGGACGAGACACCGCACAGCGTGGGTTCGGTGTAGTCCACGCGCGGGGGGTCGCGGCCGGCGGTGAACGCGGCGTCAAAAGCCGCCTTGTCATAGGGCCGAGCATATAAAAATGCTCGCCATGCCATCGGATCCCCCCAAAACACGATTGTTACAAATGCGTGTCGATGACGTGGCAGGTGATGTGCCCGGTGGATATTGCTCGACACGTCATAGAAAGCCATCTAACTTATAAGTAACGAGGATCTAAATTGCGGAGGATGTCGTGGTGGGCAGTAGCTGCCAGGCCCTACTTCGTCGTACACACCGTACAGCGTGACGCGGTCCACGATTAGGGCCTGGCTGATATTGCTCACTTCACCACCTCATCGAATGCCATTTGACTCAAGAATGGAGGGTTAAAAGTGTGTGTCGATGACGTGGCGGTCAATGGGCCTGGCAGATATTGCTCGCACCTTCATCGGATGCAATTTTACTCAAGAAACCAGAGTTGAAATGTAAGTCATTGACGAGGCGGTCAATGGGCCCGGCAGATATTAATCGCCATGTCACCGGATGCCATTTGACTCAAGAAACGAGGTTTCATGTCAATGATGTGGCGGGCAATGTGTGTTTGCAGTTCCCATAGCACCGGGTGCGTCGCGGCCGATGTCATCCAAGAGGGGTCATTTCTGGGGGTTATTGAGAACAAGCACTCGACTAACGTCGAATCGACGAGGGATGGCAATAATCGCTTGTCCCTACAGTTCCCCTTGGAGAGCGCGGCGGAGAGCAACATGGGGGGTGGCGAGGTGCCTGCCGCCGCGCCGCCAAGCCCCTTGCTCGAAGAAGCCTGCTTCCGCTTCGCTTCGCCGCCGAGCCCCGTGCCCGCCTGCGCGGCTTGCGCCGCCGCCACCGCGTGCGCCTCCGCCGCGGTGATGGACCCCACGGTCTCGCCCGTCTGGTTCGTGACCTGCAACGCGCCGTCGATGCCGTACCCCAGGCCGCGGAAGGCCCGCGTGTAGGGCCTCGCATATATTGCTGTTGCTCGCCACTTAAACCAACGAAGTTTAAAAGATCGTTTCTTGAATAAATAAATAAATAAAGAAACGCGAGGGCTAAACGCCCCGCGTGGCGTACGCTGGTTGCTAGAATTTTAAATCCAGACGACACTATGCGCACGTATCTGCGATTACTCGCAGCCAGAACGACTCAAACGCCGTTGGTCAGAACGGCTCGTCGAACGAGGTGTTGGCAAACGGTCTCCCTTCCCCCGCCTGACCTTATGCGGAGGCGTCGGTCGGATGTTGCTCGACCGATGGCCAAAAACTTGTGCAAGGCTGACACGGCTGACCTATCCTGACGAAATCTGACCGAAACCAGAGCAGACACCTACTGATACCACTTGACTCTTGAGTGATACTAAGTCTTTTCCGCCTGTCCTCGCTGTCCTTGTCAACTATGCAAAAGTGTGCACTGTGAATACTCGTTGGCCGCTATACATTGGCGCCGCGTCTAACCCAGATGTTCCTTGGGTCCCGCGACTCTCACACCACTTCCTTC